>Ga0209370_1000733_pt1 | contig 36835 bp, 40 predicted proteins | sample AgamicAtPrz_FD_187164 | JGI IMG/M metagenome (GOLD analysis project Ga0209370, IMG submission 187164) | Agave microbial communities from Guanajuato, Mexico - At.P.rz (SPAdes) (version 2) | ecosystem: Host-associated > Plants > Phyllosphere > Phylloplane/Leaf | place: Guanajuato, Mexico...
TCGGCTGCTGATACAAGCTCAGCCCAAACTCCGGCAACACCGCCAGCAGATAATCGAAGATATCCCCCTGAATCCGCTCGTAATCCGCCCACACCGTGGTGGTGGTAAAGCAGTAGATCTCCAGCGGCACGCCCTCGGCGGTGGTCTGCATCTGCCGCACCATGCAGGTCATGTTCGGGTGCACGTTGGGGTGATTCTTCAGGTAGGCCAGGGCGAACGCGCGGAAGGTGCCGATGTTGGTCAGCTTGCGGCGGTTGGCCGACAGCTCGGCCACTGGCCCCATGGCCTCGTTCCAACGCTGCAGCTCTTGACGCTTGCCGGCCAGGTAGTCGGCCAGCAAGTGCACCTGGCTCAGGCGCTGTTCTTCCTCGCGCGTCAGGAATCGCACGCCGGCCGCGTCGATGAACAGGCTGCGCTTGATGCGCCGGCCACCGGACTGCTGCATGCCGCGGTAGTTGCGGAACGACTCGCTCATCAGGCGCCAGGTGGGGATGGAGACGATGGTCTTGTCGAATCCTCTTAATAGTGAGCTTTCTAGAATGTGGACAGCATTTCGGCCAGCAAAACCGAGCTAAGGGAAAAAAAGGAGCTGTCTGGTTTTTTTGAGTTGAAAATGGACACCAATTGGCGCTGGCCAAGCGTAGCATTTTGGATGGGCATCTCCGTCAACAATGTCTACCGCTCGCGCTTGCGAGATTCAGCAACCCACTTAACGCCTGGAGGCCCTTCGTCCTGGCCTTTGTACTCGGTTAGAGGTCACCGAAGAACTGCGCATACAGGCGTATGCGGCGACAGAAGAGAAGGACGACGCTGAAAGTCAGTCGTCCAATACCTGATGCCACAACCGACGCAACGTCGATTCAGGCATCCCCAATTTCCTGGCAGCCTCAGCCTGAGTGAATCCATTTGCCTTAAGCTCCTGGACGGCTTGTAGCTTTTCGCTTGCTGCTGAAATGTTCAAGGGAGTCAGCCGATCTGGCTCGGCAGGTATAGCAACGTCTGCTAAATCCAGAGCCTCAATCTCAGCTAGGGAAGCAAGAAGTATTTCTCGAGCCGTCCTATGGTCTCGAGAAGCAATAGTGAGAGCGATCAAGGTCACCGTCTCAATTTCCAGTCCTGCTGCGAGCTTATAGCCTGTGTCCAAGGTCACAGAGCTCTTGGCCAACTCCAGTTTACTTACAGTCCGCTGATCCACGTGCTTGGTCATTGCGGGCTGAGATATCCCTTTGCGCAAGCGCAGCAACTGAAGCGCTGCCGCGAAGGAGTAACGGAGCGACATTGCGATTCCCCAAAAACCAAGAGGTATGCCCCGTTTGCCTGCCGCCAAACAAACGTCTATAGTCGTTGTTTTGGCGGTCGAGAGACCTAGTTAGCAATTTATGGATATTGAAATGCGGGGATATGTTCGATGGTGAGCCCACTCAGCGACGGGCTACTGGGGGAGGGAGGCGTTGATCTGGTCGGCTCTGAACTGTCCCTTGAAGATTTGCTCCTCGCTGCTCGAGAACATTACAAGCGGATGCCTCTTTGCGTCGTCGAGGATTGGGTGATCCTGGACGCCATCCTCACTGATGACGAACTGGCCAAGGTAGCTGCGGCTGGATGTCAGCCCATGTTCTTGTTTGCCCACAACGTCGTTCATGACGAACAGCGGCGCTTTGAGCCTGGCGACTGGGTGCGGTCGACAATCGCTCGAACCTTCTACGATGGGTACATCTTCGAGACCAGAAACACCGTCTACCTGCTCAAGGGGCCAGGCCAACGGAAGTCGTCTTCGCTGCAAGGCATCTTCTCAATCTTCTAGGTGTCACGGCCCCGCTCGTGACGACTCGACTGTTTCCGAGATCAAGATATGTTTCGTTCCCACCAAGCTGACATGGCCGGCATCCCAGGCATGTTTGGCGATGGACTCATGCATTGGCACGGCGTTTCCCGAGCGCTCGCTACCCACTGGTACCACGTGAGCGTTCAGCGTCTCCATGAAGGCCAATTCAGGAATTATGAGGAGATGCTCAACGATGAGATGCGCCTCGTCGAGTTGCTGGTAGCGCAGGACGAGAGCCTGGTTGTGCAGGAAGTCCAAGCTGTCACCCCATCCTGGATGAATAAGGACGGAGGCTGGAAGATGGAGAAGCTCACGTCGCTCTCGATGGGACACAACCAGGCTGGTGTGGCCGTCTGTATTCTGGAAGTGGAGGGTGGTGCTGTGTACGTCGATACGCATGAGCCTGGTCTCGGTGCGGACTCCCTGAACGGCGTCAAAGAGCTGTATCGACGTGGTATGGCTCAGGCCAGTGCTGCAGCAGAGCCCCGGAGGGCGTAGGCATGACAGAGGACAACACGGTAGCGGTCGACTTCCACGTTAAGCGCTACAGCGATTTCGATCTGCTGCGGATCGCTCGGGCTGTGGGCCAGGGGTATGAAGGCGAGATCACCGCGTTTCTGGTGAATGTCCACATTCATCGACTGAGCGCCGTTGGCGTGGTTTTTGGGCATGTGCGGCAAGGGCCTCATGGCCGATTCGCCGATGGGCACTTGATCCAGACCTCCGACATCGTGGCTATCAAGAAGGAAGGTAAGTTTTGGGTGATCACGACCATGAACTCGAAATACGTCGTGGCTACTTTTCGCCGTGATGGTGGGCGCCGGAGCCTGAGGGATTTTTGTCGCTTGGTTGGAGGCCACTTCCCCAATACACAGCTGCACTGATTTAGATCGAGCCTGAGCACGCCGAGGTGGGCTCAAGGCTTTCCCCTGCCTGTCATTCAGGAATTGAGCAAGGAGCTGCAAGTGTTTATAAAATTTGAATATCTGAAATTTTCCGGGTGCTTAGAAGACATACGAGTTTTTGAGAGCTTCTCAGATAATGTTCAGGTCATCATGAAAATCGATGACGTCCTCATTCCTAATTTTCGGATGCCGACTCGAATTTATGAGGAGCTGGAGAATGGTGGTCGGTATGATTTTTATGGCCTTGTTCAGAAGTCTAGAAATAAGCAAAAAAATTCAGGATTTGTAATGGCTGTGAAGGCCGAAAACGGGAAAGTCCTAGAGCAGCCTAGCTTGAAGTACACAAGCCAGTTAGGCATTTGGGTGAACGGTGCGGTAATTGCAGGTGTTGCGTTTCTGCTATCCTGGATTGGGTTGTTTTTTGCAATCGGCCTGTTTGATAAAAGTGGTGGATCGTACAATGGCTTTGCCCAATTTGTATCCGATCTGACTGGCTATTCTCTTACCATTGCTGGTTTGGTATTTGCTGGTTTCGTTGGCATAGGTATCAATCTATTTCGTAAGGCAAGTGCGCTTGAAACTTGGCAGTCCATTACACCTGCAAATCTCGTTCAAAGGTTCAGCAAGATGCATCGCTGATACTGGGGCGTGCCCCTCTGGGGCTGGCTGTCGTAAACCAAGCCCCCAGAGGGGCTTGGCCCTGCGGGCTTCCATCCTGACGGCTGCGCGCTCCGCTTGCCGGTTTGGAGGCAAACCGTGATTCTCAGGAATGTAACGTGGTTTTTGGAATGTAACATTGACGGTGTTACATTCCAGTGAGTGCGTTACAGCCCCCGGTTCTAAGGGCGGGCCGCTCTACGGTGCCGTCGAGTTGCTTCGCCTGAATGACCTGAGATTGCGAAAACTTTCGCCAACTGATTCTCTAATCTTGGAGGATCCTTAGCCTCCACGGTTAACTGACAAATAGCCAGGGTGGCTTTTACCATTCCAAACAGGTTGATCGATAGCATCCTGAACATCGAGGATAATCAGGGGGATGCTAGGCGTATCCTTCATGCGAGGTCGTCTCCTTACGATGGAGGCTTAGTGTGCTGCAACGTATTCCCGTCAACAAGCAGCGCAGGCGCGCTAGGGTGCCGGTGCTGACAACGAGGCCACTAAGGACGGGCTGCTACCTGTCAGTGGATTCCTACCCAGCTCACGCAAGGTGCGTTGGGCGGACGCCTACTTTTTTCACCGCTAACCCCTTGGCTCAAGCTGAATCTCGGATTACTGGTTTCACCGCGCTTTGAAGCCCTTATACTGTCCGTTTGCCAACGGTCAAGGAGAGACTATGACGCCGACTATTTTCAAAGGTGATTGTTCTGCAAAATTTGCAGTGCTTTGCGTAGAAGGGCGGGTCTGATGCGCGTTGGAAGAATCATGGCGATGGTTGGAACCACGCTTTCGTTGATGACAGGGCCGGTAATGGCATCAGCAGGCCTATCGTCCCAGCCAGCAGAGCATTCCAGCCTGCAGCGAATTTCTGTGCAGGTTGAAGGTTCCGGCAAGGACGTCGTATTGATCCCAGGCCTGGCATCGTCTCGAAAGGTATGGGATGACCTAGTCCCCAAATTAAGGCAAAGCTATCGCCTTCACCTGGTTGAGCTGGCAGGTTTCGCCGGGTCGCCTGCCGTATCCGAAACCAAGGGGAAAGTCATTGCTCCTGCGGTCGAAGAGATCGCTGACTACATCCACTCTCAGCGGATCAAGGCACCGGTGATCATCGGTCACTCTCTGGGAGGAGAGGCAGCTTTGATGCTTGGAGCTCGCCATCCCGATCAGGTGGGCCGATTGCTGATCGTTGATGCGCTTCCTTTTTACAGCTTGTTAGTCGACCCTTCGGCCACCACCGAAACTGCTACAGCGCCTGCTGCTGTGATGCGTGATTCGCTAATGGCTGCATCTGCTGAGCAAAACGAAGCCATGCAAACTGCATCCATCGCTCGGCTTGTTAAAAATGAAGCGTTTAGGCCAGGTTTGGTCGCTGACAGTATCCGCTCGGATCGCAGAACGGTGGCCGATGCTGTCTATGAATTGATGGTCACCGATTTGCGACCTGAACTCAGCCGCATCACCGTGCCGGTGGAGGTCGTGTACGCATATGACCCAATGTATGGCGTGCCTTCATCCAGCGTGGATGCGATGTTCCATCAGGCCTATACCTCAGCACGGGACATCCGGTTAAAGCGCATTGACGGCAGTTTTCACTTCGTAATGCTTGACCAGCCGGAGAAGTTTGCCCGCACCGTTCTGACATTTCTCAGCAAGTGAATCCCATTTGGCCTAACCCGCGATTAGCTGTTGCGCTTGGGTCGATATGTAGGCTGTAACCGAAAAAAATGCTGTACGAGTCAACTCAAGGAACTCGAATGAAGGGACAAAGGAAGGTCGTGTGGTCGCAGGTACTGCTCTCAATGCTGGGTATCGCTTTGGGCGCTGCCTTACATGGCTGGGGGATAGTCGGATTTTGGGGGATGATCACCATCATGATGATCCCGAACGTCGTTTTCATGGTCATGCAGGTATACGCGGAACGCTACAAGCAGGATATTGCGCGATGAAAATCGTTCCGACTTACCACCGCAAGCGGAGCGCGCAGCCCATGGAGGGGCGGAGGCGTGAGGATGGAAGCCCGGTAGGGCCGTGACCCTGGCAGCGCCAGGGTGCGGTACACGACAGCTGCTCTCCCGAAGGGGGACACGCCCAAGGCCTCATCCACACAAAGCTGATGCAGGCGGCTATTGGCTGGATCGGCTATTCGTAGTGGATGGTGTAGCTATTGAAGGACGATGTACATGGGCACCGGATGGATCGGTGATTTGAATGACATTACCGTGCTGCCAGCCATCCGCCTGTGGATCAGCATCAGGAATACGAATGTCGGCCCGCTCAGCTTTGGTTTTCGCAGCATCCACACCCAGGCGCTGATTGCGCTGTTCGACCATCGCCGGGTCAGCCTGCCCATCTGCGGTAAAGCCCATCATCAACTGCGGTACACCTACCGGTAGCGCTTTGTCTTGATCGGTGTGCCAGGTGTGCCAAGTCTTCCCATAGGTATGCGCCAGGCGCTCCATCAGGGCGTGCTCAGCAGGTGCAGGAATGCCTGGGGCGATCAACTGCCCAGAGGAGACCTCATACCCGTGGCTGTGCCACATCGCCTTCTCCTTGGGTGGCAACCCGGCAAACAGCTTCTCGTCGATGATGTACTCGACGCCCATGATCTTTGCATCCTTCGTGTTACCGTCGAAGATCACACACTGGATGACATCCTCATTGAGGATCGAGCAGTAATGGTGAGCTTCCATCTGCACGTCCGGATGCCCGTTGTAGAAGTGAAAGCCATCCAGGTAGGCGTTGATGGCCTCAATGGGCGGTTTGGACTGCAGCGTCGCGGCGCCGGCTTCCAGCAGCTGGGTTTTAGCAGACTTGGGCCTGCCTAGTGTTTCCACAGGTGACTTCGTTTCGGGAGCGGAACAAGCCCACAGCAGAGTGCAGGCGAGGGGAAGGGTTAACGTTTGGAATAGCTTACGCATGAGAAAGGCTCTGGCTGGTGTCTCTAGAGGACAACCCTTGCCAATGAAGCGGGCAGCCCAACGGACGAATGGCCCGAGTCGACGAAGAATTGCGGGCAAAAGAAAGCCCGCTGCTAGGCGGGCAAGGGAGCTTCTATCACACGTAGGGATAACCAACGTTCCCACACCGCATGTGAAAAGGACGTGAAGAGCATCCGCTCGAAAATCTAGCGCCGACCATTTCCGTTAATCCAAGCCGTTTAAGATGAAATCAAGCTTTGCGGGATACTCGGCAAGCCCTGCTCAATCTCTAACAATCCTGACGGACTACGTACCCAATCTGTGACCCAGGTGATGAGTCTCAATCGAGAGGCGGGGCACGGAGCTACTTGCTGCTCAAGCTCATCTGCGATTCGAGACAGACGTTCGATGCTGTCATCAAGTGAGGCGATCTGATCCATGCGTCCACTCCTTGTCTGATATCCAATGATGACACAGCGGAGGGATTCTCCCGTCGGTTGCCAGCCATCTGGTTAAATGCGAAGCCATTGACCCGGACGTGGCGAAAAGCTTAACTGTACGCATATACAGTATAGGCGCTTTATCATGGTCACCATCCTTGGCCCTCTAGAACCAAGCGGGGCACAGCTTCCGCTCTTTTCCTTCCATGTCCCGGCTGGTTTCCCGTCGCCAGCTGCTGATCACCTCGAAAAACGTATCTCGCTAGACGAGCTGCTCGACGTGCGAGCCCCGCATATCTATCTCGTCCGGGTTGAAGGAGACAGTATGATCGGAGCGGGCATTTACCCAGGTGACCTGGTCATCGTTGATCGTTCCATCGAGGCGGAGCCTGGGCACATCGTCATTGCTGCTGTGAACTGCGAGCCACTTTGCAAACGCCTGGCAAGGGATGGGAGCCAGGTGGTACTCAAGTCGGAAAACCCGCGCTACCCATCCCGGTATCTCCTCGAAGGCGAAGAACTCCAGGTGTGGGGTGTTGTCACCTACAGCGTGCGCAGCCATGACAAAGCCTGAGCGGGTCTTTGCCCTCATCGACTGCAACAGCTTCTACGCGAGCTGTGAGCGTGTGTTTCGCCTCGACCTTCGCACCAAGCCAGTCGTCGTTCTCAGTAACAACGATGGCTGCGTGATAGCTCGGTCGGCGGATGCCAAGCCCTGGATCAAAATGGGTGAGCCGTACTTCCAGATTAAGGACAAGCTCCGTAAGCACGGTATCGTCGCGTGCTCGTCGAATTACGAGCTCTACGGCGACATGAGCGAGCGGGTAATGACCGTCATTGAGTCAATGGTGCCAGCAGCAGAGGTGTACAGCATCGACGAGGCCTTCGCCGAGCTCACCGGCATGCCTGGCGACCTCGAGCGCCTGGGGCGGCAGATCCGAGCTGAAGTTTATCGACGTACAGGTATCCCGGTCGGCGTTGGTATTGCCTCGACGAAGACCCTGGCAAAGTTAGCAAACCACGCTGCGAAGAAGTGGCAGAACCACACCGGTGGTGTGGTCGACCTGCGCGATGAGGTAAAGCGCAACTGGGTACTCAAGAAGTGCGATGCAGGGGACGTCTGGGGCATTGGCCGTCGCCTTTCCGCCCACCTGGCGGCTATGGATATCCGCACCGCTTGGGAGCTTGCTCATACCGACGCCTGGTCGCTCCGAAAGCAGTTCAGCGTGGTAGTGGAGAAGACAGCCAGGGAGCTGGCCGGCACCACGTGCCTCGAGTTGGACGAGCCTGACCCACCCAAAAAGGAGATCTGCTGCAGCCGTATGTTCGGTACCCGCCTCACCGAGCTGGCTCCGATCAAAGAGGCGGTGGCCACCTACACGTCCAGGGCTGCAGAAAAGCTCCGTGCCCAGAATTCGCTCTGCAAGCGCCTTCGGGTAAGCATTCGCACGGGTATGTTCAATCCCGACGAGGCGAAATACGCGAACGGCGTCCTGGTCGAGCTGCCATACCCGACGGACGATACGCGTTTGCTGACAAAGGCAGCGCAGGAAGGCGTGGAGCGGGTGTTCCGGGAGGGTTTCCGTTTTAGCAAAGCGGAGGTGTTGCTCCTCGACCTTTGCCAGCCAAACGAGATTACCGGTGACCTATTCGCGGCTGCTCAGCCTGTGGCGAGCGAAAAGCTGATGGGTGTGCTCGATGCGGTTAATGGCAGGTGGGGCAGGGGGACGATGCGGTTGGCGAGCGTGCCGGTCGATCCTAGCTGGGGCATGCGCCGGGAGATGATGAGCCAGAGCTTTACCACGCGGGTTGATGAGCTATGGACGGTGTTCTGTAAATGATCACGCGTTTGCTCGATTAATACAGCGCAAACGAGCACAGAAAAAAGCGGCTACTGAAGACCAGAGCCGCTGTACTGCTTAGCAGTAAGCTGGGAAAGCCCAGCAAGAGAGAGGGGGGAATTGCCGCCCCACCCCAGGCGGTGACTAAGATCTAAAGCACGTGGAACCTCACCTTTCTATCAAAAGCGCTCCAGCACATGGAGCTTTGCCAGCTTGTCCAAGATCTTTGATTTGACGCTGTCCAACACTGTCGGATTAGTTTGAGTCGACAGCTCATCTCGGGGTTTTCTGCCGAGGAAATAGCTGATGCGCTCTGCGTTAGCGCCAGATGGGTGGGGAAGCCCATCAAGAATTTGTTCGGCTTTCAGCAGGCCTTTGGCCTGCAAATGCTGGAAGACTTCCGCCACCTTCGGCCCGAGCGGTACGTACAAACATTGCGGGCTCAAGACTCTTATCTCTTCCGCCAAGTGTGTTTCAACCTGGCGCCGCAAGCTGGAGCGACTAAGCATGGCTGGGCTGCCGCTGTAGTTCTGACCGTCGACAAAAACTGGGTAGCGCAACGCCGAGGTGTAGTGCACCAGATGACGGTGCGTATCGAAAAGTTGAGCACAGCTGTCGATGCCAAGCAGCGTGTGAACACCTATGTGATCAAGCATGTTGACCAGGTTGTTTCGCATCGGCCCAGCAAAGCTGGCGGTTGCCTTGGCAGCTTCCCTGGCCTGCTCGATGGAGGCACCCTGGCGAAGTTGTTTGCACGCCTCATTCAGGGCACGGCTGGCTTGTTGCAGCCCTGGGGTGATGCCGCATAGCACGATACGGGCGCCGGTATTGATGTGGTCGAAGGGGGCATAGAATGTTTGCAGGTTGCCTTCAGATGTTAGCAACAGCTCCTCCGGCAGGTTGTTGGTAAAGTCGTAGGCAGTGGCGGAGAGCAGGGTGCTGAATTGTTCGAGGCTCATGATCGTGTCCTATGGTAATTGGCAGCGGGTTAGTCAGCGCGGGTGGCGATGAAGCCCCGGCGTCCTTTCAGCCAGCGCAACGCCTCGTTCGAGTCGACCACCGTCTGATTCTGTTCTTTACGTGTTTGAAGCTGGTCAGCTGCGGTGGGTTGAGCCGCATTGCGTACTGCTCGCTCGGTCATTTGCCCCAACACTGCAATTTCCTTGAGGGTCAGATATCCGCTTTGATCTTCCCCCGACAAGAACATGGGTAGCGCGTCGTCATCTTGAAATGCCGGGTGGGTATCGAGGTCTAGGCGTGCCCGAATCAGAGCGTGGAACAGAATTTTTTCGAGCCCCCTGGGTAAAGTCATTTCATGGCCGCGAATGCTTGGCGAGAAGACTTCGATGTCGGGTCTGGCAGACAGCACAAGCGTGGCCAAACGTCCCCAGCTGTCGTTCATTCGGTCTTGCTCTGCACCATTCGTGGCGAGTTTCAGCCGACCATTGATTGCGTAGTCATAGCAGTCTCTAGCTGCCGCCTGAACAGGGATCTCACCTTGGTAAATCTGATCGAGAGCCGCCAGGCTGGTGGGGTCGATTTGGCCATGAAATTTGATCAGTGAGGCACCCAGCGAACCCCAATAGACGTCGTGCGATTCCTGGAGAATCTCATCCAGATCGAGCTTCTCCTCAGGTGAAACAAAGTTTTTTTCGAACTGGTTACGCCAATAGGTGCTCATCGTGTGCTCCGCCTGCTCGGAAGGTATAGGCAGAGACTAAAAAGAAAATAGTACATTGTCAATGATTAATTTATGACATTTATCATGATTGTTATTGCTCAGGCCAAGCCGTGGCGTTCCCATCTCTGCGCGCACCTGCGGCGCATTCAGTAACCCGACGTTCTGTCCCACACTGAATTTGATTAGCCACTGGTGTGGAAGTACGAGGCTCTGAGAGGTGCCCATGTACGGCGGGCTGGGACTACCCATTGAGGTGAGCAGTAGCTCGGGGCAGGGGCTAGACGGAGCAATTTGCGGGCAAGAGGGAGCCCGCTGCTAGGCGGGCAAGGCATATCACGCGTAGGGATAGCTGGAGACAGCCTGAGCCGGAATGAAAAATGCGAAATCAGGGGCAGCGGGATCTGCAGAGCCATCGGGTCGCCACTCACAAGGAAATAGTCGGCAACAAAAGGTGCTTGATACCGCTTCGCTTGTTAGGTAAAGATAGGGCTGCTGGGCGTCTCGCCCAGGTGCTCTTTAAACACGATTGAAAAAATTCGGGCTTGCAGTTGATGGTCAGGAAACTGACCGGCCTTGGTGTTCTCCACGGCTATCTTCGGCGCGCGGTCGCTGTCCCTAAGCTGCTTGGTTCGTAGTGCTGAGATGCCCCAAAGGTGTCCCATGCGTTTCGACCCAAGTGGCTAAGCGAAGTGATGGAGTTGTGCGGCGGACGGCTTATCAAGGGACTTGATAAGCGGAACTGTAGTTTGTAGTGGCATCTTCAGCGTTCCTTTCGGCCCGGAATGTCTAGCGGCGGGGCATGTGCCAAGTCGATAGGAAGCAACAATCGTGAAAATTTTAAAGTCACTGGCGCGTAACCCACGCCAGGAAATGCACAGCAATGAAGATGCTCGCGTCACCCAAGCCGTCTCGTCTCAATTGCCACGTCCAAGTAAATGGGAGCGTTTAAAATCTCTGGTTGCAAGGTTGACCAAGATGTTGAGGCGTATCCCGTACTATGTGTGGCTCTGGGAGAAAGGCGTGCAAGGATATGAATTTTTGAAGGAGCATGTCGTATCGCTCCTTGAGGAAATCTAATGACGCAACAAACTACACCATTCGATTTCTTGGAATGGCTGGCTCACACGAGGAGCCAGCCATTCACTGATGAGGCTGGCCATGGACGCTCCCCTTTACCCTCATCGGCCTATCTACAGCTTAAAAGCACTCTCTCTTGCGCTTGCTGAGCCAGAAGCTCTCCTTGTTGCCATTGCCAAGCGAAGCTCCAACCTTTATCGGTATGTCCCTCAGAAAAAAAGAGACGGTTCACCGAGAGATACCTTTGATGCATACGAGCCATTGAAGGCGATCCAACGCAAAATCGTTGATCGTATATTAACCAAAGTGAAATACCCGGCCTACCTTCATGGTGGCATTCGAGACGCTGTGCAGCCGCGTAGCATTTACTCCAATGCTCGGTCTCATGCCGGCTCAAAATCTATCATTCTGCAAGACATCAAAAACTTCTTCCCTTCGATCAGCACGGCGCACGTTGAAGAAATTTTTTCCGGTCTATTTGGGTTCTCGAGCGAGGTCTCATCTCTGCTGGCAGCGCTGACTACTCGTGCTGGGCAGGTTCCTCAAGGGGCCAGTACAAGTAGCTATCTCGCCAACCTGGTCTTCTGGGATGTAGAGCCAGCGTTGGTGAAGCAACTGAGCTCAGAAGGTCTTGCGTACTCCCGATTTGCGGATGACATCACTGTCTCAAGCAAATCTGAGATCACTCCTGCCGCCAAGAGCCGAGTTATTTCCGCCGTCACGTGCATGCTGAGTCAGAAGGGCTGTCAGCAGAAACGCAGCAAGCTGCATATCCGTCGACGCGGTCAATCTCTCCTACAGGTAAAGGAGCCGGGAGCTGTAACTGTGACGGGGCTGACCGTCGACAAGCCAAAACCAGGTATACCGAAAGATGAGCGCAGACTTATACGCGCCATGTTGAAGCGGATTGAAATTCAGGCTGCCGCTGAGTCTGCCCCACTTTCAATCGACCTTGAGCGTGAGATCCGCAGGGTAATGGGTAAAGTCGGTAGACTCATAGCTTGTGGTCACCCGGACGGCTTGCGGTTCAAGGCTCGACTTCGCGCTTTGCTGATGCGCCCCCCTGTTCTTGAGCGCTACGCGGCGGCCTCGCCTGACAGTGAAATTGGAGCTGTAGAGAGAGGGAGTGCTGATCAGAACTCATCAGCATACCGTAGTGCGGTCGTACCACCTTGGGACATCGATGCTCCATCCGGTCATGGAGTTTGACGGGAATTTTCGACGCGAGACAGCAGCCTTCCAATTCATATCCGGCGTTCCGTTTCGACGCTATGGCCCAAGGTCGATAGCGCAGGCGGGAGGCGTATCGTCTACTGAAAGTCATTACAGCAACACTCAGTAATCCTATCAATGGCGGCTCATAAGCAGGAGGTGGCGGGTGGATGCAGGGAATGTTTCGGCCATCATTTCAGCAGCAGCTGGAATCACTGGCGTATTGCTAGGGAACGCTTTCGTTTGGGCCAAGGAGTGGGGGATAACTCGGCGGAAGGATAAGCGAGACATATCGTATGCTGGGATCCTCTTGATCTCACATCTCGACCGCTTGGCTACTGAATGCTTGGAAGTCGCTAGCGACAATGGAACGCGGCAAGGGCAGCCTGCAGGAGAGGGTGGCGAGTACCAAACGGTAACGACTGTGCCGGTCTTCAATCCACTTGATATCGACATAAACTGGAAATTGCTTCCTAAGGATCTGATGTATTCGATAATCCGTATCCCAGATTATCAAGACAAGCTCCACGGTAAGCTTAGCGCCATCCAAGAGTATAATTACGATCCTCCCGACCATCCTGAGTTCTTCTGGACACGGCAACGAGGGTACGCGATTCTAGGCCTGCAGGTGTCAAAAATAATAAGTAAACTGGTTGAGTTTTCCGGCTTGCCTGAAGAGAAGGTGGGCCCTGGAGAGTGGGACAGAGATCAAAATTTGGAGCAGAGGGTTAGGGATCTTGATGAACTCGAGCGGCGAGCGAGAGGTCAATAAGTTACGCAGATCTGGATCGCCAACTGACCATAAAGCTATCGGCTACGAAGAAAATTAAGCTAAGCCTATAAGTTTTCGCTAGAATGCACCTATTTCTTACAAGTATTTAAGGATCTCACATGTCCCGCCTCGCAGAATTCCGTCAACTCGAGCAACAACTTGCCGCCCAGCTCGCAGAGCTTGAAGCACTCAAAGGCAGCTCCGAGCTGCAAGCCGAAATTCAATTTGAGACCAAACTGCGTGACTTGCTGGCTGAGTACGGTTACAGCCTGCGCGACATCATCAACATCCTGGATCCTCAAGCGAAACGTCGTGCAGCCGCCCCAGCAGCAGCTGAAAAGGCCCCGCGTCGTGCGCGCCAGGTCAAGCAATACAAGAATCCGCACAACGGCGAAATCATCGAGACCAAGGGCGGCAATCACAAGCTGCTCAAGGAATGGAAAGCCGAGTACGGCTCTGATGTGGTGGACGGCTGGCTCGCCCAGTAACACGCTCCACCGATGGTTTGCTAAAGCCCCCTCACGGGGGCTTTTTCTATTGTGATGCTGTCAGGTGATACACCTGAGCGACTCATCACCCCCAGCGAAGGCCTGCCTCGTTCCAGCAACTGATCTGGTCTCATCGCAGGCGCATTTCGTCCGCAGTACGTATGCAGCCAGACATTTTCCGAATACTGTATGCACATACAGTAATAGGGGATGCCGCCATGACAGGCACCAATCTGCCCGTAATGTCGATCCAAGAGTGGCGGCAGCTACTCAACGACACCGAGGCCCTGCTTCTCGCACCTAAGAAACATCACAGGGAGCTTCTGCATCACGCATATGCGCTACGTGATACGCATGCCGTAGACTCAGGAACCTTGGCTGACATGCTGGAGCTCGCCGACGAAGCATTGATGTACGCCCACTCCGTCCAGGCTGATCAGCAGTGGTAGGCTAAACACAAGCCTTCATGGCATCGCGTCGTGTGGGATCGCTATGGCGAAAAGGAGGGATCGTGAAGAGAGATCTGAGCAAGGTGCTCATGCCCGACCACCCTCTGTACGCCGAGGCTGTGGAAGCTCTGAAGATCTACCATCAAGCCCAGGCTGAAGGGGTAATTGGAGCGGAGCTGGAGCGCCTTCGGTTAATGGCTGAGCATCGTTTTCAGGCTGTCACTGACTACCAGTTGCACGCCCTCGGCGGCCCCGCTGAGAAAGGTCATTAGCTGAGAAAGGTCATTAACAGATGGCTTGCCCTAAGCAGCAAGGTGCCGAATTTGCATTTTGCCCGCTGCTCAGCGTCGACTTGGAGAAAGGTATGAGGCCCAGTGACGCGATACGAGGAAGGGAAGGGGAGATTCGGCGCCTCATTGAGGCCTATGACTTTATTGAGCCCAAACTCTTCGGCTCTGCCGCTCGAGGCGATGACCACGATGGGAGTGACCTCGATCTGCTCGCCACCATCCCTCCAGAAATGGCTGGCAAGATCTCCTTGTTCGACATCGCCGAGCTCGAGGATGAGCTCCAGGCCATGGTGGGGGTACCAGTCGACTTCCACGTCTGCAACAACATGCCCGAGCACCTCAGGCAATCCATTGAGCGTGAGATGGTTACGCTGTAGCTTTGAACATGCTTGCGATGATCCTGGCGTCCAACAGGGCATGGTGAGGCAGTTCGTCCCCATCGTTCGTCGCGGTCAGGGTCGTGGCATCAGTGGGGAAATTCCTGACGTTCTGGGGCCATTTCCCATCGTCATAGGCGAGCTCGCAGAACAGCTCCCAGTCGTAGGCAGGTGCGTCAGTGACAATCTCGAGCTCTTCATCGTAGGTTGCCAGGAACCGCAGGAGCGCCGACCTGGCTTCGATGATTGGCATGGCGTACTCACCACCCCACAACTGCGGCAGTACGATCTCTTTCACGAAATCACTGCATTCTTCTTCTCGCCACGCGTCGATCACTTCCACGTAGAATTCCCTGCGATCTTGGCCAACCAGTGCCAGGGAGATCAGCTTCGCCTGCGCGTTGAGCTGAGTGAACTCACAATCGAGAAAGAGCATCATCTGTTGGAACCTCTGCAATGACTAGGGCCCGCCTGAAACTGTCCCAGGAAGGCTTCCTGTGGGAAATCGCCTTGGCGTATTTCGGCCCCGAAAAGCTGTTGGAAACGATTGTAGATCTGTGGGGCGGTGCGAGCCCTCCCACAAGGCCGACCGTCGAGCACCTGTCGACTGACACGCTACCCGCAGATGTCGTGAAGATACTGAAAATTGCCCAGGTGCGAGTCGGGGCCCTCGTTCCAGATCGCGTGCCTGTACCAGGTGTTGTCACGTTGTACGCCCGGCACGCCAATGACCTCGCCGATGGGATCCTGGCAAGACTGCCGAGAGGCGAGCTCACCCGTACCTTGCGGGGATCGCAGTTAGAAGTCGAACTTGGCCTGTGACGTCCACCTGCGGCAGGGAGAAGTGATGTGACGATTGATCATCGACTGCGGAACCTGGAGATCGCGAGGCGCAGAGCGCTGTGGGCACTTGCCGACCTGCAGCCTGGAGACGCCCGCGCTGAAAAGGTGCTGGCTGAACTCGACGAGGTTGACCAGGGCCTGCAAGACGTTGTGACCGGTGATCAGCTCTCCGCCCAGGAGCTCGTCGATGTCGTCACCACGAAGCTCTACAACGGCGTTCAACTGGTCGTCGAGGACAACATCCCCGAGCCATGGCTGCAGCGCTTCCAAGCGGCAAGTGTTGGTTCTACCCGCTTGGCAGAGGGGCCCTATTTGCGCGACTTCGAGAAGTTCGTGGCAGTGTGGCACCAGGAGCTTGAGCACCTAAGGGCCCACCGGACTCACTGTTCCAGTGGTAGATCACGATGGAGAGAACGATCCTAGGCATGGCAGAGGCCGGCGAGCCTTCAAGAAACTCGCTTCTCTTTGCTTCCTCTGATAGCTTGCATCCTCTCTTGCTCCGAGAAACTGCTTAGCGCAGGGAACGTTATGCTTACTATCTCAAGGCAACATTAGAGAAATCGTCTGCTTGAGATTGTCGAATTCTTCAGGAAAATTCTTATAAACAACGCCACACACCAGTATGAGACATCTTTCCGGGTCTAAATTGACTTGCTCACCCACCTCAGCAAACTCATCATGCTTACCCGCCTGCAGAGCGTACTCGACAATTGTTGAGGCGCGTTCAGAATCAACCCCTAACGCCACACCGACCTCCTGAGGAACCTCGCCGCACTTTTGCAAAAGCCAAGCCTCAGGCCATGTGTCACCTGGCAAATAACTCGTCCGCTCTAATAACCAGTTCGTAATTTCATCATCCTTCCGCTCCGCCATGCTTTTGGCGTGTTCAATATTTTTGGCTTGGAGCTTTTTCTGGTCAGCATCATATACGGCCAATATATTCGCATGCTCATTTCTCAAAAATGTGGCTGCCAACTGGCGTGCAACTGCTGCAGCGGAACCAATACGCGTGACGTTGATTCTGCTTCGAGTATTGCCATCCAGTATCGTTTCAATCATTACCTTGGCAACCGGATCTTCAACGAAGACCTCCAGCTCTTTTTCTCCAATCGCTCCCATTTTTGAGAAGGCAAACTCTGCCGATACGCCAGGAGTGACTTTTGTTTTGCCTCCATTAGATTCGATAAAAAATCTAGCGTCGTCGGGAAGGCACTGGAAAATCTGTTTTGAGTGCGTTGTGCATACAACCTGTGTGCCTGTAGCCATGCAGACCTCTTTGAGCCGCTCTATAAATAGCCTTTGAGCTCGTGCATGAAGTCCAAGCTCAATCTCGTCAAGAACTAATAACGCACCCTCCCCACAGGCGTAGATAGTGGAAAAAATCTCGAACAGTGCATTTTCTCCCGCCCCCATGTTAAATCCAGAATAGACAACGTCACCGACCTTTACAATTGGAAGTCCATACTTCCTGTATTCTAATTGCCTGTAATCATCATAGCGTTTTCCAAGGACGTAACCAACGGCGTCTTTAACCTTGTCCTCCCACCCATGAACTCTCAGATCTTTAAAAGCTCGAGAGTAGGATCTTGACTGACTTCTCTCTGCATGGGGCACGATCCGCTCAATGCCCAGAAAAACGACTGTTCTTTTGATTCTTATATCATAATCATTCCACTTCCCACCGGCCTTTTTCTTTCGTACTTGCGAAGCAATTCCTACAGGTGCACTTTTCCAGTTGTCATGAGCAAAACTGTACCAAATCTCGACTCCAGGGGGGGCAATCTCTTCAGAATGCTGCACAAAAAAATCAGAGAATGTGTAATAGCTTCTGGTGCGTTTTGGAAGCTTATAGCCATCAGCCTTATTATGATAGGCGCAGGCGGCAAGCGCTAACATGGTCGACTTCCCGGATCCATTAACGCCGGCAAATGCCGCTATGGGGTAATCGAGGTTCACCTTGAATGATGTCAATCCGCGAATCCCACCTTTTGAGACTTGAATGCTTCTGAGTAATGCCTTGGTATTGTCTTTGCAAAACCACTTCCGCAGTTTCTTATCTAGATTGCTTTCCCTGTACTTCATCGGCCCTCCCAATTTTTACTTAGCACCGGCTGACAGCCTATGTGGCGTTTTGCTATACCTACCACAAATTCCACAGACTATCGAGCCGGCGATAACGATTCTGTAAGGCTTAGAGCGCACGGAGCGGGATACTCTCAGCCCTTCCACATCGTCCAAAAGCCTCTGTAAATCCATCTAGACCCCAGCCGTTTCCAGCAGACGAGAGCAATTTATGAGATACCCAAAGGAGACTGAGCGCTTTGCCACGGCGGCCCTGTTATTGGACAAGGTTCAGAGTGACCCAGGTGATTTGTCACCTGTAAAGACATTGCAACGCTTCCTCCTCAGGCAGATCATCGCTGTAGAGCGCCGGATAAAGCGCCTGAGGAAAGCTCAGGCTCGCATCCGCGCCCTGAAGCGTAAAGGCTCCACGAAACAGCGGTCGTCTCTTCTAAAGTTGTTCGATTCTAAGGCAACAGAGCGGATCGCCGACCTCCACCAGTTGATCTTCCTGTGGAAGTGCTTCGGCGACGGCCTTGCATGCCTTTACCAGAGCTCTTACAGCTTGAAACACCTATTCTTCGATGGTGATTATGCAATTAAGAGTGATGCTGGCTTTTTCCTTGGTAAGGCTGGCTTCATGCAGGAATACCGCCTCTTACGAAAAGCCCTCTCCATGAACGTCCCTGCAATCCTTTCAGACCTCACGAATGTGATTCGTCATGGGGACGTTTGCCTAATGGGTGCGGCTGATCCAGTACCGCTGGAAGTCAAAAGCTCATCAAACAGGAATGCCAGGACAGGCCGGCAGTCAGAGCAATTGCGGGTGCTGCATGAGTTTTTTAGAAATGACGGCGCTTCCAATTTCCGGGGTGTACCGAATACCAAACGCGTGGCGGTTTCCGCCCCCTTGGTTAGCTACCAGGCCCTGATCAACGAATGTATGTCTGAAGCGTGGCTTAATGGGCTTTCAGCTCGGAGCCCAGAAGCCGGCTTGACCTACCTGTGCGCGCAGAATGATGGGCGTCGAGATGAGGGAGTGATGGAGCTACTGGCTCAGTACCCCGCTTCTACCACTATGTTTGTCACCCTCACTCCCGAATCGTCGTGGCTACCGCACAAGTCGTTCACGGCATCGTTATCGCCTGTTAACACTGTGTTGTTCATGCAGGAACGGTTGGCTGTCCTTGTCGTGATTGACCTACTTGTCCTCAAGCGTCTGCTGGACGAACGCGGCTTAGAGCCGGTGATCCTCATGGACGGAACGACCGCCATCCAGATTTCAGCTCGGAAGGATCCAGAACGAGGAAATGCCGAAGGCCGCAGTATCGCCGATGATTGGCATGAGAGGATCGGCGTGTTTCGAATCAGTGAGTTCCACTTCCTGAGGACTGCCACTCAATTCGAGTCACTTCGCTGGTTCGCGGACACGCTGGCGGATCAAATGGAGGCCGTTCGCCGCAAAACACTAACGGACATTTCCCCAGAGGATCCGACCTTGATGGAAGTACCCATGGAATGGCTGTCGGCAAAAGATTGCTTCGCGGGCACCACAGGGAAGGAGTGATATGTGGGATACCCCTCGATAGCCTTTCCCATTTCCGCATAGGAGCACGCCTATCAGCTTGGGGCGCAAAGTCGCCCCAGCGTTGAACAAGGCTCAGTATGGCGTGCGCGACGGTACGGGCATCCAGTTTTCCTCTTACGTTCCATTATGAAGTCAGCGAAGGCATTTGCAGGGTTATGCCCAACTTCATCGCCAGCCCTCCCATGTGCTTCTGGAGTGACATCTGTGGTGGGCCAGTTACAATCGCTGACGAAGTCATGAAGGCAGCCCAGACCACCCAGCTTCTTGAAGAATTCGTCCTCTATTTCGCCCTTCTGCCGCTTGGTGTAGTAGTACGGCTATGGGCACTGAGTTCACGCGCTTGGCTGCTTGGTCATGTCTCCACGATTTCGCGAGATTCGTGTTGACCTTTAGAATCCGGAAAGGACTCGGAGGGGTACCGCGAGAGCCATTTGGCAAATTGGTCAGGGTGTAGAGGGAGATCCGGTAATGGCTGAGGCGGGAGACTGCCAGATACGAGAACACCCCCCAACCTAGGAGACCTCAAACTCAGAGCTCCATTAGGTCACTCCGGATCGCTAGTTGCTTAGAACGTCTTAGTGGCTAAGTGAGGCCCAACATAACCTATTTCTATCTTCTTTAGATCAGCATGTTTGAATAAGTGTATTCTGGTTCCACTACCAACCCAGATGTGGAGCTCGAAAATTCGATGCTCCCCATCATATCCCTTCCTATTACGCTGATAGCCATATTTATTCATTGTAAATTCTGACTCAGACTGAAAAGCAATACAGTTTTCCGGCATCACTCCTTTTTGAGACCAGTGCCGAGAAATAGACTCCAGATCTTTAAGACGGGAGAACAATAAACTCAGGAACTTATTTGGGAAAGAACCAACCAGGCCATCAACTTCTTCTCCAAAAAGAAGGTTCGGAAACAACTCGCCCTTCAATTCCGAAAAGTTCCTCTGTGACAACTGAGAAAAAGCATCACTCTGCAGCCTCTGGCTAATACTAGAACCAGTCATTTCATTTGACACATGATCAAACCGGTAGGCTTGACCATCACATAAAAAACCGACCTCTGAACAAGAGTGCAAAGGACGCCGAAATAGGCTTGTTAATACCGAACCCGTAACGGCACAGACTAGCGCTTCCTCATCCGCTTCAATTGCTAATACGTGCGTTCCTGGAAATGCCGTATCCTCCTGAATGCCTCCAAGACGGGTAATTGTTTCAATTAAACTTTCATCAAGCTGATCCCAAGAGGGCGACATTTGAGCTAGTTCTACAAAATAGATGCCTTCATCCACTTTATTAGAACGAAAAAGCAACTCCGCAATCTCTCCCAAACTATGCTTTGAATCTATTGTTTCAGCGACCTGAATCTTCCATGGATTATCACGCAACCTGAAGATTGGTCGTTCTGGAAAGTTTGCCTCCAACGTAGCCATGGCTTTAAGCATATCACTCAGCGCAGGAATGACGGTCTCAACATCGTCAAACCCAGGAGAAACCGATGAGTAATTAAAAACAAAATCAGGCATTTTCCCGTCCTTGGGCTTAGGGTTTCAGTAACTGAACCGCGTTCTTCCGGTGCTGATCATTAAACCCTTCTGGCCACTCACTCAGCCTTCCTTTATCATCAATAGTAGGTGTTGTAATAAGTGTTTCTGTGCCTGGCCGATGAAAATAGTGAAACTTAACTTGCGATGGGGAAAGGATGCTGTTTTTCACAGAGATTCTGACTCCATCCATGAAATGATCAGAGTGCGTTTCAATGATAACTTGAATCCCGATCTTTGCTGCCCTAGCGCACAACTCTCCTAAGTAGGTTTGGCCTTGTGGATGTAGATGAGCTTCAGGGTTCTCAATAATGATCAACCCACCTACCGGCGTCGCTAACAAGGCTACGATTACGGGCAAGACGTAACTGATGCCAAAACCGACGTTAGTTGCACGATGTATACGACTGCTTAGCGCACCAGGCGAACTGAAGCTAAAGCCAGCCTGAATCAGATCCGCCTCATACAAAGTCTTCAACTGAATACTGACACCAGGACTGACCAATCTGAGCCAGGCTTCAGCCTGGTCAATAAGGCGGAGGCCATCTCCAGCAATCACCCTCGGATCATCCGACTCCAGAGCACTAGAGCCATGAATATCTAGCAGATGAAGTACATATTCACCCTGCGACCCAATCTCGAAGTTCTCACTCTGCTCATCCCCAACTGGAAGATACTTTCTAGGGCCGCTTCTTTCAGCCTGCAGATATTGAAACTTTGAAATACCATTATATGAATATGGCGTGCAAAGAGCATCACTGAAAGTTTCTAACCTCAACGCGCTGTGTGTGTTATTGTACGTATAAGTGTTTTCTTTCGCCGCTTGAGCCCTGAGCTTAAAAGTTGCTCTAGAGCTACCACCAGAAATTCGAATACCGATTGAGTTCGTACTAGCACTATCGTGAAGAACATCTGAGGCGGTACCAAGATCTATGTATTTACCTTTTGTAAGCAGTCGACGCTTATTTGAGCTATCAGCCAAAGACTGAGTGACCATTAATAAAGCTTGAATAGCGCTACTTTTACCCATTCCATTCAAACCAGTCAGAACGGTTAGATTACTGAGGGTAACTGAAGCTCTCCGAAAACATTTAAAATTCAACAGGCCAACACTGCCAATCATATCCGATCTCCCTGGAGCGTCATCTTGATAACCTTCGCTATTTCCATGAAGCGCTTAATAATTTTTGCATTATGTCCTGTGGAAGCAGTCACAGCATCAACAAAGCTTTTATCTTCGCCATAAAGAGAAAGGTAATTACTTATAAGAAGATCTCTATTCCTTAAAAGATCTCCAATATCACTTTGTCGAATAGCAGCAAGATTAACCGCCCAAGCTTCAAACAAAGCTTTATTTATAGGATTCTTTTTGATTGCTGAAGGCTTTCTAAATGCGTCACCGCCGAAGATTTCAAAGGCCAATGCCATTGAGCGATTGAAATGTTCCTCAAGACTATGTCTTTCTAAGCTACCCATATGATTGAGCGCCTTCATCGTTGAGTTTAGTAAACTATCAAGATTTTTCGAATTCTCATGCCTATCCATCCTGAAAAATGCGACAAACCTCAGCGCGAGCTCCTGAGCTCCCATTCGATCATCATTAACACTGCCATTTGTTGCCAACAAGAACTCTGGAGATGTAGACAATGACCGCAAAAAGTCCCGTGCAGGGCCTTTATGAATCGCGTTTCGAATTTCCTGACCGTTGAGGGCAATCCCTCCAGTATTGATTCGCTTGAAGATATTCATCATAACTTCATCAGGAGTACCTGGCTGAATAATGTTTATTACAAGCTCAGTCTCTTCGATTCGCCGCTTCATTGCTCGATCCAAGTCAGAATATAAGCAATTTTCGAGAGTCGATAGATATTCCAAACCACTCAGCGCGAAGTCATTTTTTAAAAAATCAACAATAGTCGTAATGCGTTGCAACCCATCAACCACCGCCCAGTGATCAGACTGATCCGCAGCGACATAGAAGACTGGGAGCGGTATTTTCAACAACAGAGATTCGATTAACTGACTACGACGATATAGTGGCCAAAGCCTAGCCCTTCGCTGAAAGTCAGGAGCCAAGTCAATCTCACCGTGAATATATCTTCTAATTATAAGGTCGATAGTTTTTCGTTCAGTATGAACACGTATCTTTGACGGATCAAAAGGTTCCGAAATGCCAGCGGAGCTCTCGTCTTCAACTTCCAACCCATAGTCATCAACTGTGACTTCAGATGATGTTTTGGAGATGTGGGATGGCTCGTTCATTTCCTAATCCTAGTGGCAAAGCCAATCGCTGATCTTAGCATGAATGAAGAGATCCCCTTGAATACTCTTCCTTGAAAACCACTTGGAGTCGCATAAGATTTCCCGTGCAAATGGGTGGTACATGGAGGATAGACGTGCAGGAACGTGAGATTTCAAAAGCAGACACTCGGCCCAGGCCCCACAGATCGCGCACGGCTACGACACCGCCAGTCCCTCCCCCAAAGGGGCATTACGCCGGTTAAGGCCCGCTGTGTTCAACACCAGATGAGCGAAGAGACATCACATGCGAGGCTTCCTTCGCTTAGCTGCCGGGGGCAAATTAAGGTATTTCTCAGAGTCCCCACGCGCCCAGTCGTCAGTCCGATGATCCATGTACGTCTGCCCCAGTTCTCTCCAGATCACACCATCTGAGCGGCGGCGAGATGCGTGCTCGTTTTCACCACCTGGCCACGCAGCACGTTCGGCAACAAATACCCAGATGCAGTCGAGTTCATCCTCATCCAGGAAAGCCTGGAACAGCTCCTCGTCAATGAATGCATAGGAGCCATCCCCAGGGCTCCTACCACATACGAAACGCACTGCCCCAACGCTATCAACGTAAGCACTGCGGTTGTCGCTCATGGGCCTCAGACCCAGACGATGTGCGAGCCAGGGTGCAGGCAACAGCGCATGGGCACCATCAGGCATAGAAGCATCCAAGTGGGACTCCCAGTGATATCGGAAGCATGGGAATGCGACGTCAATCTCGGATGACTCGCTGAAATGCTGCGTTTCCCACTGACTCTGATCCCAGGTTGATCGCCATGGGGCCTCTAGGAGGTAACCATCATCTGTGGCGTTTCGAGTAGACCATTCATCCACCCGAATGCTTTCCTGCTTCCTTATGAAGCCCCTCAGTGCATCCGAGTCCTGCCTTTTGACGATAACAGGAAGCAGGAAGCGCCACTCCTGGGTTCTTAAACCATGCTGCCGCCTACTATCGTCATCATAACGATCTGACACCGAACGATGTTCATGCAGGACGACCCAGCTTTTCCCCGCAGGATCCGACCGGGTGATGTAGCCGGGCATGCATGTCGAGGGGTCTTCCCAGAAGGGCCACTTACCGACCTCGGGCTCACCAACTGGCTGCAGGTGAATCTTATGGTGTTCAATTTGGTCACCTAAATTGGGTTCAGTCTCTTCGGATAGCAGAATGGTAGGATCAATGTCTCTATGGAAGCCTATATCGAGGGGGCCAGTGTACCGACGGGAACCGTGGTTCTTCTTTTCAGCCATCCAGTGGTTGTCCGCAAGGCTGCATAGAAGCTCATCTAGAGCGAGCCATTGATATTTTTTCCCGATACGTTCACCGGCTGGTCGCTCACGACCATGGTTGTGATGATAGCTGCGATCATTCGGAAACAGCTTTGCCGTCCAGCCGTAATCGTAGGCTCGCTTGGCAATCCAGCGCTGGGCGGAGGGAACATCGATGTGAGGCACCCTTTCTGGCTCGTCTTGGTTGGTGTCAAAACTCGCTCTAAACTCTTCAAAGTACCTACGCTTTTCTTCTTCATTTAGATTAAATAAAAGGAGGTGCTCAACCTGTTTAAAGGTCGCAGCTGCTTCCTTTATTTCTTGTTGGCTACGACGTGACCTAAGATCTCGGAATCGATTTGGTTTATTATCCTGCAATAGCTTGAAGTACCTGACTCGATCCTCCGAACAGCCTATTACCTCTTCTACAAATAGATCATATCGCTCTTCATTAGTAAGTGGCTCTGAAGCAGACAATAGAACATTAACAAAAGAAGTAACACGCGGTCGGACTTCATAGTCACCAAAATCCCCGCCCCACTCCCCACATGAAGAACGGATTTCAGAGCCACCAGCCTGTTTAGCTACAGCCTTGAGTACCTCTTCAGTGACCGCTAACAGGATGGGATCTGACTTATAAGGCGGCATTACTTTTGAAAGATCTACTAGCTCATCTAGAGCATCCTGATATTGCGCTAGATGGACGATACCCAAGGCAGAGTCTCGTAACAGGACAGAAGCAGGTACGCGATCACGATCAAAAACTGCTTGGTACGCAACCCTGGAAAAAGTACGAACACGATGTCGATCAGGATCTACGCAGCATGCCCCATAAGCCGCAGAGTGGATTCGCTCATGGACATATAAATCATCGACACCTGCAAAATCTCCACAGAGCTTCTCATAGAGGCCAATATTATGCCGCATCAAGGAGGATAGCGCTTTGGTTGCTTTGTCTCTGATTTCTCGGTAGGTACTTGTGGTTAACCAAGCCATCGTGAGAGCACATAGGTATTGAATATCAGAGGAAGTGTATTCACTCTGCTCAAAAGCACACCATTCGATAAGTCGCTGAGTAACGCTGTCATCGTCTGTGGCGAGCGAGTTCACCTTGCGCGTCCAGAATGAATCACGCTCTGGCATGGCGAGGCTGGACAGGGTCTGATGCAGAGCCAATGCGTTCCAAGGATGGCCTGCGCTCGCGCTCACTTGGATCAGGATCTCAAAGTAATCCTCATCGAGATCTAGGAAGGTATCATAGATCTCCCGTGTGCGTTCAGTGAAAGCTTCATTACTTCGCCAGCGTAGGCTTTCAATGAATGCATCTCTTGCAGGCTCGTCATTGATCCAAATGTCCAACTCACCAGGCAAAGCATCGATGAGCTCAATTCCAAACCGTTCGGGTAACTGCACCGACAGTGCTTGGGTCAGCCCATTCCACTCCCAGTCCAGTCCTTCGCCATCATGAACGAACTCCAGGATTCCCTCGGCTAAGGCTTGCACAGGATCTTCAATCGCGGCCAGCAAAGCAGCTGCCATCAAGTAGTCCTGCAATCTTTGAAAGCTAAAGCGGATAACCTCGCCAGGATTGTCAAAATCATCGGGATCTGGGAAGTCAGGATGAGGATCCAACCTAAATAGCCCATTTCTGATAAGAATATCGAACCAGCTAACTTCATTTGGAGCAGGGAAGGCTGAAAATTTATCAGCCGCAATTTTTGTCGCCAAGCCCCTCTCAATAAAATCCGAACGGTTTGCTGCCATCAATGAAGCTACAGCTGTCAAAGTTGCAAAAGTGGGTTTAACGAGATCATCGCTACCATCGCGACCAGCCCCCAGATTCTTTGCGATATTCTCAATATAGAAGGAAAATACCTTCCTAGTTCCTACTAGACCTTTCGGGAACCACTTTTGATTTGCTTTCTTGAGCGCTATACATGCACTCCTAAGAAACAAGGGATTGACAAACTCTACTGCTAGCCATGGAGTATCTGGCTGCGAAATCCCTCGTTTACCGAGGTACATCCTTGCTGCTCTAGCCTGCTCGTAAGATGTTACAAACCCGCGTACCTCGACTGCTGCAACCCATTGCTCGACCGACTCAGGTACAACATAGGTCTTGTATTCCGTCCTGCAGCTGAAGACAACGACTAAATTTGGAAATTTTTCCACCCTTGCGATGAATCCGGCTAGCTCATGCCGCCACAGTTTATATCCTGGCCCTTCATTTATAGCGTCGATCAAGATCAAGCCGCGACGTTTCGAGGCTTCAGCGGACGCGCTGAGCGCCTGAAGGAACGTGTCAGGAGTAGCGTCTGTGACACCAACCCTTCGCATTATTTGATTCCATATATCATCTCTAGTGAGCTGTTGCCCTAGGATCAAAATAGCAGAAGTACCAGTATTAATAGCTTCCTCAGCAATACGGCCTAACAAATGCGACTTGCCACTTCCGGCTTTCCCGTACAAAAGTATGCTTTTTCTTGTCTCGGACGCGACATCTCGCCTCCTGAGGAAACCTCGCAATGCTCTGATGGCGCTTGCTAAGGCCTCAAGCTTCGATTCTCTATGTGAGCCATCTCGACTGGTGCGCCAAAAACGAATATTGAGTTGATTCACTGCATCGAGGACTTGATCTGTTACTTCTAGCGTATCTCTAACAGGCCATACGCGCCATGGATCATCATCGAAGCGCGACTGAAACTGAAGTAATCTCCCTATACCGTTTTCAATAAATTCAATAGACTCTTGCTCGGTCTCGCCCACCTTGGCTTGAACCTCACCAATGTCACCTGCAGACGAGATCGCACCAAAAATGTCGCTAACCTCTTGAATTATTTCGACACTTCGAAGCTTTACCTTGAATAGCCGCTCCGATGAAACTTCAACATGATCATCGGAATGATACCTTTCTTCCAGAGATGTGATCGCGATCTCTAAGTTATCAGCGAACCATTGGGCGGAAAACTCAACATCCCCGAACCAATATCTTCTTAGCCCTTCGGCAGAAGGTTGAATCAGCCGATCAGTCAACTCAAATGCCGTCCAGGGCACGAATTGCACACATCGCCCCTCCGGTACTAGCGCCTCCCATTTGGCCTTTCTAGCTGTCCAGTTATCCCAGCCAGTTTTACCGTTGACCTGCTTGCCCGTTCTATCGGTCAAGTCGCAAGGTAATGCCACGATATACGCAGTGAGGTTGGGATGAGTCTTGAGCGCCTGCCGCACAGAGTCATCCAAGTTTGTCCAGTTGATCTCACTAGACTTCAGATAGTATTTGGCTTGGTAGCCAATCTCAGCACCGCCTGGCAGCACCCAGTAGGCCTCTATACCACCATCCCCACCTGAACCGTTCACTCGCCTGAACTCAGCGCCAGCGACCTGAGGCTCACGTCGAGCTAACTGGCAAACGAGTTCCTCGAAGGCTAGGTGCTTACCTGAGTCCTTGCCCCTGATGCGTGTGTAATCCATTCGGTTATCCGTAGCCAAATTCGGTGGGTGGCAGATCGCCTTGAAACGAGTCTATCCGTTTTGGGAGGAGGGCGCAGTGCTTGACCATTGATGGTAGCGAGGCCGGTGAGGGAAGTTTTTGAATCGCATGGGTAGTGTGCCCCAATGGACGCCCGAAGTGCCCAGACTGGGCCTCCGCCTGGGCTCGGTTCACGCCAGCAGGCCCTGCGAGCGCGCCCAATCCCCAAGGCTCAGATGGCTCTGTCGTGGGCCTCTAGCGCTGCTTCAACTGAAGGGTGCCACCCCAACGACAGTTCGTTGCCCACTTCCAAGAATTGCCGAGCTACCCGGTGCTGCTCATTACGCCCTGATAAATCAGAATCCCCAGCCGAAAAATAGCGTGCAGACGCAACGCTGAACCCACGGCCATCAAGTGCCTGCAGGCACACGTAACGGATCGCGGCCTGATCGCTGAAGCGCCGCCAAGAAACCAGCTCAACACACGCCCCTGATGCATGACTTGTACTGTCGCCCACGGGTGCTTCTCGATGTCTGGGATCAACCAGGTGCTTAAGCTCCTGCCGGCGAGCAATGACGTAATCCCTGATCTCGTCAGGATCCATCGAAATGCCGCCTTGTTCAGTCACAGAGTAGTTTTTGAGTTGGTTAAGGGCTTGTATGAAGGTACGCTCTTGTTTCTGCTCCCATTCGGATCGCTTATCTGGAAATAGCCATCTGTGGATTCGGTCAAGGAGTGCTAGTGGTCTCACGGTAGGGACTCTTTCAGACAGGGGTCAAAGACCCCTGGATTGGATAGTGGTGATAGCAGCTATGTTTTCAAAATGCTGTTCTTGCAGAGCAGGCACTCAAGCAACTCCGGAAAGAGCTCTTGGCGTATACTAGAATAGCGGGCACATCCCCCTACCGGGGTTTTTGAATAGTATTCAGTCATCTTCAGCATGCCGTGGGAAGACGATATTTTCTTCAAGGTCTCTTCAGGCGTGATAGTGAGTGTCTTGAAGTCTTTCATGTTGTTTCTCCATTAATATGGCGGGGTTTAGTGGCTCACAGGCGAGCCGTTCGGCACGAAATCAACAACGTTCGTGTACTTCTTCCAACGTTGCTCATAATCATCAACCTGTTCCAGAAGGAACAGTTCGCGGGCCAGGGCGGCTTTCCACAGGCCCTCAACACGTTCAACTTCACTACGGAGATGAGCGATACGCGCTTTGAGTTCGCCGACCTGTCCATTCTTTTTGGCATTCTTTTCCTTCTGAATGGCTGCGTAATGTTCGATATCCGCGATCAGATGTGCGTAGATCTCGCGATCCTTCCTGATAAGGCTCGGATCCTTACCTGCTTCCAGAGCGACTGTTCGGAGAGAAATCTTAGTGCCCTTTTTCACTCGCACCGGATTGTTTTCAGCCAGGCGGAGTAGGGCGTCGAAGAGTTCTTGCAGGCCTGCGCCTTTGATATTGCTATTCATAGTTATAAGTTAGTTCAGGTGGCTAAGGATGGTTTTGTAGTCCTGGATGTTGCGTTGCTCCATCCTGTACTCGAAGGTGTTTGGATCGAGATCCGTGAGGTCAATTTGGGCATTCTCAATGACCAACTTAACATTACTCACCTTGAGCACTGAGCTTGCGCATCCAAAACAGTTCGTGAAATTGCCATGTGCTCGGTCATTGCAAGGTTTGCTACTGGCGCATCCGCCCAGGGGAGTACGTTGGTAGGAAATCAGGCCATTCTTGGCTTTTTTCATTGTTTCCTCGGCGGTTTGCCGGTAGATAATCCGGTCAGGGTCATTCGCCTTGCTCTTGGTCGTAACACGCTCGCCGTGCCCGCCGTGCAGCTTTTCGGTCGAGTAAAGGACGTCATTGAGGTACGAAATCCACTGAGCGTCGTTCATGGCGTTTTTGAATTCCTTGTCAAGCTCAGGGCTTCTTAGCTTCATGTTGTACCCACCCGCAGAGCAGCCACGTTGATAATAAATACTCATGGACTCAGTCAGATGAGTAAGAAGCCTTTTGAGTTCAGGGATATCCAGTACCTGGCTTTGAGCTCCGAAGACGGCCATTGTCCTGCGGAATTGGTGCGATGCAATTTTCCACGGTTTGCCTACCTTGAATTTTCGGTCTGAGCGCCAGTCTGCAAGTGGGTCAATAGCTTCCAGTTCAAGGATGTCAGACTCTTCAATAAGGATCGGAGGCAGGTATTTCTCATGCCGGGTAAAATCTCTGATGATGACTGTGTCGCCAGGGTCGTGACCGCAGTACGGTAAGAAGCTTGGAGTGAGAAGCAGGCAATCACCGCCCTTGGTACCTACAGGGACATGAGGAGCAATTATCGATTTAATAATTTGAAGGCATTTAATAGGTTCGGAGATCAGCTCGTTGGCAATCCAAGCTGTGTCTTTCGCCTTTCCTGTTAGTTTGGTTGAAATGCCCATCAGGTACACGCCCTTAGAGTTCCAACCCTCCGCTTGCTGAACGCACTCATCCTCAAGAAGTTTTGCTTCGTGATCTCTGACGAGCGTGTAGATATGCACCAAGCATTTAGCGCTGTGTTGAACCAGTGCGAGTTGCCGTGCAAGACTTCCAGCTTGTCGGATGTTATATTTCTTACAGAAGTCTTGAAGATTGTGATCTCTAATCGCTTGTGAAAAATCCGGTCGCTTTATTTCTGTCGCAAGCTGGTAGTTGACTTTCGTCTCAAGCCTGTGAGCCTTGGAAGAGCCTCGACCATAAAGAGGATCCTCCGCCAATTTTTGCGAAAGCGCTTCGATCATGTCCCCGTGCTCGATGAAATCCAGAACGATATCGTTGTAGTGATGGTAGCGAGCATGAAGAATTCGGCTTGGGATGACCGGTGTTTGTTTTTCGGTATTATATCTCTCTCCATTTCGCTTGCGCAAAACCTCGAAGAAAAGCTTGTGGGGTTTTAAGTTAAGCGCATTGGAGGTCAGCTTAGGGTAATCGGTAATCATTGTTGTTAGGCTAGACGCGCTGCTAGCTGTGATTCCCTCTACGAAGTCCATATGTTCAGGCGAAGAAATCAGCTCCTGGATTGTGAAGTCTTTTTCGTCGGCACGTTTAGTCAGGAAACGAAGCGCGTTAAATGCCATTTTAATAGTTGAGACCCTTAGCGCTGTTCCTCGACGACTAGGCGAGAAAATATTTGTCGCCAGAAGAGTTTGCGAGGTAAGAATGTTAGAGGCGTTGAATTTTCCATCCGACCTGTAAAGTTCGAAATTAAATGAGGTCAAATCTGTTGGCACAAGCTCCAGTCGTGGGAAGTCCCAATACATGTCTGCCAATAGGATCGCCACTCCTGTTCGACTGTGGCTGATGATGCAGGTGCTATTCAGATTGTCCAGATTCATTCCAACATAAGCCACACTTACAGTTGGCTTACTGAGCTCGCCATGCAAGAGGGTTCTGTTGAATGGACGAATCTCAACATTTGCTGCAAGGTTGTCGGCGTTGTCGACAAGGCTATCAATGTCGTGGGAATAGGTTTCAGAGCTGTTTTGGATTTTGTTCATATAATGATCTTTAATCGGACGAGTCGTTCTAGGTGTCGCTGCCAGTAGTCGGTCAAAGTGTTGTTTTCATAAACTTCTACCCGCAATTCTTTGAGGGTTTCGCTAAGCGATGGATTGACGGCCAGCATTTCATTTAGAAGCCCCTGGATCTGTTCTAAAGTCGGGCCGTGGATCAAATTAAAATGCTCTAGGCTAGCGCTTGAGTGGATCATTTCTTTAGTTACAAACTCTAAGCTGAGCAGTTTCCAGGCGTCCTCGCGATTTGCGTGAACCTTGTGATGTACGCAATTCAAACAACCGACTTCGCTCTTGCAGTCCGGTGCTGCGGTGATATTGGAATTCTCACTTTTCAGTGGTGAGCCTTCACTCATGCATCCACCAACTGGGGTAGCACATGGGTGTGGGCTTCCAAAAAACTCGTTGACTATCGCATGGAATTTTCCGATCTGATCGACCGCACTTTGCTCATTGGCTTTTAAGTAACTGGCCCTCTGCGTCCGCTCACTGTGCCCTAGCAGAATTCGAGAAGCCTCGTGGCCATGGTTTTTCGCCACGTAACTGTCTTTATAGTTTCGGAAGCTTTGATAGCTAAGGCATGGAACATCTGGGTCAATCAGTCTACTAATGCGGTTATGAAGTCGCCTCAGAATGTTGGTGTCGAGAATCCTATAATTCGACAGGTTGTTGCCATCAAACCCTATAAAGAGATATGGGTGGTCAGAGCCTTGGCACAGGTAGTCTCTAAGGATGATGTATTTGCGAAAGTGCTTGATGAAGCTAGCTTTCACACGAACAATGACTTCCTTGTTGTTGGCTCGAAACTTGATAGATCTGACTCCAATGTCTTCAGTATTGGTGACTTCGAAGTCTGGATCCCATGGGATCTCGCGCAAAGGGGATTCATTTATGGCTGTCGCTGCGACAAACATCGAGACAAAGCTGTCGTGAGCAATTCTCGCGAGGGATGCACGATACTTGACATCCTTGGTGGAGTTGGCGAGTTTGAGTCTGGATTCATATTGCTCTTTTGCATAACAGTAGTGTGTGAGTTTTTTTGAACTTGAGCGACTTTGAAACTCTTCAAAGGTTCTCAGGCGGGCCTGGCTGTAGTCAAAGTAGCAAGACTCAGTAGTAATCTTGCCGCCTTTAGCAAGTATTTTGTCGGTTATTAGCGGATAGCGGTCGTCTGGTAGTATCCATGCGTAACCATCTTTCACCTTTAATTTGCATGGCATTGCTTCATCTTTGATCAAGAAATCCGTCAGTCCAGTGAAGAGTGGTTCACATGTCTGCAGGTGGTATTTCACTGCGTCTGAACTAGGCGGCTCTATAAGCTTCTTGGTTTTGCCTTCAGGGCGTTCAATCAAAGGTAGTCGTGTGAAGAGGAAGTTTTCCTCTGGAAACATTTTCTCGCCGCATGTCCTGCATACAGTTTGCATACGCCTGCGCGTCACGTATGCCCTGTTGTCAGTGTTTAGATGCTCACTAAACGCTACCAATGCTCTATGGTATGCGTCTGAATCATTGAGGAAATTCTCGAATCCGTTTGCTTCACACCACTTGACCATGAGCACCCAGTCCGCAACTGCGGAGTAACCCGAGCTAAGAGCAGCTGTAGTGAGGCTCATGGTCATGATATGACTTGCCAGGCTTTTCACCCTCGCTAGCCGCTTCGGGAGGTGAGTCGTTACATTGACCTCCCTTCTTGCTCTTGCGCCAGAACGCTCACCAAAGCAGATAGCCCCAAAATCAAACGCGTGTCGATGGTTGAACCGCACTAGAATCGATTCGATTGGATTTCTTGCCAGTACGTCGTGAACTTCAGTAAGAAGCTCGGCGTGGTTGACCTGGACGTCAAGGCGAATTTCGCAATAGGGCCTGTAGTCCATTTCAGTTCTCCACAAGGCTCATAATGTGTCGTTGATAGTCTGTGTCCGCTTCGTGCACCATTTCATTGACTCTTCGGTAGTCCAAGTAACTCATGGTGGTTTTGCGGTTTGAGTGGTGCAGGCGTTTAGCAACGTAGTCGATCAGTTCCAGATAGCCGATTTTTCCTTGAGCGAGGAGTTCCCTGCGTTCATCTACCAAATTCATACCGAATGAAGCCCTGAGGTCGTGAAAGCTGAATGTGAAGTTATGGCCGTGTGCTTTAAGCAGTGGTGCCAACGTGTGTTTGATGAACTTTCGTACCGTAGAGCCTTTTTCGTGACTCTTGTACTTGTCTTTATCTAGGTGACTTACGTACAGAGGTTTTCCAGTTCTGCTCAGGAAAACATATTGCTCAGACTCATCACGGTCTAACGCTAGGGCTTTTCGCTTTTGGTAACGTTCGGATTGCAGGTAGGTGAAAAGCCGATGATGCACCCAACCAGGAACCTTAATCTTCTGTCTTTTGCCATACTTGGTATCTACCAGAGTATCTTTGCCTGCGCTGATCGAGTATGTGTCAGTATCATCTTCACTGGCTTCAATTACATCGCCGACACGTATGGTGAGTGCTGTTTGGATTCTCATGCCTGAGAAAAGGGCCAGGATGAATAAGAGCAGCATTTCTATGTTGCTTGCGAGGAGAAGTGCTTTAATCACTGCGTCTTGCTCAAATTTATCGAGTGGCCTGAGTTTCCCGCCGTCATAAATGAAATCACTTGATTCGTCTTTGTTTTTGGGGAAGGTTAGGTCTGTGGTGATGATTTCTCTGGATCTGGCGAAGCCGTGACGGTCAAGTCTCGATATGTGAACTATCTTCTCTTTCCAAGATGGCTTTGCAGGTATGAAGTTCCGGTACCTCATTAGCCATCGATAAAATCGGATGACGGCGCGGATCTTGTTGTTGACGCTTTCGGCATCTATCTCTTTTCGTGCGATGTCTAACTTGTAATGTGCTTTGAAGCGATACGTCGGCCTTTCAAATTCTCTGCCTCTGAAATCAAGGTAATCTAGATTGTGGTCTAGCATCACATTCATGAATTCTTTTAGGTTCGCAGCCTCAGCACCCAAAGTTTCCGCAGAGACCCTGGGGTACTCTTTGGCCCGCCAGAAGAGATAGAGGTTGCCTTCTACCCAAGGCGTTCCGTCAGGCTGAAGAATGATCTTCATACCTTCGATCCTATCTTCATCTTGGTACGAGACCGCGTAAATCAAGCGCGGCTCAGTTGGGACGGAGACCAAGGCCTCTATGGGTACTTTGTCGCTTTTAGTGAAAGGGGTGAGACCTTTCAATTCTATAGTTGTGTACATGTTGCTCTTGCAGGTCAGACTTCTGGAGGGGTCAGAGTTGAAGTTTCGACCCCCGTTTCAGTGGGCGGGCAGAATATCGAGTATCGAAAGTTTTGCAAGAGGTGGTTTTGTCGAACGCCAAAGTGACGGTTTTTAATTAGGCTAATATTGTCATTTGTTTTTTAAGTCGTTTTTAATTTTTTTAAATTGGTTTTTGGAGAGGCGTCCGGCTGGATGCCGCGTACTAGGTGGGTCTTCGCTTTTTAGTTTTCTAAAATTGACGTCTTGTTAAGTATTATTCTTGGTGGTGGGGGCTGGGTACGGATTTTTTCTTATTTGCTATATGTCAATAGTTCAATATTAGGCTTGAGTAGCCTCGTCAGGTCTGACTGGAGTGCTTACCAAGCGCCGTGTTAGGTGGGTTCGACCAAGTTTTGGGATTCTTCAAGTAATTACTGAGAATTGCCAAAAATGCTGTCGAGGCGCTGTTTATTGTTGAATTGACATAGCTTTTAAAAATGGTGGAAAAAAATGATGGGTGGTCGAAAAAAAATTGGCTGCTGGGCGTTTTTTGATCATTTTTTTCATCCCGCATGGCGGCTCGGCATCGATCTTAAGCGCGTGGGCTTGCTGATTGGGTGTCGGGAGAGGATGGAACAGGCCTGCACGTAGACGCTGTTGCGTCGAGAGGGGGCTGGACTGAGGCTTGTCTGGCTGTACGGGCCTGCAGCTATAGAGTTGGAGAAGTATGGCCAAGCAGGGCTACTGGTCAGAGGCCAGGGCCTGCGCACCTAGCTTCAGCAATTCGCTGATCGTGAGCCTATACATTGCTGGTAGCGCTCGCGCCAAGTTACTCGAGGGAGGGGTCGAGTGGCGAGACGGCGTGATGCTGGGTGGGCTGAGTGTGAAGCTGTAGCAGGCCCACCTTTATTACTGCGCAAGCCATCGGGGCGGCAAGCGTGGCAAGAGGGATGAGCATGCTAGCCAAAGTGAGGGAAGGATGCCCTGTTGCGCAGTATTTACCCTTGGTTGCGGTACGCGGTATTCAGCGCGGAATAGAGATCTAAGCGGCTATCGATGATTTTTTTACGCCAGCCATCGAGCTCCGCGACCGTCACCTGGTCGTTACTCACATGTGCGAAACGGTAGTAGTCAGAAATCACTTGGCCATACTCTCGCAGCAGCAACTGTTGAGTGGCATGCCCCATCAGTAGCAACCGGCCCTCACTATTGGTCAGGCCCTTGAACAGGTTGAAAAGCTCAAGGCGGTATTCGCCAATCAGCTTGACCTTCTCTGCTGAAGGGGCATCCCCCCGTTCTTTGATTCTGGCCCAGTCAGTGATATGCGCCCAGTGCTTCAGCAACACGTGGGTGGCCTCCTCGATGCTGAGGGCCACGCTTTCTAGCATCTCCACGTTCTTCGCATGGCGCTCTTTCTCTACAGTTCTAGCGTGGCTTCGGCCATTGTTGAGATGCGTCGCTACGCCAGTAACTAATGCACCCAGGCCGATCTTCACTGCTGTATCGACAATCTCAAGCCAGGTTGTAGGCACCGCGAATTTCCTTAGGTGGTAAAGGAGGCGGGAGATTCTACACGGTGTCAATAGTGTGGCACAGATGGTTGAGGCGCCTCCATCAAGGCGTCAAGGGTGCGCCTTCCACGTCGCCGTTATCGTTCGGTCGCCGGCGCCACGCCTTGTCTGCAGCATGACCTGACCGAGGCATCGTCCACCTTATACCCGTTGATAACCGCCATCCGGATGCCTGCCACTCAATGTCGAAATCCACACACGATTCTGGAGCAAGCGAAGACGGTTTTGAGAGGTGAGAGCGGGGCTGCGCCGCACGGCTCGAAATGAGGAGGAGGGCCTAGATCGCCTCGCCTGCGTTCCCTAGGAGGAGGCTTGTTGCTGTCAATATTGCTGGGAGCTCACGATACGTCGAATTAGCCTTCAACTCACGCGTAATTCTGTACCTTCACCGTGTGCAGGGTGATGTCCACCACATCGCCATCGGCGCCCACCTGGGGCATTTCGATCCAGTCGCCCACGTGCAGCATGTCGTTGCTGGTCAGTTGCACGCTGGCGACGAACGACAGCA
>Ga0209370_1000734_pt1 | contig 36827 bp, 22 predicted proteins | sample AgamicAtPrz_FD_187164 | JGI IMG/M metagenome (GOLD analysis project Ga0209370, IMG submission 187164) | Agave microbial communities from Guanajuato, Mexico - At.P.rz (SPAdes) (version 2) | ecosystem: Host-associated > Plants > Phyllosphere > Phylloplane/Leaf | place: Guanajuato, Mexico...
GTGACGAGCAGGACCAGATCATCTACGTGATCGACGGTGTGCATGGCTTCGGCGTCGAAGACATGCGCTTTGCCGATCTCAACTGCGACTACTTCATCGCCGGCACGCACAAGTGGATGTTCGGGCCGCGGGGTACCGGGATCATCTGCGCGGCGTCCACCGAACTGAAGCAGCTGAACCCGAGCATTGCCACGTTTTCCGAGAACGAGGACTTTGCCACGGTGATGACGCCCGGGGGTTACCACGCGTTCGAGCACCGCTGGGCATTGGGCAAGGCGTTCGAGCTGCACCTGCAGTTGGGCAAGGCGGCGGTGCAGGCGCGGATTCATGGGCTTAATGGCTATCTCAGGCAGCGGCTTGAGGCGCTGCCGGGGGTCGAGCTGGTGACACCGCGCAGCACGCAGTATTCGGCGGGGTTCACCTTCTTCCGGGTCACGGGGCAGGATGCTGACGAGGTGGCCCGGTATCTCAACAGCCAGCGCATCGTGGTCGATGCGGTTTCGCGGGATGTCGGGCCGGTGGTGCGGACGGCGCCTGGGCTGTTGAATACCGAGGCGGAGATCGAGCGATTGGTCGATGTGTTGAAGAAGCACCTTCGCGGGTGAGGCCCTGGGGCCGCTTTGCGGCCCATCGCGACACAAGGCCGCTCCCACATGGTTCGGTGGGCGCAGTGCTTTTGTGGGGGCGGCCTTGTGTCGCGAAAGGGGCGCAACGCGCCCCCGGCGAGCTCAAGTCAGGACTGGCCGCCGACCCGCTTCAACCACTCCCCGACATCCCGGTAAATCCCCTCCACCTGCCCCACGATCCCCGACATGCGCAAGAAGTCATGGGTCAACCCCTCCACCCGGGCAAAGGTCACCGCCGTCCCACCCGCCACCAGCCAGTCACGATAGGCCATGCCCTCATCATGCAACGGGTCATACTCGGCCACGAACAGGCAAGCCGGCGCCAATGGCTCGCGCAGCGTCGACAGCAACGGCGACACCCGCCAGTCCAGGCGCTGCTCGCACTGCGGCGCATAGTGCCGGTAGAACCACTCCAGGGTAGGCGTCTCCAGCAGATAACCCTCGGCATGCTGGCGATGGGACTCACGCCAGCAGGAGATATCGGTCACCGGGTAGAACAGCAACTGTGCCAGCGGCTTGAACGCCAGCGCCTCGGGCTGCTCCACCGCCGTAATGGCCAACACCGCCGCCAGGCTGGCGCCCACGCTGTCCCCTGCCAGCACCACCCGGCGGTTGTCCAGGCCCAGCGAGGCCGCCTGCTCAGCCAGCCAGTTGGCGGCGTCCAGCACATCGTGGAGGGCTTTCGGGAACTGCTGCTCCGGTGCCAGCCGGTAGTCCGCCGCCAGCACCGCGAACTCGCCCAGGGCCGCCAGGCGACGGCACACCGAGTCATGCGAATCGAGGCTGCCGACCACATAGCCGCCGCCATGCAGGTACAGGATCACTGGCTGCAAGGCAGCACCAGCATCGCCCTGGCGGTACAGGCGAGCAGCCAGGCGGGCACCATCGCGCGCGGTAATCTGCAACTCGCTGGCCGTGACGTTGCCGGGCGGGCTCGGGTCGAGTACCTGCGAGCTGCCTTCGAACTCGGCACGGGCCTGGGCCACGTCCATCGCGTGCATGGGCAGGCTCCTGCCCGTCAGCCGGCCAAATTCGACCAGTTCCAGAAATGCCGCCAGATCAGGGTGCAGTGCCATGTGGGTTCCTTGGGTGAACAATGTGACTCGAGCCTCCCTACGGGACGTAGCAGCACACCGAAAAATTACCCGCCCACACGGCTAAATCGTTGGTGCAGGCACTCGTTATCCCAGCACAACGAAAGACCGCCAGAGGCATACCGTGGACCTTCAGAGCATCCTCAGCAAACTGTTCGCCAACGCCCATGCCGTCGGCATCGAAGGCGTTTTCCAGTTCGTCTTCGGCCAGGACCGGGCCTTCTGGTCGGAGGTGCGCGACAGCAGCCGCACCGGTGCCGGCCGGCACAGCGCCCCGGACGTCACCATCGAGGTGGCCGAGCGTGACTTCCTCGGCATCATGGGCGGCACCGCCAACGTCGAAGAACTGTTCGCCAGCGCCCGCCTGAAGATCAGCGGCAACATGGGTTTGGCCACCCTGCTGCCGCAGATCATCAGCAACGCCCGGCGCGGCGCGCCGGCGACCAAGGTGTCGATGAACCAACGCTACCCGACACCGGCACGCCTCAGCGAACGGGTGTCGGCCGCGCAACCGGTGCAGCGCGAGGTGGCACGCATTGCCCGCGCCGACATGCCGCTGGCGCGCTTCCAGGGCGAATACCTGGCGCACGGGACGCCGGTGGTCATCAGCGATGCCCTGCAGGACTGGCCGCTGTTCACCATGGGCCGCGAAGCTTCGCTGGAGCATTTCGCCGAACTGCAGGGCATCACCCGGCACGGCGACTACGTGAAGAAGACCTTCTCCACCGACCGCGACTTCCGCTCCACTTCCATGGCCGACTTCATCGCCTCGCTGGACATCCCTGCCAAACCCGGCGAAACCCCGGCCTACATGGGCAACAACATCGTGCCGGAAAAGCTGCTGACGCTGATTCGCTACCCGCAGTACTTCGCCCGCGAGAAGTTCATTGCGCCGCGCATCTGGATCGGCCCCAAGGGCACACTGACGCCACTGCACCGCGACGACACCGACAACCTGTTCGCACAGGTATGGGGGCAGAAGTCGTTCATCCTTGCCGCGCCGCATCATCGCCCGGCCCTGGGTACCTGGTCGACCAGCCCCAAGGGCGGCCTGGACGGCTGCGACTTCAACCCCGACGCCCCGGATTACCAGCGCTTCCCGGCGGCGCGCGAGGTGCCGTTCCTGCGCGTGGTGCTGCAGGCCGGTGACCTGTTGTTTCTGCCCGAAGGGTGGTTCCACCAGGTGGCGTCTGTGACCACCTCGCTGTCGGTGAACTTCTGGGTGAATTCCGGGCGCGGTTGGTAGCCGGGATTAGCAGGGGGCGCTTTGCGCCCCTATCGCCGGCAAGCCAGCTCCCACAGGTACAGCGCAAGCCTTCCGGTCGGCGCAGTCCCTGTGGGAGCCGGCTTGCCGGCGATAGGGCCGCACAGCGGCCCCGGCAATCGATCAGACCGCCGCGATCAACGCCTCGGCAAAGCGCTGCGCGACCTCATCGATCTGCTCGCCACTGATGATCAACGGCGGCAGGAAGCGCACCACCGCCCCATGCCGCCCACCGAGTTCCAGGATCAGCCCACGCTTGAGGCACTCGCGCTGCACCTTCGCCGCCAATTCACGGTTGGCCGCCGGATGCCCAAGCGCATCCCGCTGGCCTTGCGGGTCCACCAGCTCCACCCCAAGCATCAGGCCACGCCCGCGAATATCACCCAACTGCGGATAATCCCGCTGCAACTGCTGCAGATGCTGGCGCAGGCGCTGGCCCATGGCCTCGGCATGCTCTGCCAGGCGATGCTCGACCAGGTAATCGATCACCGCCGAACCCGCCGCCATGGCCATCTGGTTACCACGGAAAGTGCCGGCGTGGGCGCCCGGTTTCCAGGTGTCCAGCCAGTCGCGGTACACCACCACCGCCAGCGGCAGGCTGCCGCCAATGGCCTTGGACAGGGTGACCACGTCCGGGATGATGCCGGCATGCTCGAAGGCGAACATGCGCCCGGTACGGGCGAAACCGCTCTGGATCTCATCGACGATCAACGCCACGCCGGCCTGCTCGGTGATACGGCGTACCCCCTTGAGCCACTCGATATCGGCCGGAATCACCCCGCCCTCGCCCTGCACCACCTCGAGGATCACCGCCGCCGGCAGCGGCACGCCGCTTTCCGGGTCGAGCAGCAGGGTTTCCAGGTAATGCAGGTTGGCCCTGACCCCGGCTTCGCCGCCCAAGCCGAACGGGCAACGGTAGTCGTAGGGGTACGGCATGAACTGCACACCGTTGCCCAGCAAGGCACCCAGCGGCTGCTTCGGGCCATGGCTTCCCATCAGGCTCAGCGCACCCTGGCTCATGCCATGGTAGGCGCCATGGAAGGCCAGCACGGTGCTGCGGCCGGTGGCGCTGCGCACCAGTTTCAGCGCGGCTTCCACCGCATCGGTACCGGTCGGGCCGCAGAACTGGACCTTGGCCTCACGGCGCAACGCCTCGGGCAGCACGCCGAACAGGTCCTGAACGAAGCGGTCCTTGACCGGCGTGGTCAGGTCCAGGGTGTGCAACGGCAGCTCATCGGCCAGTACCCGCTGGATCGCCTCGACCACCACCGGGTGGTTGTGGCCCAGCGCCAGGGTGCCGGCGCCGGCCAGGCAGTCGATGAACTGGCGGCCTTCGACATCCTCCACATGGATGCCACGGGCGCGCTTGAGCGCCAGCGGGATGCGCCGCGGGTAGCTGCGGGCGTTGGACTCCTGTTGTTGCTGGCGTTGCAGCAAGGGGGAATCGGTGAACTCGTACAAGGCACGCGGCGCGCTGGCCGGCGGGACCTGGGCAAGGCAGGAAGCGGTGGACATGGGTGAATCCTCGCAAGCAAGCGAAAGTGCGGGTGTTCGTCGCTTGGAGAACGCTTGAGTGCGGGGAGGATTTAGCGGTTGCTGTGGGATTTTTGAAAGCAGGCCCGGCCTCTTCGCGGGTAAACCCGCTCCCACAGGATTGGCACAAATCTCAGGGTTGATGCAGTACCTGTGGGAGCGGGTTTACCCGCGAAGAGGCCGGCACAGGCAATAAAAATCAATGCCCCGAGCGCGCCGGCACTTGCAACAGTACCCGCAACCCATCACTGCGGCTGTCGAACTTCAGGCTACCGGCACAACGCTGCACGATCGCCTGCACGATCGCCAGCCCCAGCCCGCATCCACCACTCTGCCCGTTACGCCAGAAGCGCTCGGTCAGGTGTTCCAGGTCCGCCTCGGCAATCCCCGGCCCATGGTCCCGCACCATGAAGCCCACCTGGCCGTCAGCCATCTGCACCTCAAGCTCCACCGCCTCGTCGCCGCCATGGCGCAAGGCGTTGTCCAGCAGGTTGCGCAGCGCCGCCACCGCCAACGGCGCAGGCATGCCCAAGTAGATCTGCGTAGCGGCTTCAGGCAAGCGCAGCACGATGCGCCGGTTGTCACCGCCGCCGGCATCCTGCACCGCCTGCCGGGCCACCTGCTCGGCGCTGCACTGCACGCCATCCTCGAACGACAGGCTGCCCTCCACCCGCGCCAGCATCAACAACTGCTCCAGCGTGCGGTGCATGCGGTCGGCGCCCTGCTCGGCATGTTCCAGCGCCTGCTCGCGCACGGCGCCATCGGTCATCCGCGCTACCTGCAGGTGGGTCTTGATCGCCGTCAGCGGGCTGCGCAGTTCATGCGCGGCATCGTCGGTCAGGCGCCGCTCACGCTCGATGGTCTGGGCAATACGCAGGAACAGCTGGTTCTGGGTTTCCAGCAACGGTTGCAGTTCGCTGGGCATGCCCGCCACCTGCAGCGGCTCGACGCTGTCCGCGCGCCGGCGGCGCAGGGCATCGCGCATGCGGTTGAGCGGCTCCAGGCCCTTGCCCAGGCCGATCCACAACAACCCCAGGCTGCCAAGCAGGGCCATCAGCACCGGCGCCGAGGCTGCCAGCAGGATCGACTGGTTCAGCGCCTCGCGCTCCATGTGCCGGTCGGCGGTGGTGATTCGCACATCGCCATGGTTGTAGGTGAAGGTGCGCCACAGCGCGTCGTCGATGGTCTGGTCACGGAAACCGCTGCGTTCATCGTCCATGACGCCATCATGCTTGTGGTTGCTGGCGAGAATCTCGCCACGCAACGAGCTGACCTGGCAGGCCATGCCGTCCGGCACGCTGAACTGGTCGGCGGAAAAATGCGCCTCCCCACCCTTGGCGGTCAGCGGCTGCGGCAGCTGGTCGATCAGCCCGGCGACCATGCGCGCCGAAGCCACCAGGCGCTGGTCGAGGGAGAACATCATCTGCTGGCGCAGGTCGCGCAGCATCCACGCGGCGGCCAGCGCCCAGATGATCACGAAGGCGCTGCCCAGGATCAGGCTCAGGCGTACCCGCAGGCTCATGATGCGGCCTCCTCCGGCGCCTGCGCCGGGCCCAGCCGGTAGCCCAGGCCGCGCACGGTCTCGACGATGCCGTTGCCCAGCTTGCGCCGCAGATGGTGGATATGCACGTTCAGGGCATTGCTCTCGACTTCGTCGCTGAAGCCGTACACGCAGTCTTTGAGCTGCTCGCCGGACAGCACCCGCCCGGGGTTCTGCAGCAGCGCCTGGAGCAATGCCTGTTCACGCCGGGACAGGTCGACCGGCTGGCCGGCCAAGGTTGCCTCGCAGCTGCTCGGGTCGTAGCGCAGCGGGCCGTGTTCGATCACATTCACCGCCCGCCCGGCCACCCGCCGCAGCAGGGTGTGCAGGCGAGCAGCCAGCTCGCGCAGGTCGAACGGCTTGAGCAGGTAATCGTCGGCACCGGCCTGCAGGCCATCGACCCGGTCGGTGACCGCATCACGGGCAGTGAGCACCAGCACTGGCAGCGTCTCGCCTTTCTCGCGCAGGCGGCGCAACAGCTTCAGGCCGTCTTCGTCGGGCAGGCCAAGGTCGAGGATCATCACGTCGAACTGCGCGGCCTGCAGCATCGCCCGTGCATCGGCGGCGTTGCCCACACGGTCCACGGTCAGGCCCTGGGCGGTAAGGCCGGCGCAGATGCCGGCGGCGATCAGGTCGTCGTCCTCACAGAGCAGAACGTGCATGGCGGGGCTCCCGGAATGGTGTGGCTGGCATTGCACCTTGGGCAGATTAAGGGGGGATTATGGACCTTTTGTGGGGTGGATTGGGGTGTTCGTCTTGGGTGCGATGGCGAACACCAGGGCCTAAATCAACCCCTGCGGCGTATCTACATCCAGCAACACCCCAGCATCCTCCACTTCAACCACCACGCAACGATCCCGATGCGCTTGCACCACCGACCGGGCCCCTTCATCCCCGGCAAGCTGCCCCAGCGCCGGCCAGAAGTCGCGGCCGAAGACCACCGGGTGCCCCTGCTGCCCCGCATGGCGCGGCAATACGATGGTCGAGGCGGTGGCCGCCTCGGCCAACCGACGCAAGGTTACCGATTCGATCCAAGGCATATCACCCAGCAAGATCGCCACCGCCTGCGCCTGGCTGTCACCCAACGACCTGGCGCCGGCAGCCAGGCTATGCCCCATTCCCGACGCCGCATCCGGGCTGGCGATAACCCGGCAATCGGCAGGCAAGGCAAAATCCTCGCTCCACTCGCCCGCGCGCAACACCACGCGCACATCATCGAACACCGCTTGGGCCCGTTCCACACTATGCGCCAGCAGGCTGCGACCATCAGCCAAGGTCGCCCGGCGCTTGTCTGAACCGAAACGCGTGCCGCGGCCTGCCGCCAGCACCAGCGCAACCACGCTCATAGCGCGCCCCGCTCGATGCCGTTGCGCACCCGCAGAATGTCGGCGAGCACCGCCAAAGCGATCTCGGCCGGGGTCTTGCTGCCCAGGTTGAGGCCAATCGGAGCGTGGATGCGGCCCAGTTCGACCTCGCCCAGGCCACCGATCCGCCGCAGGCGTTCGCGGCGCTTGTCGGAGGTCACCCGGGAGCCCATCACCCCGATATAAAACGCCTCGGTGCGCACCGCTTCGAGCATCGCCAGGTCATCGATCTTCGGGTCGTGGGTCAGCGCCACCACCGCAGTGTCGGCATGGCAACCGCCATGGGCGATGAACTCTGATGGCAGCTCGCGGCGCACTTCGATGCCATCCAGCCGCACGCCGTCGAGCACTTCGTCACGCGGCTCGCAGAGGATGACCTCGAAGCCCATGCCCTTGCCGAACTCGGCACAGAAATGCGCGACGCTGGAGTACCCGGCCAGCAGCAGACGCTGGGCGGCCCCCACACGCAAACGTACACAGGCACGTTCACGCTGCACACGCGGCCCCTGGCTGTGGTCATCGGCAAGCAGGCGCCTGCCCTCGGGCAGGCTCACTTCACGCAGCACGCGGCGCTGGCCCTGCAATGCGCTTTCCAGCTCACGCAGGTGCGCTTGCACGTCACATTCGGCCGGCAGGTTCTCCACCAGCACTTCCAGCACGCCGCCACAGGGCAGGCGGATGCTCGAACGCGAGTCGCTGCCATCGCCATAACGCACGATGGCCACCGGCTCGGGAAACTCCCCCCGGCCCACGCGCTCGAGAAAGTCGTCTTCGACGCAGCCACCGGACAGCGAACCCAGCCACTGCCCGCTGGCGTTCACCGCCAGCAGCGAGCCCGGTGCACGGGGCGCCGAGCCATAGGTGGCGAGCACCGTGCACAACCACACCCGCTGGCCGCCGCACGACCACTGCAACGCCTGGCGGACCACCTGTAGATCGAGATGCTGCACCCTTTACTCCGCCTTCAGCTCGGCGAGCTGCTGTACGCTCAGGTCACCGGGCAATCCACCCCAGGCCTGGCGCAGGTAGTTGACCATATCCGCCACCTGCTGGTCATCGAGCTTGTCGGCAAAGCCCGGCATCGGCTGCATGCGCTCGAAGCCGGTGAACTGCTGTTCACGGATGCCTTCGAGGACCACCTTGACCAGGTTGCGCGAGTCGGCCTGGCGCAGCACCGTGTTGCCGCGCATGGCCACGGCGATGTGCGGCTTGCCCTCGCCGTCCACCCCATGGCAGCCGGCGCAGACATTCAGGTATTGCTGGCGGCCGCGCCTGGCGCTGTCGCTCATCTGCTCCAGTGCCACCGCCTGGATGGCCTTGGCCGGCGGTGGCTGGTCGCCCAGCAGGTAGGTGGCCATGGCCGCCAGGTCGGCATCCTCCAGGTGCTGGGTGCTGTGGTGCACCACCGGGAACATTTCGTTGAACATGCTGCCCTGGGCGCTGATGCCGTGCTTGAGGAAGGTAGTCAGGTCCGGCTGGGTCCAGCCGCGCTCGGCCAGGTCCTGGGCCAGCAGGCTCGGGGCCAGGTAGCCACCCAGCAGGCCGCCGCTCAGGCGCTGGTCCTGCTGCAACGCACCGATCGGGTTGCGCGGGGTATGGCACTCGCCGCAATGGCCCATGACTTCGACCATGTACTGCCCACGCTGCCAGGCCGGGCTTTTGCCCTCGGTCGGCTGCAGTTGCACGCTTTTACCGTACAACATGTTCCAGCCGCTCAGCCCCTGGCGCACGTTGAACGGAAAGCGCAACGCAGTCTGCGGTGCCGGGCGGTTGATTGGCGGCACGGTCATCAGGTAGGCGAGGATCGCGTCCGAATCTTCGCGCTTGATCAGGTGGTACGAGGTGTACGGCATCGCCGGGTAGAGGTTGGCGCCGTCCTTGCGCTTGCCCTCGGTTACCGCCGCGAAGAATTCGTCGGCGCTGTAGTTGCCGATGCCGTACTGCTTGTCCGGGGTGATGTTGCTGCCGTAAATGGTGCCGAACGGCGAATGGATCGGCAGGCCGCCGGCGTACGGCGCGCCGCCTTCGGCGGTGTGGCAGGCCATGCAGTCGGCCGCGCGGGCCAGGTATTCACCGCGCTTGACCTGCGCTTGGTCGGCTGCCTGGGCAAGCGAGGTAATGGCAAGGCCGAGAGCCAGCGCCAGTGCGCTACGAACAAGACCCATGCTCAACCCTCCTTGACCAGACCGAGGTCGTTGAGCACCGTGCGGGTGGCGTCGTAGTAACGCACGTAGCCGGTGCAACGGCAGATGTGGTGGCCCAGGCTCGCCTCGATGCGGTCTTCCACCTCGCTCTTCTTCAACGGCTGGCGCTGGGCGGTTTCCACCAGCACCGTGGCGGCATTGACGAAGCCCGGCGCGCAGTAGCTGCACTGGAAGGCAAACAGGTCGACGAACTTCTGCTGGATCGGGTTCAGCGTGAGGTTGCCGGCCTCGTCCTGTCTGGCATGGCCCTCGATGGTGCGGACCTTCTTGCCCTCGAAGTAATGCGCGCCGGTAATGCAGGTGCGCACCTCCTCGCTGGTACCGTCGGGGTTGTCGACGATCACCACGCAGGCGTGGCAGATGCCCTGGCCGCAGCCCAGGCGCGAGCCGGTGAGGTTCTGGTGTTCGTGCAGGTAGTCGATCATCGCCAGGTCGTCGGGGACCTCGACCGGGCCGACCGGTTGACCGTTGAGGGTCAGTTGCAGTGGACGGTTAGCCATTGAGGGCCTCCTTGATACGGGCTGGGGTGATGGGGAGATCGCGAACGCGCTTGCCGATGGCATGCGCGACGGCATTGCCGATGGCACCGACGACCGGGATCATCACCACTTCGGCGATGCCCTTGGACGGGTCGGTCGGTGACAGCGGCGGGAGGATTTCGCTGGTCTGCTGCCACACCGCCACGTCGCGCGCATGCGGCAGGCGGTAGCGGTTGAAGTTCCAGTCGCCCTCCCCGGGCCCGCCCTCGTACAACGGCATTTCTTCGGTCAAGGCATGGCCGATGCCCATGGCGATACCGCCCTCGAGCTGGCCCTTGACCAGTTCCGGCACCAGCACCCGGCCGCACTCGACCCAGCTGTGGTGGTTGAGCACCTGCACTTCGTGAGTGCCCTTGTTCACCTTGACTTCGACAATGGTCGCCACCGGGCTGTAGTAGGTGACCATGGCGTTGTTCAGCTGGGTGTCGGGATAGGCGGCGTTCTGCCGGTCGAGCAGGTGGTAGCCGTGGCTGCTCATCTGCGCCTTCTTGGCGTTCACCGCGCCATCGCCGTACTTCACCGCCACCGCGTCGAGCGGGAAGCGTTCGCGCACGCCGTCGATGACGAAGTCGGCCTCGGCCCAGCTCCAGCGGTTGAAGCCGTGCACGCTGACGCCAGTGACCAGGCCCATGTCATGGGCCTTTTGTGCCAGCTGGGCGAACGGGATCGGTGACAGGCCGTTGCCGGTCAGCTCGCCGTTGACCCATACCGCATTCTCGCGGCGCACCACCAGCGGGTTGGCCTGGCCGCCGTACGGCCCCTGGCGCCAGATGGCCATGGCCGCCGGCCACAGACCGTGGTTGAACAGCACGCGTGCTGCTTCGCGAGTGGCATGGCTGAAGTAGAAGGCCGAGTTGGTCGCCGACGACGGCGAAGCAAGCTTGCCGACCCAGCGCGGGTTGCGCAGCGCGGCGTCCTGCTCGGGCTGGCTGATCAGGTACGGGTTGCCGCTGGTGGTCAGCTGCAGCTCCGGCCATTCGGTGACCGCGGTCTTCACCTCGTCGGCCGAGCGGCCAAGGAAATCGCTGACCACCAGGGCCTGGGAGGTGGACATGCCGGTACCCAGCTCGGTGCCGATGTGGCGCAGGCTGATGCGCCCATCGCGGCTGAATTCGATGCTGGCCATGGGGGCTTCGGAGCCGGTGCCGAAGTCTTTCTGGCAGATGGCAAAGCCCACGCCATACCAGTGGTCCGGGTCCTTGGCGTCCATCTGCTGCTTGCGCGCATCGCGGTTGCGCCACCAGTCGTGCACGGCCGCCTTGTCGAGAATCTCGTACAAGCGCAGGGCGCCGGCAGGGACCGCGCCCTGGGTGTTCTTCATGCCCGACTTCAGCGCGTTGGCGCGGCGCAGGTCGATGGCATCGACGCCCAGGCGCCCGGCGATCTCATCCACCATCATTTCGGTGGCGGCCATGGTCTGCAGCGTGCCGTAGCCGCGCATGGAGCCGGCCTCGACGCCACGGGAATGATAGGCAGTGACCGACAGGTCGTTCTGCGGCATGTAGTAGATCGACTGCGCCGCCGTGGCACCCACCGCTGCCACCGACGGGCTGTAGTTGATACGCCCGCCGCCGTCGCAGCTCATGTCGGCGCGGAAGATCTTGAAGCTGTTGTCCTTCTTGTCCACCGCCAACTGGTAGCGGATATCGAAGGCATGGCGCTTGATGCCGCTCTGGAACTGCTCGTAGCGGTCGTTGGCCAGGCGGATCGGTACACCGGCGCCATACAAGGCGGCCACGGCGGCGTAGAAGACGAAGATGTTGTTGTCTTTCGAGCCGTAGCCCACGGTATAGCCCGGGTGCATGTTCAGCGTGTTCAGGGCGAAGCGCGACGGCTTGATCATGTGCACGCATTCCTGCGCCACTTCGAACGGGCACTGGGTCGCGACCACGAAATGCAGCGTACCGCTGGCCGGGTCGTACCAACCGTTGCCGTTGTCCGGCTCCAGTGCGGCCGGCTCGATGGACGGCGTCTTGTAGCGCTCGTCGAACACCAGCCAGTCCTCGGGCGGGTTGTCCAACTGCTCGGCCATGCGCTTGGCGTAGAACAGGCCCTGCTCGGTCAGGTCGCCATGCTGGTTGGGCTGCTTCGACCACACCGGCTTGCGGTTGAGGATGGTGGGGAACAGCATGGAATTCTTCAGGCTGGAGAATTCATCGTCGTCGAAAGGCGTGGCACCGCCCACGCGCACGAAGCGGAAGCTGCCGTAGGGGTCGCGCTGGTACAGCGGCGCCTGGGCGCCATAGCGGATCGCCTGGTCGTTGAACTGCAGCTTGCGCTTGGCCTGGCGGAAGCGCTCGAAGTCGTGCCAGATCAGGATCGCCACCGGGTGGCCAATGAACATCGGCACCTTGCCGGGCGGCAGCAGCGGGTCGGGCGAGTGGGCCTCGGGCCAGGCGATGCCGTCCTTTTCCAGGTCGGCAGCGGTGACGATGCGGTCCGGCTGCAGGTCGGCGCCAAGCAGGCTGAGGTCATGGCCGGCATAGATACGGTCGGCCTTGGTCGCCTTGAGCAGCAGCGCATGCCCCTGCTGCGCGGGCCAGCCGGGCATGTCCTTGGCACGGATGTCGCGGGCGAACACCTTGTCGCCGCACACCTTGGACAAGGCATCGTTACGGAAACGCGCCTTGCCGTCATGGTTCATCCACTTCTGCGGCGAGGTGGTGACGCGTTCCTCCATCAGCGCGGCGAATGCCTGGCTGCCGAGCGGCGCCATGGTCACGCCGACACCAGCGATCAGGCCGCCTTGCAGGAAGGCGCGCCGGGAAATATCACGGTTGGACATGCTTGATCCTCTGGGCAGCAGGGGGACTGCCCTTTTTTTGATTCTGGTATAGCTTGAAAAGCTGACCTGTACGTCAACTTTACAGCAATTGTGTTGGCGCAGGCAAAGTCAAGTCGACAATATGTCGCGACATGTCTGGGATCTGGGGCGGAATTTGTTCTGGGGCTGGTAGGTGTTTGTCTTAGGATCTCCCAGGCGCAGACAATCCCACGTCATACACCTCCAAGCCCTGATGCGCCCCCCTGACCAAAAACCAGAGTTAACCTTGGGTTAATCGACCCAAGCCAGCATGACCCCTTTCAACGTACTGCCAAGGCGAAGACATGCGCGTCCTCCTGCTCTTCCTGACACTGCTGCTGGCCGGCCCGTTGCAGGCCAACCCGTTCGATGTCAAACCGGACTTCCTGCCGGTCAACCAGGCCTTCGTGCTTACCCACGACCGCCAGGCCGACGGCCAGATGCGCCTGTTCTTCCAGATCCAGCCTGGCTACTACCTGTATCAGAAACGCCTGAAGTTCGACGGCCTGCCTGCCGAACAGCACCCGCAACTGCCGGCCGCTCTCAACCACCACGACGAGTTCTTCGGCGACAGTGCGGTGTACCGCGACCAGCTCGAACTGCTGCTACCAGCCGATGCCCGGGGCCAGCTGCGCCTGGGCTGGCAGGGCTGTGCCGACGCCGGCCTGTGCTACCCGCCGCAAACCACGTTGGTCGACCTGGGTGGGAGTGTGGCGACGGCGGCCGAACAAGCCAGTGACCAGGCCCTGGCCAGCGACCTGCAACAAGGCCACCTGGCCTGGAGCCTGCTGGCGTTCTTCGGCCTGGGCCTGTTGCTGGCCTTTACCCCCTGCTCGCTGCCGATGCTGCCGATCCTCGCCGGGCTGGTACTGGGCAATGGCGCCAGTGCCCGGCGCGGCTGGATACTGGCCGGGGTCTATGTACTGAGCATGGCCCTGGTGTATGCCGCCCTGGGCGTGGTCGCCGCGCTGCTGGGTGCCAGCCTGCAGGCCTGGCTGCAGCAACCCTGGCTGCTGGGCAGCCTGGCAGGGCTGTTCGTGCTGCTGGCCCTGCCGATGTTCGGCGCCTTCGAACTGCAACTGCCCGCCGCCGTGCGTGACCGCCTCGACCGCGCCGGGCAAGGTACCCGTGGCGGCAACCTGTATGGCGCGGCGCTGCTCGGCGCGCTGTCCGGCCTGCTGATGGGGCCGTGCATGACCGCGCCCTTGGCCGGCGCGCTGCTGTACATCGCCCAGAGCGGCGACGTGCTGCAGGGGGCGCTGGTGCTGTTCAGCCTCGGCCTGGGCATGGGCGTGCCGCTGCTGTTGCTGGTAACCCTCGGCAACCGCTTCCTGCCCCGCCCGGGCGCCTGGATGAACCGGGTCAAGGGCGTGTTTGGCTTCGTGTTCCTGGGCATGGCGCTATACACCTTGCGCAGCCTGCTGCCCGCAGCATTGCTGCTGGCCCTGAGCGGCGCCTTGCTGATCGCCCTGGCCTGGGCTGCCTGGCCGACCCTGCAGCGGTTGCCGGCGTTGCGCGCGTTGCCGCTGCTGGGTGCCCTGTGGGGCGGCATGCTGCTGGTGGGGGCGGCGGCCGGTGGCGACGACCTCTGGCAGCCGCTGCGCCCGTTCGCCGGTAGCGGCGCTGCGCCGGCCACCGGCCAGCACACCGAGGACGCCTTCGTCACCGTCAGCCGCCCCGAAGACCTGCAACGCGAACTGGATGCAGCCAAGGCCCGTGGCCAGTGGGTGATGCTCGACTACTATGCCGACTGGTGCGTGTCGTGCAAGGTCATGGAAAAACAGGTGTTCGCCCGCAGCGACGTGCAGGCCGGCCTGGCCGGTGTGCACCTGCTGCGCCTGGACGTGACCGCCGACACCCCGGCCAGCCAGGCCCTGCTGCAGCGCTACCAGGTACCTGGCCCGCCCAGCATCATCTGGGTCGGCCCGGAAGGCGACGAACGCCGCGCGCGGCGCATCACTGGAGAGGTGGATGCAGCCGCCTTCCTGCAACACTGGACCCAGACCAGGAGCCAAGGCTGATGCTGACCGTAACCCTCGGGCCACTGACCATGGCCCTCAACCACCTGCTGATGCTCACCGCCCTGGTGATCGCCAGCATGGTCGGCTGGTGGGTCGCCCGGCGTGGCGGCGAGAGCCCGGAATCGGCACTGTTCAACCTGTTCCTGATCGGCCTGCTGTGCGCACGCGCCGGCTTCGTGCTGGCGTACTGGCCGATGTACCAGGACGACCCGCTGCAGATCATCGATATCCGTGATGGCGGCTTCCTGTTCTGGTCGGGCCTTGCCGGCATCGTGCTCGGCGCCTTGTGGCAGGGCTGGCGCCATCCGGGCCTGCGCCGTCCGCTGGGCTGGGCGCTGTTCAGCGGCGCGCTGTTCTGGGGCCTGGCCAGCCTCGGTGGCCACCTGTACAGCAAGGGCACCGAACTGCCCGAACTGAGCCTGCGCAAGGCCAACGGCCAATCCGTAGCGTTGCACAGCTACCGCGGCAAACCGCTGGTCATCAACATCTGGGCCACCTGGTGCCCACCCTGCCGACGCGAAATGCCGGTGCTGCAACAGGCGCAAAGCGCTTACCCGCACGTGACCTTCCTGTTCGTCAACCAGGGCGAGACCCCGGAAAACGTCAGTACCTTCCTCGCCACCACCGGCCTGAGCCTGACCCACGTGCTGTTCGACGGCACCGGTCTGCTGGCCAAGCGCGTCGGCTCCATGGCCCTGCCCACCACCCTGTTCTACGACGCCGACGGGCGCCTGGTCGGCAGCCATCTGGGCGAGCTGTCCCGGGCCAGCCTGCGCCACGCCCTGGAGCCTTTCGACCGGGCCACCGCGCCCGCCCCTGCCGCACAAGGAAACTGACATGCGACTGACTGCACTGCTGCCCCTGTCCCTGGCCCTGCTGGCTGCCCCCACCCTGCAGGCCGAAGAGCTGCCCAAGGCGATTGCGCAACTGCAAGCCAAGGGCGCCGTGATCAAAGGCAGCTTCGACGCCCCCAACGGCCTGCGCGGGTATGCCGCCGAGTACCAGAACAACGGCCTGGCGCTGTACCTCACCCCTGACGGCAAGCATGTACTGGTTGGCAGCCTGTTCGACGAACAGGGCAACGACCTCAGTGCCGAGCCGCTGAAAAAGCTGGTGTATGCGCCGATGAGCAAGGAAATCTGGGCGAAGATGGAGAAAACCTCCTGGATCGCCGACGGCAAGGACGATGCACCGCGCAAGGTGTACCTGTTCAGCGACCCCAACTGCCCGTACTGCAACATGTTCTGGGAACAGGCGCGGCCATGGGTGGAGTCGGGCAAGGTGCAGTTGCGCCATATCATGGTCGGCATCATCCGCGAGGACAGCCCGGGCAAGTCGGCGGCGCTGCTGGCGGCGAAAGACCCGGCCAAGGCACTGCATGAGCATGAAAAAGCGGGCAAGGCCAGCACACTGAAACCATTGGCACAGGTGCCAGAGGCGGTGCAGCAGAAGCTGGCGGCGAACATGGCGCTGATGGAAGAGATGGGTTTACAGGCGACCCCGGCGATCTTCTATCAGGATGACCAGGGCAACCTGCAGAGCCAGCAAGGCGCGCCGCGGCCGGAGTTGCTTGGGAAGATTCTCGGCAAGCGCTGATGTGAAATCGCCGGGGCTGCCTTGCAGCCCATTCGCAGCACAAGGCTGTGGCGGCCCTGTGGGAGCGGGCAAGCCCGCGAAGAACTCAACGCGGTGTATGGCACCGGCTGCGCCGGTGTTCGCGGGCATGCCCGCTCCCACAGGTACAGCGCCAAACCTCGAAAACAACGCCGTATCTGTAGGAGCGGCCTTGTGTCGCGAAAGGGCCGCATAGCGGCCCCAAAATTGCTGCATAAAAGCTGAAATTGCTGGGGCTGCTGTGCAGCCCTTTCGCGACACAAGGCCGCTCCTACAAGGGGCGATGCAGACCTCACTTGCTCTGGTCACAGCCCCTCCAGCTCGTCCTTGAGCACATCGGCCCAGATGCCAGCCAATGGCCAAGTTTACATTTGGCAACACTAAGTTATACCACCCAAGGCGACAAACACTTTTCCGAACCGATCATCGGGAAACAACGCCCGACAATAAAACATATAACAATCCCACAACAACTTCAGATCCGCCCTACAAAAAACAGAAGTCTTTTCACTCCCATGATCAGTGAACAGATCGCGATCAGACATACCCCTCAGATAGATCCCACAACACCAACTGCAATTCAAACAACTAGATTAAACCCCCGCCAATACATCACCCCCATCAAACTTGACGCCCATGCAGCGTGAATATAAAACCTTACCCCCTGCATTCGCGAAGACACTAAAGGCGAAAAAAAATGAACAAAAAGCCATACCCCATAACGCGAACAAAACAGATCCTCACGATCACCAAGGTGTTGATCCTGGAACACCTGCGAGAACCCACTGCGTTGCTGTGGACAGCGGCGGCGCCTTGCTTGATGTTCATACTACTGAGGCAAAGCCGTTCCCTTGCAGCGCCACCAGACTCTCTCTATATATCCTCTGCTGCGTGGTTCTACGCCTACATCGCTGCAAACGTTGCCTTCTTCGGCCTCGGCTTTTATCTAATCGGGCGACGAGAAAGTGGCTTCGTCCGGTCATTCATTTACCAACGCGAGGCAATTGCACTTTTCCTCACATCGCATGCCGTCAGCTACACGTTGGTCAGCGTCGTGTACTCCAGCTTTTTCTACTTCATCTCCAAGCCTCTATACGGATCCTACTCGCTATCAGAACTCCTGTACCTTACAGCCGCGTTCTATACGAGTTACCTGATATTCTCCTGCATCGGCTTGGCGATCGCAGCGATGCCCATCAAATTCAGTACAGCCGGGACGCTATTTTCGCTACTTTCATTCCTGATGTTACTTTCCGGTTATTTGGGCGCCATACAAGACGAACCGACCCACTGGTCAACGTTGATCAACCCCTTGTACCTGAGCACAAGAATAATTACCGGAGAGTTACCACTGGCCATTAGTTTTCTGACAGCTTTTGCCATTTCAACAGCGGGACTCTATGCAACAGGAAAGCTGTTCAGAATCCACCCCATATGGAGCCGCTATTAAAATGCACCTGCTCACCATCAAAAACCTGGACTTCTCATACAACAGCAGCCCTCTATTACAGAACATCACGCTACAGTTGAAAAAAGGAGAGGCCGTAGGCGTACTGGGCAGTAACGGAGCAGGAAAGACCACGCTTTTCGACCTGATCTGCAACATCAGAAAACCAAACAACGGCACAATCATAAACTCATCCAGACAGCAGGCTTATCTGACTCAAGTACTGACACCACCGCCCTTGCTCAGGATGAGCGAAGTCTACCAACTGATTACACATTTAAACTCCAGATCAGCACCGGATCACTGCGAGGTGCTTTCACGCCTCTCTGAATGGTCACCTTCCCTGTCGAAACGGTATGCTGAAATCTACAAGAAGAAGGCATCTACTTGCAGCTATGGCGAAGTCCGGAGTTTTGTCACATTGACGCTACTGCTCATGGGCAGCGACCTGATCATCCTCGACGAGCCTACTGCGGGGGTAGACCCAGAATTCAGACACCACATATGGCTAGGTATAAAAAACGCGTCCAAAAACGGGGCTAGTGTTTTGATTTCATCTCACTATACCGAGGAAATTGCCACAAACTGCCATCGTTTCTACATGCTCGCTCATCAACACCTCGAGCCATTTGAGAATGCTCATGAGTTTCTCGCTCGCTACCATGCGAACTCTTATGATGAAGCATTCATCAATGCGTCGATGTCGCAGGAAAAAATCGGGGCCGCATCATGATGGCGAAGAACCATGGGAAAGGTGGGGTTGCAGGTATGGCACCGGCTGCGCCGGTGTTCGCGGGCATGCCCGCTCCTACAGGTGCAGCGCCAAACCTCGAGAACAACGCCGTATCTGTAGGAGCGGCCTTGTGTCGCGAAAGGGCCGCATAGCGGCCCCAGCAATTTCAACTTTTGTGCACCAATCCAGGGGCGGTGCAGGCCTCACCTGCTCAGGTCACAAGCCCTCCAGCTCGGCCATCAGGTCACTGAGCCGGTCGACCTTGTCGTCATCCAGCACACTGCCCTGCAGCCCCTGCACATACACCGCCAGTTCCTCCACCGTGCTGCACTCGAACATCGCCCGCAGCGGCACGTTCAGTTGCAGCTGCTTCTGCACCCGCGAGGCGATTTGCGTGGCCAGCAGCGAATGCCCGCCCAGCTCGAAGAAGTTGTCGTGCACCCCGACCCGCTCGGCCTTGAGCACATCGGCCCAGATACCGGCCAGTACCTCTTCCAGCTCGTTGCGCGGCGCCTGATAGGCATGGCTGTGCTGGCCGCCGATGTCGATGGCCGGCAGGGCCTTGCGGTCGAGCTTGCCGTTGGCGTTGTGCGGCAGGCTGTCGAACCAGCCCCAGTGCAGTGGGACCATGTACTCCGGCAACTCGGCACGCAGGCGCTGCTTGAGCTGTTCCAGCAACGCAGCGTCGGCTGCAACGCCCTGATGCGCCACCAGGTAACCCACCAGGTGCTTGCCATTGATGCCCTCCTGCACGCCAACGGCAGCGTCGCGGATCTCCGGCTGTTCGTGCAGGCGGGCTTCGATTTCGCCCAGTTCGATGCGGTAGCCGCGAATCTTCACCTGATGGTCGATGCGCCCGACATACTCCAGCACCCCGTCCGGGCGCTGCCGCGCCAGGTCGCCGGTGCGGTACAGGCGTTCGCCCGGCGCACCATATGGATGGGGAATGAACGCCAGCGCCGTGCGCACCGGGTCGCCGACATAGCCACGGCCCACGCCGGTGCCGGCCACGCACAGCTCACCTGTCGCCCCCAGTGGCACCAGCGCCTGGTCCTCGCCGAACAGGTACAGGCGGTTGTTGTCGGTCGGCGTGCCGATCGGCAGGTAGCTGCCACGAGTCGAGGCGGCATCGACGCGGAAGAACGCCACGTCATCGGAGCACTCCGCCGGGCCGTAGGCGTTGACCAGGCCGATCTGCGGGTAGCGCTGCAGCCACTGCGCCGCCAGCTCCGGTGGCATGGCTTCGCCGGTCGGCAGCATCCAGCGCAGGCCATCGAGGGCCTGGTGGTCGTTGGCCAGCAGGCCCTGGATCAGCGACGGCACGCTCTCCAGCACGCTGATGCCGGTGGCCTGCACATGCGCCAGCAGGCCCTGCGGGTCATGGGCGATGGCATTCGGCACGATCTCCACCCTGGCGCCGAACAGCGGCGCGGCAAGGAACTGCCACACCGAAATGTCGAAGCTCTGCGAGGCCGTCTGGGCGATCACGTCGTGCTCGCCGAGCGCCAGGTACGGCACCTTGCTCAGCTGGTTGTTGAGCATGCCGCGCTGCTCGACCATCACCCCCTTCGGCAGGCCGGTGGAGCCTGAGGTGTAGATCACATAGGCGAGGTTATCCGGCCCGCTGTGAATGCCGGGATTGTGGCTGGCCACCGGGCTGGCCTGGATGTCTTCCCAGACCAGCAGCTGCGGCCGTGCCGCCCCTGCAAGCTGGTCCAGCAACTGCCGCCCTTGCCCGGCACAGGCCGCGCTGCACACCAGCACGGGTGTACGGCTGAGCTCGATGATGCTTTGCAGGCGCGCCGCCGGCAGGCCCGGGTCCAGTGGCAGGTAGCCGGCGCCGGCCTTGAAGCTGCCGACGATCATGCCCAGCAGCGGTAGCCCACGCTCGGCCAGCAGTGCCACCGGCTGGTCCATGTTCACACCCGCCGCGATCAAGGCATGGCCCAGGCGGTTGGCCGCCAGGTTCAAGCCGGCGTAGTCGTAGGACGCGTCCAGGCAGCGGGCCACGGTACGTTGCGGATGCGCGGCCACCTGCGCCTCGAACTGCGCGATGTAGCTCTGTTCCAGCGGATAGGCACGCGCGGTACGGTTGCAGTCCTCCAGCAGGAAGCGCTGCTCTTCGGCACCCAGCAACGGCAGTGCGCTCATCTCCCCTTCAAAGCCTTGCACCAGCGCCAGCAGCAGGCGCTTGAACTCGGCCAGCAGGCGCTCGACGGTCGGGTAGTCGAAGTAGCGCTGGTCGAACGACAGATGCAGGCCAAGGTCATCGCCTGGGTAGCACACCGCTGTCAGCGGGAAGTTGGTGTGGGTACGGCCCGAGTCGGAGCTGGCATTCAGGTGCTGGGCGTGATCGAGCACGGCAGTTTCCACCGGCGCGTTCTCGAACACGAACAGGCTGTCGAACAGCGGCTGGCCCTTGGGCAGTTCGCTGCATTCCTGGATCGCCACCAGCGGCAGGTATTCATACTCGCGCAGCTCCATGTTGCGCTCCAGCAGGCCTTGCAACCACTGGCGCACACTGCAGCGCTCACCCGCCACCGGCAATTGAACGCGCAGGGCGACGCTGTTGATGAACAGGCCGACGGTACGCTGCATCTGCGGCATGCTCACCGGGCGCCCGGCCACGGTCACGCCAAAGGCCACGTCGCGGTCGCCACTGTAGCGCGCCAGTACCAGGGCCCAGGCCGCCTGGGCGAAGGTGTTGACGGTGAGCTGGTGGGCCTGGGCCAGTTCACGCAGGCGCTCGCCGTCGCTCACCGCCAGGCGGGTGTAACAGTCGCCGACGATCATGCCGCTACCGGCATGGTCGTGGCGCAGCGGGCGGTCGCTGGGGATGGGGGTGGCGCGTTCGAAGCCGGCCAGGTTGGCCTGCCACCAGGCTCGCGCGTCGTCCAGGCCCTGGCGTTGCAGCCAGCCGATGTAGTCGCGGTAGCGCGGTGGCACCGGCAAGCGGGCCTGGCGCCCCTCGCCGAGGGCCTGGTAGATCTCGAAGAAATCGTTCATCAACAGCGAACGGCACCAGGCATCGATGAGGATGTGGTGGTTGCTCATCATGAACCAGTAGCGCTCGTCGGCCACACGCACCAGGCGCAGGTGGAACGGCGCCTCGCTGAGCAGGGCGAAACCAGCCTCGCGTTCCTGCTTGTGCAGAGCCTGCAGGCGCTGCTCCTGGGCGTCGTCGTCGAGGCCACGCCAGTCCTGGTAGTCCACCGGCGTGTTGCCCGGCTTGTGGATGATCTGCAGCATCGCCTCGCCGGTGTTCCAGCTGAACGATGCGCGTAGCGCTTCGTGGCGCGCCACCACCGCCTGCCACGCCTGGGCGAAGCGTTCGGGGTCGAGCGCGCTGTTGATGCGGTAGCGGTCCTGCATGTAGTAGAGGCCGGTGCCCGGCTCCAGCAGGGTGTGCAGCAGCATGCCCTCCTGCATCGGCGTCAGCGGGTAGACGTCCTCGATCTGCGCGGCCGATACCGGTAGCGCGTCGATCTGCGCCTGAGTCAGGTGCGCCAGCGGGAAGTCCGATGGCGTGAAACTGCCGTTGCCATCAGCCAGGCAATGCTCGACCAGCGCCAGCAACTCCTGGCGATAGGCTTCGGCCAGGCAGGCGATGGTCCGCTCGTCGTAGCGTTCGGTGCTGAAGGTCCAGCGCAGTTGCAGGGCGCCGCCATACACCTGGCCATCGACACTCAGCCAGTTGGGCAGCGGTGCATCGAGATCGTGGGCCAGGCCGGCCGTGGCGTCCAGCGGCTGGAACAGGGCTGTGCTGTCGAACTGCTGGTCGAACTGGCCCAGGTAGTTGAAGGTGATGCGTGCCTGCGGCAGGGCCGCCATCTGCTCGCGCCCTGCCGTATCGGCCAGGTAGCGCAGCACGCCGTAACCCAGCCCTTTGTGCGGCACCTGGCGCAGCTGCTCCTTGATGCGCTTGATCGAGCCTGCCCGCGCCGCATCGTCCTCGCCTGGCAGCGGGCGCAGGCTCAGCGGGTAGGCGTTGGTGAACCAGCCGACGCTGCGGGTCAGGTCCATGTCTTCGAACAGCCCGTCACGGCCATGGCCTTCAAGCTGTACCAGCACTTCTTCATCGCCGCTCCAGCGGCACAGGGCACGCGCCAGCGCGGTCAGCAGCAGGTCGTTGACCTGAGTGTGATAGGCCGCCGGGGCCTGCTGCAGCAACTGCCGGGTCTGCGCCACATCCAGGCCGATGGCCAGGGTACGGGCGTGGCGGTGCAGATTGCCGCCCTGCGGGTGATCACATGGCAGTTCACGGCGCACGCCACCCAACTGGCCTTGCCACCAGCCCAGCTCGTCGCGCAGCGAATCGCTGCCGGCATAGCTGGCCAGGCGTGCGGCCCAGTCGCCCATGGCGTGGGTCTTGGCCGGCAGCGGTTGGCCACGGTACAGCGCTTGCAGGTCTTCCAGCAGCACGCGCCACGACACGCCATCGACCACCAGGTGATGGATCGCGAGCAACAGGCGCTGGCCGCCCTGCCCGTCATTAACCAGCAAGGCGCGCAACAGTGGGCCCTGTTCCAGGTCGAGGCTGCGTTGCAGGTCGGTGTACAGCGGTTGGCAATCGGCGAAGTCGGCGACCGTGGCTGTCCACAGCAATTGCCCGGTGGCAGGCGAAGCATATTCAGCCTGCCAGCGGCCCTGGGCCTGACTGAAGCACAGGCGCAGGCTGTCGTGGTGCTGCACCAGGCCGGCCAAGGCTCGCTCCAGTACCCCCTCATCCAGCGGCTTGCGCGCCTCCAGCAGAACAGCCTGGTTCCAGTGCTGCGGCTGTGGCACTTCACTGTCGAAGAACCAGTGCTGGATCGGCGTGAGGCCGGCCTGGCCCTGGCGCTGGCCCTGTTCGATGCTGCTGGCGCCTTCGCTGCGCTGAACGATGGCGGCCAGGGTCTGGATGGTCTGATGCTGGAACAGGTCGCGCGGGGTGAACTGCAAGCCGGCCTGACGAGCCCGGCTGACTACCTGGATCGACAGGATCGAGTCGCCGCCCAGTTCGAAGAAGTTGTCCTGCACGCCGACCCGGGCAACGTTGAGCACGTCGCGCCAGATCTGCGCCAGTTGCGCTTCCACCTCGTTGCCAGGCGCCTGGTACTGCTGGCGTGCCTGCTCCAGGTCCGGCAGCGGCAGCGCACGGCGGTCGAGCTTGCCGTTGCCCATCAGCGGCAGGCTGTCGAGCAGCACCAGGTGCGCCGGCACCATGTAGTCCGGCAGGTGCTGGCGGGCATCGGCTTTCACCGCGTCGCGCAGCTGGCCCTGGGCCTCGCTGTCGGCAGCGGCCTGCCCGCACACCAGGTAACCCACCAGTTGGTTGCCGCCCGGCAGGTCGAGGGCCAGCACCACAGCCTCGTCGACATCGGCATGCGCCTGCAGGCGGCTTTCGATTTCGCCCAGTTCGATACGGAAACCGCGAATCTTCACCTGCTGGTCGGCGCGGCCGACGTACTCGACCAGGCCATCGCTGCCCAGGCGCACCAGGTCACCGGTGCGATACAGGCGCCCGCCTTCGCTGCCGAACGGGTCGGCGACGAAGCGCTCGGCGCTAAGGCCCGGGCGGTCGTGGTAACCCTGGGCCAGGCCGGCACCGCCGACATACAGCTCGCCAATAGCGCCTTGCGGCAACAGGGCAAGGTCTTCGTCGAGGATGTAGGCCGTGCGGCTACCGATGACGCGGCCGATCGGTACGCTGCCCAGCTCTGCCGGCAGCGTCTGTGGTGCCAGGCAGGCCAGCGGCATGACCACGGTTTCGGTCGGCCCGTAGGCGTTGAAGAACTGCTGTGGCGCGAAGGCCTGGCGGATGCGCTGCAGGTGTTCGCCGGTCAGCGCTTCACCACCGGTAATGACCAGGCGCACTGGCAACTGTTCGCCCTGCCCGGCCAGGTACTGCGCCAACTGGCTACCGTAGCTGGGCGTGAAGCCGAGGATGCTCACCTGCTGCTCGCGCACCAGTTGGCAGATGTCTTCGGCGCCCCACTGCCCCTGGGCGCGCAGCACCACGCGGGCGCCACACAGCAGCGGCACCCACAGGCGTTCGCTGGCGGCGTCGAAATTGATCGAATAGAAGTGCAGCTCGCAGTCATCGCTGCGCATGCCGAACGCGTCGATCACCGCCTGGCAATGCATGGCGAACTCGCCGTGGCTGACTACCACGCCCTTGGGCTTGCCGGTGGAACCGGAGGTGTAGATCAGGTAGGCCTGGTGCTGCGGCAGGTTGAGGTTGTCCAGCGGCGCATCGCTGTAGGCCGACAGGCTGGCGCTGTCGTCCTCCAGGCTCCAGCGCGCCACGCCTTCGGGCAACTGCCCCTGGGTTTGCAGCAGCGTGCGCTGGCTGAGCAGCAGGCCGATGCGGCTGTCTTCGATCATGTAGCGCAGGCGGTCGAGCGGGTATTCGGGGTCGAGCGGCACGTAGGCGCCACCGGCCTTGAGGATGGCCAGCAGGCCGACGACCATTTCCAGCGAACGCTCCAGCGCCAGGCCCACACGCACCTGCGGGCCGACGCCACGCTCGCGCAGGGCGCGGGCCAGGCGGTTGGCCTGCTGGTCGAGTTCGGCATAGGTCATGTGCCGGCCGGCGAAGGTCAACGCGCCAGCGTGTGGCGTGCGCGCAGCCTGGGCGGCGAACAGGCCGTGCACGGTCTGGTCGAGAGCGAGATCCTGCTCGCCTTGCAACTGGCCCGCCAGCACCTGCTGCTCGGCGCTGCTCAGCATCGGCAGCTCGCACAGGCGCTGTTGCGGGTTGTCGAGCAGGCCGGCCAGCAATTGCTGCCAGTGCTCGGCCATGCGTGCGATGCGTGGTTCGTCGAACAGATCACGGCTGTAGGTCAGGCAGCAACCCAGGCGGCCATCGAGGTCGGTCACCTCCAGGTACAGGTCGAACTTGGTGGCGCTGGCGTCGTTGACCAGGTAATCCACCTGCATGCCGGCAAGCTGGCGGCTTTGCTGGAAGGCCCAGCGCTGCACGTTGCACATCACCTGGAACAGCGGGTTGTAGGCGCTGCTGCGCGGTGGCTGCAGGGCTTCCACCAGTTGGTCGAACGGCAGGTCCTGGTGCGACTGGCCTTCGATGGCAACCTGGCGCACCTGCTCCAGCAACTGTGCGGCGCTCATCTGGCCGTCCAGCTCGCAACGCAGCACCTGGGTGTTTAGGAACGCGCCAATCAGCCCTTCGCTTTCCGGGCGGATGCGGTTGGCCACCGGCGCGCCAATGCGCAGGTCACGCTGGCCGCTGTAGCGGTGCAGCAGGGCGGCCAGGGTGGCAGTCATGGTCATGAACAGGGTCAGGCCGCGCTGGCTGTTGAAGGCATGCACGCGGGCGACCAGCGCCGGGTCGAGCTCGAAGCGGTACAGCTCGCCACGGTGGCTCTGCACTGCCGGGCGCGGGCGGTCGGCAGGCAGCGCCAGCACCGGGTGTTCATCGCCCAGGCGGGCCTGCCAGTAGGCCAGCTGGCGGGCGCCCTCGCCGCTTTCCAGCCATTGCCGTTGCCACACGCTGTAGTCCAGGTACTGCACCGGCAGCGGCGCCAGCGGCGATTCGCGGTCATCGACGAAGGCCTCGTACAGCTCGCCCAGTTCGCGGGCGAAGATGTCCATGGCCCAGCCTTCGGTGACGATATGGTGCAGGGTCAGCACGAAGAAGTGCTCGCGCTCTTGGGCTTTGACCAGACAGGCACGCAGCAACGGACCGCGCTCCAGATCGAACGGCTGGTGCGCCTGGTCGTCGGCCAGTTGTTGCAGGCGTTGTTGGCGGGCATCGGCGGGCAAAGCGCTGAAGTCCTGCCAGTCGAGGTGCAGGCTGCTGTCCTCGGCCACGCACTGATACGGCACGCCATCGATGCTGGGGAAGGTGGTGCGCAGGGTTTCGTGGCGCACCACCAGCGCCTGCAGCGCACGCTCGAAGGCATCCACATGCAGCGTGCCACGCAAGCGCGCCATGCCGCCAACGTTGTACGCCGGGCTACCCGGCTCCATTTGCCAGAGGAACCACATGCGCTGCTGCGAGTACGACAGCGGCACCGCCTGGCGGCGGTCGACGCGGGTGATTGCGCCTTGCAGGTTGCGCTCACCGGCAGCACGGATACGCGTGATCTCGGCACAGAAAGCGCCCAGCTCACTGGCGTCGAACAGGGCCTTGAGCGGCAGCTCGACATCACAGGCCTGACGCGTGCGCGAGACAATTTGAGTGGCCAGCAGCGAATGGCCGCCGAGGGCGAAGAAGTCGTCCTGCAGGCCAACGCGCGGCAGGTTCAGCACTTCACGCCAGATGGCAGCGACCTGCTGCTGCAACTCGGTTTGCGGCTCGATGTGCTCCCGCTGCTGCCACACCGGGGCCGGCAACGCCTTGCGGTCGACCTTGCCGCTGGGGCCCAGCGGCATCTGCGCCAGCGGGATGAGTTGTGCCGGCACCATGTACGCCGGTAGTTGTTCAGCCAGCACCGTCAGCAATGCATCAGGCTGGGCGCTGCCACTGTAGTAGCCGACCAGTTGCGCGCCTACGGCATCCTTGTGAATCAGCACCAGCGCCTGTTCGACCCCCGCTTGCGCCAGCAGGCAGGCCTGGACTTCTTCGGGTTCGACACGGAAGCCACGCACCTTGAGCTGCTGGTCGAGGCGGCCAAGGTATTCCAGCGCCTCGGTCTGCACCTGCCAGCGGGCGCGGTCGCCACTGCGGTACAGGCGCTCGCCATTGCCGTCGGCCCGGGGCACGAAGCGCTCGGCGGTGAGGCCCGGGCGGCCCAGGTAGCCACGGGCCAGGCCTGCACCGCCAAGGTACAGCTCGCCCGGCACACCGGGGGCGGTCAGTTCCAGTTCGTCGTCCAGCACACGGCACAGCACATTGCCCAGCGGGCGGCCGATCGGCGAGCGTTCGCCATCGGTGGCCTGGCAATGCCAGTGGGTGACGTTGATGGCGGTTTCGGTCGGGCCATAGCGGTTGTGCAACTGCACCTGTGGCAGCACCTGCAGCACGCGGTCACGCAGTGCCGCGGACAGCGCTTCGCCACCGGAGAACAGCCGGCGCAGGCTGCTGCAGGCACCCGCCTGCGGCTCCTGGACGAACACCTGCAACAGCGGCGGCACGAAGTGCAGCGTGGTCACGCCATGGGCCTGCACCAACGCGGCGATGCGCTGCGGGTCGCGGTGCTCGCCAGGGCCGGCGAGCACCAGCTTGCAACCGGTCACCAGTGGCCAGAAGCATTCCCATACCGAAACATCGAAGCTGATCGGCGCCTTCTGCATCAGCACATCGCTGTCGTCCAGCACATAGCTGGCCTGCATCCATTGCAGGCGCTCGGCCAGTGCCGCGTGGGTATTGCCCACGCCCTTGGGCTGGCCGGTGGAGCCGGAGGTGTAGATCACATAAGCCAGGTTGTCGCCATGCAGGTGCAACCCGGGGGCATGGCTTGGCCAGCTGTCCAGGTGCAGCTGGTCGAGGGCGATGGCGCTGACGCCGTCCACCTGTGGCAGCTTGCCCAGCAGGTTGCTGTGGCTCAGCAACAGGCCAGCGTTGCAGTCGGCGAGCATGTAGGCCAGGCGCTCGGCCGGGTAATCGACGTCCAGCGGCACATAGGCACCACCGGCCTTGAGAATGGCCAACAGGCCCACCAGCAGCTGCGGCGAACGCTCGACGGCGATGGCCACGCAGGTGTCGGGGCCGACGCCTTTGTCACGCAGGTAGTGGGCCAGACGGTTGGCTTGCTGGTGCAACTCGGCGTAATCCAGCCTGCCACCGTCCCACACCAGGGCGGTGCGCTGCGGGGTCAGGCGTGCCTGGTCATTGAGCTGCTCGACCAGCAGGCGCTGCGGCGCCGCAGCGGGTGCCTCGCCCCAGCTCAGCAGTTGCGCGCGGCCAGGCTCGTCGAGCAGTTGCACCTCGCCCAGCGCCCGCTGCGGCCCGGCACACACCTGCTCGAGCAAGGCCAGCAGGTGCTGGGCCAGGCGCTTGACGGTGCTGGCATCGAACAATTCGGCGGCATAGTCGAAGGCCAGGCTCAGGCGGCCCTGGTGGTCTTCTTCACTGTGCAGCTGCAAGTCGAACTTGGCTTCGCGACTGTGCCACGGCAGCTCTTCGGCCAGCAGGCCCGGCAGGCGGCGCAGGGCAGACAGGTCACGTTGCTGGTGGTTGAACATGACCTGGAACAGGCCTTGCTCGCGAGCCTCGGGCAAGGCTTCGAGCAGTTGCTCGAACGGCAGGTCCTGGTTGGCCTGGGCATCCAGGGTGGCCTGGCGCACCTGGGCCAGCAACTGGTCGAACGGCAGGCGGCCATCGAGTTGCGCACGCAGCACCTGGGTGTTGATGAAGAAGCCGACCATGCCTTGGGTTTCCAGGCGCGGGCGGTTGGCGTTGGGCACGCCCACACGGATATCGGCCTGGCCACTGTAGCGGTGCAACAGCGCCTGCCAGCCGGCCAGCAGTACCATGAACAGGCTGGCCTGCTGTTCGCGGGCCAGGCCCTTGAGCGCTTCGGTGAGCCTGGCCGGTACCTTGAGGTTGAAGCGGGCGGCGCGGTGGTCGCGCTGGCTGGTGCGCGGGTGGTCGGTGCACAGGTCGAGCACCGGCAGTTCATCCCCCAGACGCGCCTGCCAGTACTGCAGCTGACGCTCGGCCTCGCCTGCGGCCAGCCACTGTCGCTGCCAGGTGCCGTAGTCGGCATAACCCAGGGTCAGCGGTGCCAGGTTGGCCTCGAGGCCCTGGCAATGGGCGGCGTACAGTTTGGCGAATTCGTCGAGCAGGATGTTCAGCGACCAGCCGTCGGCGACGATATGGTGCAGGGTCACCCACAGTTGATGGTGGTCATCGTCCAGGCGCACCAGGGTCACCCGCAGCAACGGCCCCCGGGTCAGGTCGAACGGCTGGCGAGCTTCGGCTTCACGCTGGGCGGCGACCTGTTCGGCGGCCTGGCCTCCTAGGTCCAGGCGGCGAAGGTCGAACGGCTGCTGCGCCTGGATGCGCTGCAGGGCCTGGCCGTTCTCTTCGGCAAACAGGGTACGCAGCGATTCATGGCGCGCCACCAGCGCCTGGAAGGCCGCTTCCAGTGCGTTTTCGTCCAGCTCACCGCGCAACTGCAGGCCGGCCGGAATGTTGTAGGCCGCCGACTGCGGGTCCAACTGCCACAGCAGCCACAGGCGGTTTTGCGCCAGCGACTGGGGCAGCGCCTGGGTGCGTTCCAGGGTAGCGATGGTGCCGACCCGGCCACCGCCTTCGGCGATGATCGCGGCCACGGCCTTGGCGTAGTCAGCCAGTATCGGCGCCTCGAACAGGGTGCGCAGGCCCAGCTCGATGCCCAATTCATCGGCCAGGCGTGCGGTGGCGTGGGTAGCGGCGATGGAGTTGCCACCCAGCAGCAGGAAGTGGTCGTCTGCCGCCACCGCCTCGACCTTGAGGATGTCGCGCCACACACCGGCGATGCGCGCCTGCAGTTCATTGCCGGCGGCATCCGTGGCAACGGGCTCGCTCACCTCAGGGAAGCGGGCGTAGCAGTCCAGGCTGCCATCATCCATGCGCAGGCGGCAGGCCGAACGCTGCAGCTTGCCGCTGGAGGTCTTGGGCAGCGCCCCCGGGTTCAGCAGCAGGACCACGGCCGGGGCCTGGCGGCAGGCGTCGGCGATCACCTGGCGCAGGGTCTTGATCAGCGCCTGGGGCTTGATCGCCTTCTGCACGTTGCGGCTGATTTCCACCGCCACGCCAATGCCCTCCTCGCCTTGCTGCTCGACGGCGAACACTGCCACCCGGCCTTTGCGCAGCACATCCACTTCGCGCTCGAGGGCCTTTTCCAGGTCTTGCGGGTACAGGTTCTGCCCGCGCACGATCAGCATGTCCTTCAGGCGCCCGGTGACGAACACTTCGCCTTCGCGCATGAAGCCAAGGTCGCCGGTACGCAGCCAGGTCTGGCCGTCCATCTCGACGAAGGTGCGGGCGCTGGCCTCGGGGTTGCGCCAGTATCCCAGGGCGATGCTCGGGCCGCCGGCCCAGATCTCGCCCACCTGGTTGTCGCCCAGCACCTGCAGGCGTTGAGGTTCGACAATGCGCACGGCATGCCCGGGCTGCGGGTAGCCACAGCTCATCAGCACACTGCCCTTGCCAGGTTCCGCACGGTTGTCGGCAAAGGCTTCGGCGTCCAGCTCCAGCGCGGCGATGCCCTGGCCACGGCGGCTGCCGCTGACGAACAGGGTCGCCTCGGCCAGCCCGTAGCTGGCGAAGAAGCTCTGCGGGTCGAAGCCGCAGGCCTGGAACTTGTCGGCAAAGGCCGCCAGGCTGTCCTGGCGGATTGGCTCGGAGCCGGAATAGGCCACCCGCCAGCGGCTCAGGTCGAGCCCGGCCAGGGAGGCCTCGCTGACCCGCTCGCTGCACAGCCGGTAGGCAAAGTCGGGGCCGCCGCTGATGGTGCCGCCGTACTCGCTGATGGCCTGCAACCAGCGCAGCGGCCGGGCCAGGAAGTAGCCCGGCGACATCAGCACACAGGGCACGCCGCTGAAGATCGGCTGCAGCAGGCCGCCGATCAGGCCCATGTCGTGGTACAGCGGCAGCCAGCTGACGATCACGTCGTCGGGGTTGAGGTCGATGCCAAAGCCTTGGCGGATCAGTTGTTCGTTGGCCACCAGGTTGCCATGGCTGACCTGCACGCCCTTGGGCAGTGCGGTGGAGCCGGAGGTGTACTGCAGGAAGGCGATGTCATCACCCTTGAGCGCGGGCTCGCGCCAGTTCGCAGCCAGTGCCGGGTCCAGGCCATCCACCATCAGCAGTTCGGGGGCGTTGGCCGCCGCCAGGGCCTCCAGGCCCTGCAGGCTGTCGTGCAGGGCCGCGACGGTCAGCAGCAGGCGCGGCTCGGCGTCGTCGATGATCGACAGCAAGCGCTGCTGGTGGTGCTGGCGCGCGGACTCCGGCGGGTAGGCCGGCACCGCAATCACGCCGGCATACAGGCAGCCGAAGAACGCCGCTACATAGTCTGGCCCGCTGGGGAACAACAGCACCGCGCGGTCGCCGAAGCTGGCCCGGGTTTGCAAGGCAGCGGCGATGGTGCGCGCACGCTGATCGAGGTCCCGGTAGCTGAGCACGGCCTGCTCGCCGGGAGCGTCGGCCAGAAAGCGCAAGGCGACTTTGTCCGGGGTCTGCGCGGCGCGTTGCGCCAGGGCCTGGACCAGCGAGAGCGGGAGTTCGAAGGCGTCCGTCATGGGGTGTTCCTGCCAGTGTCTGGTTGGGTCGGGCCGGCTGCTGCGCGAACATGGGCGCAGCGGCATGTGGCGGCCTGAGGTGTACACAGGGGAACGGATGGGCGGGGGTAGAAATTAGCGTGCCATAGCACCGGCAAGGGCACCACGCAGGCCCTTTCGCGGGCAAGCCCGGTGCCACAGGCTTAGAACCGAAACGCACGGTTACCAATTACATTTCGCATTTGACAATCATTATCATTCTGAATAGCTTGTCGCCCGTCGTAGGAAGCTTCCCAAATTTGGGTGCGTCCTTTCCCCTCTGTGACAAGGTGATTTCCATGGCGGAACAACTATCCACAAGTAAGTGCGATTCACCATTACTGCAGGCCTTCGTCGACAACCGCAGCATCCTGGTCAAGATCGCTGCCCGCATCACCGGCTGCCGGTCGCGCGCCGAAGATGTGGTGCAGGACGCCTTTTTCCGGCTCAGCGCCGCCCCGCAGATCACATCGTCGTTCAAGGCGCAGCTGAGCTACCTGTTCCAGATCGTGCGCAACCTGGCCATCGACCACTATCGCAAGCAGGCGATGGAGTTGAAGTACTCCGGCAGCGAGGAGGAAGGCCTGAACGTGGTCGTGCAGAACGCCTCCCCCGAAGCCACCCACATCAACCTTGCCGCGCTGGATGACATTGCCGAGGCGCTGAACGAACTGCCCCAGCGCACCCGCTATGCCTTCGAGATGTACCGCCTGCATGGCGTGCCGCAGAAGGACATTGCCAAGGAGCTGGGAGTGTCGCCGACACTGGTCAACTTCATGATCCGCGATGCGCTGGTACATTGTCGCAAGACGGCCAGTCGGCAGGCCTGAACCTTCAAGGTTGCTGAGGGCACGTGTGGGAGCGGGTTTACCCGCGAACACCGGCATAGCCGGTGCCATGCACCATGTCGCATTCTTCGCGGGTAAACCCGCTCCCACAGGGCCGCACAGCGGCCCCTTGGCACTCAAGCCAATTTACACTTATCGAAGAACCGCTCCCGCCCCAGAATCATCAACGCCGCACGCTTGTGCGGGAAGTCGAACTCCTTGTCGCAATGAAAGCACTGGTCGTGCATGTAGCCGATCATCTTGCCGTTGTCGGCACGCGGCTCGGCCACCACCCGCTGGGTGCGCGGGTCATCCAGGAACAGGTAGTGCACCAGCGCCGATAGCCAGCTGGCCACCTTGTGCGGCCCGCGGTGGCTCTCCTCCCCTACCAGCATGTGGATGCCACGGTCGTAGTCATCGGCCGGGTAGAACGGCGCAATGCGGTCTTCCTTGGCCCAGTACGCCTCGAAGTAGGCAAACGGCTGGTCATCGAAGCAGCCGATCAGCGTCAGGGCATGCGGGTCGGCCTCGAGCTTACCCAGGTATTCGCGATGCTGCGCAAGGGTGCCACCCTCCTGCCAGAACGCCTCCACCCGCGGGTTGTTCTGCCAGCGGTTGAAGCGCTCCAGGTCATGTTCGATTTCCAAGGTACGCAGCGACACCCAGCTGCCCAGGCGCGTATCGAAGCGCCGGTACACCTCGCCACGAGGCTTGGGCGCGCGGCGTGGGTGGCGCTTGCCGTTGCTGATCTGCATTTGCTGCGGGTATGCCACGCTGGCCGACTCGCCCAGCCACGGCTGTGGCAGCTGCCAGAACAACGCTCGCTCGCACAGGTATTGGCCAGGCTGCTCGCCGGCCAGCAGCAGGCCACTGGCCAATGCCTGGGGCAACGCCTCGGGCAGGTACCAGGCCAGGCGCTGGCAGGCGGTGTCGCGGGCCAGCAGCCAGTAACAGGCGGCCCACAAGGCCTGATAGGGGCGCTCGGGGCACAGCCGCTCCAGGTGAACATGCAGGGTAGCGCCCACCTCCAGGCGCAACTGGATCAGCGGGCGGCCTTCGAGGGACAGGCTCAGCCAGCTGTCGCCCTCCTCGGCACTGAGGCTGCGCCAGCGTGGCGCTGACAGGGGCTGCGAAGCGGCATCGAACGGCATGGGCTTGACTCACGGCAATGAAGAAAAGGCTCACTGCTGAGAACGTTGCCGCACCACGGGAATTTAGTCGTGTGGGGCCGACACCGTGATGCGGTAGGGCTCGAAGATGCGCGCCAGCTCGCCACTGTCGCGCAGGGCCCGCAGCAGCGCCGCGAACGACTGCTCGCCGATCGGCGCCCCCGGGCGCAGCAAGGCGTAGTGGTGGTAGACCTGGTCAATGCGCTGCGAGGACACCAACTGCTCCCGGCTGGCCGGGTTGCGCTCCAGGAAATCGCTGAGATAGGAACGCGTGACCAGGGCGATGTCGGCGCGGTCGGCCTGCACCATCAGCAGGTTGCTGTCGTGGGAATAGGTCAGGGTCGCTTTGTAGGCGGTGCGCAGGTAGTCTGGGTCGGAGTTGAAGCCGGCGAACGCATAGTGGTAGCCGTTGATCAGCGCCAGGCGCTTGCCGTGCAGGTCGTCGAAGTAATGCGGGTCACGGCCATTGGCCTTGCGGGCGACGAACACCTCGGCGTCTTCCAGGCCCAGGTCCACGCTCTGGTGGGCAATCTGCTGCCAGCCCCACTCCGGGTTCTCGAAAATGGCCATGTCGGTGCGGCCTTGCTGGAGGTCACCAAAACGCCGCTGGATGGAGGTGGGCACCACGACGAAGTGGTAGCGCTGCTGCGTGCGGTTGAGCGCGTCGACCAGTTGCGGCAGCAGGCCGCTGTCGGCACCCTGCTCGGGGCGTACCGTGTACGGTGGGAAATGCGCCGCGCCAATCCTCACTTCGACGGCATCGGCAGCCCATACCGGCGCCGCCAGCCAGAACACGGCCAGCAGCATCAGGGAAGACAGGGCCTTTAGGCCGGGCGCTGGAGTCAAGACGGATGCTCATCACGGTTCATGCCTGGGTCCACCTAAGCTAGGCGTTTTCCGGGCCGGACACAACTGCCGGATAGTGGCCCTTTGTGCCAAAGCCGCAGGCAAATTGCCAGGGGGTGCCGGATGCCCTGAGTTTGGCTACGCTCTAGCAGGATCTGCAAGGGAGCCTGGTATGGGCCATTGGTTGGTGATCGACCTGGAAGCCACCACCGACGATGGTGGGTGGCCGGTCACAGAGATGGAAGTCATTGAAATCGGCGCAAGCCTGGTTACCCGCGAAGGCCGCGAGGTCGACCACTTCCAGCGCTTCGTGAAGCCTCGGCGGCGGCCGCAGTTGACACCGTTCTGTCGTGAGCTGACCCATATCAGCCAGGCCAGCGTGGACAGTGCCGCGTCGTTCCGCGAAGTATGGGCAAGCTTCGAGCATTGGCTCGGGCACCACCGTGGGCAGCTTCAGGCCTGGGTCAGCTGGGGCGACTACGACCGCCAGCAATTGCACCAGGAGTGGCAGCAGCATGGGCTGGACAGCCTGCTGCGGACCCTGCCGCACATCAACCTCAAGCAACGCTTCGCCAAGGCCCGCCACCTGCAGCGCCCCGCTGGGCTGAACGGTGCACTGCAGCTGGCCGGCATGCACTTTTGCGGGCAGCAGCACCGGGCCCTGGAAGATGCGCGCAATACCGCGAGGCTGCTGCCGTTGAGCCTGCCGGTGGACGCTACCTGAAAGCAGATGACGGGGCCCGTGGGCTTGGGCATACTGGCCAGCCCTTTTTCATCCCCCCTTTTCAGGAGTCGCCCATGTTCCAGGTCAACGAGTACTTCAACGGCACCGTCAAGTCGATCGCATTCGCGGGCGAAGAAGGCCCGGCCACTGTCGGCGTGATGGCCCCGGGCGAATACGAGTTCGGCACTGCCAAGCGCGAGATCATGCACGTGGTTTCCGGCGCCCTGACCGTGAAGCTGCCGGGTAGCGACAACTGGGAAACCTTCAAGGCGGGCGACAAGTTCAACGTGCCGGCTGACAGCAAGTTCCAGCTGCAGGTGAAGGTGGATACCGCCTACCTGTGCGAGTACCGCGACTAAGCGTCAGCCTGCTCCGGCCTCTTCGCGGGTAAACCCGCTCCCACAGGTACTGCACAAGTTTCAGACCTGTAGTGAACCTGTGGGAGCGGGTTCACCCGCGAAGAATCCAGCACTATTGCGACAGGAATGCCGCAACCTCCACAGGTGCTGCGCAAGTTTCAGACCTGTAATGAACCTGTGGGAGCGGGTTCACCCGCGAAGAATCCAGCACTATTGCGACAGGAATGCCGCAACCTTCTCAGCCGCGGCCTGCAAGTGCTGCTCATGGCTGAACCCCGAGGCCTTCAGCGGCTTCAGGTCATGGTCCCCCGCCACCAGCCAGCTCACCTCGATCGCCGGCGATAACGCATACCCTGCCACCGCCTCGCGGTTACCCAGCGCATCCCGCTCGCCCTGCACGATCAACGTCGGCGTCTTCAATTCGGCCAGGTGCTCGACCCGTGGCTTCTCCGGCTTGCCCACCGCATAGAACGGATAGCCCAGGCACACCAGTGCATCCGCTTCCAGTTCATCGGCCAGCAGGCTGGCCATGCGCCCGCCCATGGACTTGCCACCCACCGCCAGCTTGCCCGCGACCAAAGGTCGCACCTGCCGGTACACCTCGCGCCAGCATTCCAGCAACACCTTCTGCGGGTTCGGCGGCCGCTTGCCGCCGGCAACCCTGCGCTCGGCCATGTACGGGAACTCGAAGCGCACTACCGCTACCCCAAGCGCCGCAAGCCTTTGCGCCATTTCGTCCATGAACCCGCTGTCCATCGGCGCACCTGCGCCATGGGCCAGGATCAGGCAGCCCTTGTAGCCGCCCTTGCCCCGAACGTGCGGGGGATCGCAGCGCAAGCCTGGGACATTTCCGACCTTCGCCCATTGATCCCCGTCAATACCGGCACTTTGCCCATTAATCATGCTTGCCTCGCTGTAAAGCCTGCCAAATA
>Ga0209370_1000736_pt1 | contig 36765 bp, 36 predicted proteins | sample AgamicAtPrz_FD_187164 | JGI IMG/M metagenome (GOLD analysis project Ga0209370, IMG submission 187164) | Agave microbial communities from Guanajuato, Mexico - At.P.rz (SPAdes) (version 2) | ecosystem: Host-associated > Plants > Phyllosphere > Phylloplane/Leaf | place: Guanajuato, Mexico...
TCTCGAAGAACTCGCGGCCGCACCAGGAGGTGCTCGGCCTGCTGCAGGCCGCCGGGGCCGAGGCGCCGCGCCTGAACTGCGTGAACTCGGTGGCAGCCATCACCCGCCTGCTGCGCGACGGCTTCGGCATCGGCGCATTGCCGCCAGCGCTGGTGGATGGCGAACTGAGCCGCGGTGAACTGGTGTTGCTGGAAGGCTTGCAACCACCGCCGAGCCTGGAGCTGGTGGTGGCCTGGCAGACCGGCGTGGCGCTGGTGGATGAAGTGGTGGGCGTGTGCAGGCAGGTGCTGGAGCGCTATGCGCGGGATGTGGGCGGGCAGCGGATCGTGCTGGTCTGAAAGGCCCGTCGCGGGCTAACTCATGCCCCTCGAATCCATAAAGCTAAAAACAGAGAATTTTCCCACAACCATTTAGGAAGTCATGATCGAGACTTCCTCCTGTATCGCTCCTAAGGTCACTGTCCTGTAACGGCTTCTCCTTCTCCGGAGAGCACGGCAAAACTGGACAGGGACTTTCCATGCCTACTCAATCCGATCTGAATTGCCGCTTCGAGCTGCTGGCAAGCCGGGGCCTGTTTGCGTCTGACGAGCAGCAAGACAACACCCCGCTTGCCCCAGCCATGTTCCCACAGACAAATACCAGCTCTTCGCCACTACCGGTCCCTGTCGTGCTGGACGAAGAGATCGTTCACGCAAGCACGCAAGGCTTGAGCGAGCCTACTGCCTTAGCTGCCCAGGTCCTTCATCAACGCTGCCTGCCCCATTCCGGAGTGCGCCCATGACCCTCAGCAAGCGAATCGCCCACGTCATCGCCGAATCCGTCCTGCCCCACGACCAGTGCCAGGCCTGCGAGCGCAAGGGCCTGCCCATCCTGCCCCTGCGTCGCGCCCTGGTCCAGGACCTGCGCCCGGCCTACCGCCACCCCCTGGCCGGCGGTGACCAGGTGGGCACCCGCATGGGTCTGCGCACCCTGCGCACCGGCTACCTGTATGTCCTGCTCGACCAGCGCATCTGGTACGCCTACGAAGTCACCGACGAGGCCCACCTGCGCCGCTTCAACCCCATCGAGCCGCCACCCGCGCCGCCGCGCCTGCTCGCCCGCCAGTGCCTGGGCGAAAACCACGACATCCCCTCTTCCTTCCTCACCGTCGACACCGAGGCCTTCTCCACCGCCTGGATCGCCTTCAGCAGCGACGCCTGGCCGCCCAGCGTGCTCAATGCCTATCGAAACGCCAAGACCCCGCCCGAGCGCTTCCAGGTGCTGGACCTCGGCCTCGCCCGCAGCGCCCCCGCCCAGGTGGGCATGGCGATGACCCTCAGCGAGCTGCAGGTGGACCGCCAGGTCTTCGAGTACAACCAGCAACTGCCCGGCGCCTTCGACAGTGTCCATGGCTTTCACAGCCGCCTGCTGCGCCAGACCGCCACCCGCGGCTACCTGATCAACGCCATTGCCCGCCACCAGCTCGAACACGGCGTGCTCGCCCTGGTGCTCGACGACACCGTCGGCCTGGTCCAGGAGTACAACCACCAGCGCCTCAACTGGATCGCCCGGCGCCAGCAATGGCGCGAGGACCCGCTGCGCGCCTATCAGCTGCAGACCTCGCAGATCCTGCTGACCCTGCGCGCCATGCAATGGCCCTGGGCCGAGCAGCAGACCCCGTCCTTCGAGCCCCACAGCGGCGATGGCCCGCCGGTGTTCGTCGACCCGCAGGTCGAGCGCCAGCGCGAGGTCGAACGGCGTGCCCGGGACGGCGTCGCCCGGCTCGAGGAGCGCTACCACGAGCCCCTGCGCGCAGGCTTCCAGGCCGAGTACGAACGCCAGGAAGCCGAGTACCAACGCTACATCGACCTGAACACCCAGGCCTACACCCAACTCTGCGACAGCAGCCTGTTCCACGCCATCGAGGAACACGACTACGACGGCGACGACCGCGAGTCCGGCATCGCCTACAGCAAGACCATGGCCCTGTGCCTGGCCGGCGGCGTCACCGAGGCCCCCGACGCGGACGGCGAAGCCCGCGCCCCTGCCCCGGGCAGCAGCGCGGCGCTGTGGCAGCGCTGGCTGCAGGATCCCAACAGCCCGCCCTACCGCGCCGTGCTCCTGCGCGACCGGGCCTTGCTCGCCGCGCTGCTGCCCAGTTTCTCCACCACCGACCCCACCGACTGGGGCGACAGCGAGAAGCTCTATGGGGCGCTGAGCAAGGTCATCGCCAGTGACGATGCCGGCTTGAACCTGCGCGACACCCTGCGTCAGGCCATCGCCGAGACGCAAGGCGCGATCAATGGCGCCAGCCTGCGCCTGAAGCCCCTGCTGCCGCCCGGCGTGCAGCGCGCCGTGATGCGCCTGAACAGCGCCAGCCAGTGGCTGTACAACGGCGTGCAACTGATCGAGCTGCAGGTACAGATGAAGCTCAGCGAGTACTACGCCCTGCAGAGCGCCCACCTGCGCGAGCTGCAGCACAAGGCCAGCGCGCAGACCGCCAAGGCCCGCGAGCGCATGCTCCTGGGCCTGCGCGAATTCGATGCCGAGGTGAGCGCGTCCAGACGCTGGGTGCGGCCGGTCATCCAGCACGGGCTGCTGAGCCTGGCGGTGCTCGACCCGAAGCTGGCGCACAGCGTCATCACCGTCAGCGTCTGGGTCGAGGGCACCGCCGACGTGCTGCAGCAGCGCCTGGCCCAGGAAGCCGGCCTGCGCGTCAACCAGCTCAGCGACGCCGCGCAGATCAGCTTGGTCAACCTCTCGGTCGTTGCGGGCACCCTCGACGCCAACGCCCGGCAACTGCTCCACGGCATGCGCATCACCGCGAAGCAGGCGGCGCAGCTGGTGCGCACCAGCTTCACCGGCGTGCGCGGCGTGGCGGGCAGCTGGGAGCTCCTGCTGGCCCTGGGCGGCTTGTACCTGACCCACGACAGCCTGGCGAAGAATCTGGAAAAGGCGGAAATCGAGATCGGCGAGAAATCCAGGGAAGCGGTGATGGCATTGCATGGGTCCAAGCTGGCGATCCTTGGCGGTGGGATCGAGACGCTGGGTTTGATCATCAGGACCGGCGCCACGCAGATCAACACCAGGATACCCATGACGCCTGCGGGGACGGCACGGATGGCCACAGCCATAGAAATGGGGCGGGCAACGGTTAGGGTAGGTGCCGTAGTAGGAGCCGTGGCCGGGATTTACGATACGGCACAGGCAGTGTTTGCCTTGAAGCGAACATGGAAAGGCGGGGATAAAACAGCCGCATCAGCTTACACCTTTGCAGCAGCCACATCAGGCGTAGGAGTAATTTATTCAACAATAGCAGTTTTCAATGCCTCATTGATGGGCCCTTTAGGGATAGCGATTATCCTCGCCGCGGCCTCCTATGGCATGATCAAACTGGCGGCAAGCAAGGAGTCAAGTTCTATAGAGCGCTGGGCAATACGTTGTCATTTCGGCAAAGCCAATGAAAGCCCTGCCATTCACTGGGAATATCCCGAACATGCGGATATCGCCTTTGCAGCGTTAAACGCCGCTACATTGGGCGTTGAGGCAGGCCTGAAATTCGAAACCCAAAGAGCCGACCCCACGCTCACGGCTAAAATCGGATGGATTGCCCGAGCCGCCACCGATCAAAAGCTGACATTCAAGATTCTCCTCCCCAACATCAATGCCTCCAGCTACAGCTATCACTGGTCCCTGACCGTTCATCGACATGGCGATGGGGTTCCGTCCAACTATACGAGCGGCGAGATCATCGCGACAGGGTCCCATGAAGTTTTACATCCATTGCCGACCTCGCAGAAAAAACCGTCGTCGCGTCCCTCTCACAAAGTTAAAGACTACAGAGCAGATACCCTCAGCCAAAAAACCAGCACAAAATCTGCAGTGTTGCACTCCGGGGGCTCCACTACCACCGAGTTCATAACCGGCCACATAGAGCTCACCCCAAGCCTTGGCAGGCACAGCATTCAGGCTGCAACTTTAAACGTCACGTACTGGCCAGACCGAAACTCTCCTGAGGCCTATGCAAACTTAGAAATCAAGGCAATCAACGAATGACCGAAATCAATAAAGACTTACCTCGCCATCCTCTGGGCTGGAAATGCGACCTGCCTCTCCCCAATGAAAAGCCCATACAAAATACTAACGCAGCCTTACTACCACCCACACCAAACAAAATAAATGACACCTACATAGAGATCCCTAGATCCACTCACAAAATAAGAGGAGTATTTATCATTGGAGGCGCACTATGCCTCCTAATTACGCTATTACCAATCGCAGTTCTTGTAGCAACGATAATAGCCGGAAGCGTAAAAGCCGCAGCAGACATAATCACAATAGCAATTGTCACACTAGCAGGCATATATTGGGCAACTATATTCTTTGTCCGCATGGATATCGAACTTCCACGCGACGAACCAATCCGCTTCAACCGACTCAGGCAAAAAGTCTATTTTTATGAATTTCGATTTGATCGCATCCACATATTCAGCCGAAAGAAATGGGGGGTGCGCCCCGTAGCCTACGACTGGCAAGACCTCATCGCCGAAGCCTGTAGTGTCTACGCCCCCATGGGCAATGGTGGAGTCGTCGAGAAAGTCCTTATCGCAGTCCGCAAGCCAGGTACCGATGAAATCATCGACCGTCTTTTCTTCACCCATAACATTGAGGATGGCAAGCGATACTGGGAGATCATCAGACTGTTCATGCAACAGGGCCCCGACGCCCTTCCCACCTTTGTCCGCCCGCCCCGCGATTGGGACAATGACTTCGAACTCACCCCCATTCGCCGATTGGCCCCCAGGGTGCAATGGCCTGAAGCGATAGACCGTGAGTCCCGTACCGGTCCCACTATCGAAAAGTCCACATGAAGCCTACTCAACGGAAAACCGTGGCGAATCTCACGAGGATGTATAAGTTATGGGCGCTGAAAAGACGAGAGCCATGTCGAGGTCATGTGCGACGCACTTCAAGGTGATCGCACGACTCACGGCGGAATCTGGTCGAAGGTAAATCAGGATGGCATCTGGAGTGTTTTTTCACCTTGCCATGGGCAACAACAGCTGCCCCCTCAAGTCACTGTAAGACAAGGTGCCTCAACAGGATCACCGCCAGCTTTCCTTCACCACCTTGCGCCGCCCGCCAAGAATCACCCAACCAATCACCAGCAACAGGCTCTCGACCACAAACGCCAGCACGAACCCGCTGCCGATCCCCCAGCCGATCGCCTCGGGCACCAGCAGGATCTGGTAGTTGTAGCCCTTGAGCGTCTCCTCGCGCAGTGCCGGCTCCGGCTGCACCAGCACATGCCAGGTGCGGCTCACCCACGAGCCTTGCAGGGCTTGCCATTCATGCTCGAGCAACTGGTTGCGGATCAGCAGGCTCTCGATGCTGTTGGCATCGCTGGTGAACACCGGATCGTCGCTGCCCCGGTAATGCCGCACCAACGCTTGCAGGTCACCGTTGAAGAAGCGCTGCGCGGTCTGGCGGAAGCCGTCGAGCGCCTGGCGCGATTCGAGCAGGTGTGCCTCGACGCGCTGGCTGTAGTCCTTGACCAGCCCCGGCACCTGGAGACCGGCCAGCAGGCCGAAGGTGAACAACAGCAAACGCAGGTAACTTCTGAACATGCAGCGTCCTTAACTGTGGCCGTGGGCAATGCACTCGCCATGCCGCCAGAGCCCCCATTGGCCCGGCTCGTAGCGGTTCCAGGTCTCGTTCTCGGTCAGCGGCTCGGTGGCGATCACCGTGACCACGTCGTTGGGGGTGGTTTGCGTGTGGAAGTCGACGATCAGGTCGACATCCTTCAGCCGCGCCGCGCCGAACGGTGCGCGGCGGGTGATGTGCACCAGTTTGGTCGAGCAGAAGCAGAACAGCCAGTCGCCGTCGCTGAGCAGGCAGTTGAACACGCCCTGGCTACGGTACCCGGCGCAGGCTTCGACCAGCACCGGCAGCAGTTGCTCGACCTCGACCGGCTCGGGGAAGGCCTCGCGCACGCGGTTGAGCAGGTCGCAGAAGGCCGCTTCGCTGTCGGTATCGCCGATCGGCCGGTAGAACGTGCGCTGGCCGGTGAAATCGCCCAGCTGGCCGTTGTGCGCGAAGCACCAGTTGCGGCCCCACAGCTCACGCACGAACGGGTGGGTGTTGGACAGGCAGACCTTGCCGACGTTGGCCTGGCGGATATGGCCGATGACCACTTCGCTCTTGATCGGGTAACGCTGCACCAGGTTGGCCACTTCCGACTCGCTGCTCGCCGCCGGGTCCTGGAACAGGCGCAGGCCGCGCCCCTCGTAGAAACCGATGCCCCAGCCATCGCGGTGCGGGCCGGTGCGCCCGCCGCGCTGCATCAGGCCGGTGAAGCTGAAGACGATGTCGGTGGGGACGTTGGCGCTCATGCCCAGCAGTTCGCACATGTTGCGGCTCCTGGCTTAAAGACGGGGTTCGACGCGGCCCTGCCCGGGGCCGGAGCGGCGCACGGGGGCGGGGGGCGGATCTTCGCGGTAGCGGTCTTGACGGTTGGCGGCCAGGGACGCTTCGGCCACGACCTCCTGCTCTTCCTTGACCTGGCGCTGGGCGGCGGCCTCACGCTGGGCGCGGCGCTCGCGGGCGCGCTTTTCCAGCGGCCAGCGGATCAGCACGAAGACGATGTACAGGGCAAAGGCGAGCATGCCGTACATGGCCAGGTCGGAGGCGGCGCGCCAGGCGTTGTTGCCGACCTTGAAGGCGACGTCCAGCGCGGTGATGGCGATGGCCGGGGCGAAGCTTTCCTTGACCGGGTCGACGATGGTCGGCGAGAACAGCAATACGGCGATGATCACCCGCAGCGGCTCGCGCAACCAGCGCCACATCCAGCCGGTCAGCTTGAAGCCCACCAGCAGGCAGCCCAGGGCGGCAACGGCGTACAGGCCCCAGGCGAGGGTATAGTCGTGTTCGGTCATGGTGTGGGTGCAAGCCAGGCAAAGAGATGCCTATGATAAACACTTTTCCCGGCGCAGGCTGCCCCCGCCCCGCAAGGGACCTGCAGCGGCCCTTCGCGGGGCAAGCCCGCTCCCACCTCCAGACTTCGATCAGGCGTGGGAGCGGGCTTGCCCCGCGATGGGGTCCACAATCGATGAGATCACCCATGCCCCTACCCCTTCCCGCCCCGATCGCCCATCAAGCCGAAGGCCAAGACCCCTACGCCTGGCTGCAGCAGCGCGACACCCCCGAGGTCCTGGCCTACCTGGAAGCGGAAAACGCCTACCAGCAAGCCGTCCTCGCCGACCAGGCGCCGCTGCGTGAACAGCTGTTCGAAGAAATCAAGGGCCGCATCCTCGAGACCGACCTGTCGCTCCCCTCGCCCCGGGGCCCGTACCTCTACTACACCCGCACCACTGCGGGCGACGAATACCCGCGCCATTACCGCTGCCCGCGCCCGGCCGACGACAGCAACACCGTCGATGAAAGCCGCGAGGAGCTGCTGCTCGATCCCAACGCCCTGGCCAATGGCGGCTTTCTTTCCCTCGGCGCCTTCAGTGTCAGCCCCAACCACGGCCTGCTGGCCTACAGCCTGGACACCAGCGGCGACGAGATCTACACCCTGTACGTCAAGGACCTGGCCAGCGACGCGCTGACCACCCTGCCCTTCGACGACTGCGACGGCAGCATGACCTGGGCCAACGACAGTCGGACACTGTTCTTCGCCGAACTGGACGACACCCACCGCCCCTGGCGCCTGCGCCGCCACACCCTGGGCGAGACCGACGCCACCACGGTGTTCGAGGAGCCCGACGGGCGCTTCTTCCTGCACTGCTACCGCGCCAGCTCCGAGCGCCAACTGGTGCTGCTGCTCAACAGCAAGACCACCAGCGAGGCCTGGGTGCTCGATGCCGCCACGCCACAGGCTGATTTCACCTGCCTGGCGCCGCGGGTCGAAGGCCATGAGTACTTCCCCGACCACGGCCAGCTCGACGGCCAGTGGCGCTGGTTCGTGCGCAGCAACCAGGACGGCATCAACTTCGCCCTGTACCACGCGCCGGCCGACAGCGTGCCGACCCGCGCGCAGTGGCAGGTGCTGGTGCCGCATCGCGACGATGTCATGCTCGAAGGGCTCAGCCTCAATGCCACGGCGCTGTCCCTGAGCCTGCGCGAAGGCGGCCTGCCGATCATCGAAGTGCACCCGCAAGGCCTGCCGGCCTACCGCGTCGAGCTGCCGGACGCCGCCTACAGCCTCTACGTGCAGGACAGCCTGGAATTCGCCAGCACGCGCATTCGCCTGCGCTACGAAGCCCTCAACCGCCCGGCCCAGGTGCGCCAGCTGGAGCTGGCCACGGGTGACCAGCAGGTGCTCAAGCAGACCCCGGTGCTCGGCGTGTTCGACGCCGACGACTACGTCAGCCAGCGCCTGTGGGCGGTGGCCAAGGATGGCACGCGGGTGCCGATCAGCCTGGTGCGCCGCCGTGTCGACGAGGGCAAGTGCGTACCACTCTACCTCTACGGCTACGGCGCCTATGGCGAGAGCCTCGACCCCTGGTTCTCCCACGCCCGCCTGAGCCTGCTGGAGCGCGGCGTGGCCTTCGCCATCGCCCATGTGCGCGGCGGCGGCGAGCTGGGCGAGGCCTGGTACCGGGCCGGCAAGCAGGAGCACAAGCACAACAGCTTCGACGACTTCATCGCCTGCGCCGAACACCTGATCGCCGAAGGCGTGACCACCCGCGAACGCCTGGCGATCAGCGGGGGCAGTGCCGGTGGTCTGCTGATGGGCGCGGTGCTCAACCTGCGCCCCGAGCTGTTCCGCTGTGCCATCGCCGAAGTGCCATTCGTCGATGTGCTCAACACCATGCTCGACCCCGAGCTGCCGCTGACCGTCACCGAGTACGACGAATGGGGCAACCCCGAGGAACCCGAGGTGTACGAACGGATCAAGGCCTACGCCCCCTACGAGAACGTCAAGGCGCAGGCCTACCCGGCGCTGCTGGTGGTCGCCGGCTACAACGACAGCCGCGTGCAGTACTGGGAGTCGGCCAAGTGGGTGGCGCGCCTGCGCACGCGCAAGACCGACGACAACCTGCTGCTGCTCAAGACCGAGATGGGCGCGGGCCACGGCGGCATGAGCGGGCGCTACCAGGGTCTGCGCGATGTGGCGCTGGAGTATGCGTTCGTCTTCAATGAGCTGGGCGTGGCGTAAAACGCGATTTTCGTTGTCATAGCGTCAAGCTGACGTGGGAGCGGGCTAGCCCCGCGATGCGGACAGGCCAGGCAGCGCCATCGCCTGGTCGAACCTGATCGCGGGGCAAGCCCGCTCCCACGATGCCTCACTACTTACCCAGCAGTTTGTGGCGCTTTCCAGACATTCGAAGAAGAACAACACATGCCCGACACCCAGCACCTGAACGCCGAGATCCGCGACATGCTCATGGACTGCGGCCTGTTCGACACCCTGCAGCCCGGTGACTTCCTCGCCGCCGCCGGCTACTTCAGCCTCACCGCCGTCGCCCAGGGCCAGACCCTGTTCAGCGAAGGCGATGCCGGCACCTTCATGTGCATCCTTCATCGTGGCGTGGTCTCGGTGCGCAAGACCGACGGCAACGGCACCCAGGTGGAGATCGCCACCCTGCGCAAGGGGCGGGCCTTCGGCGAGATGGCCGTGCTCGACGGCGAACGCCGCTCGGCCACCTGCGTGGCCGCCAGCGACTGCCAACTGCTGACCTTGGGCAAGGACGCGCTGGAAAAGATGCTCAACGAAGCGCCGCGCATCGCCGCACGGATCATCCGCGCCCTCGCCGTGGCCTTGTCCAGGCGCCTGCGCATGCAGGATGGCCAGCGCCTGGCGCAGCAAGTCTAGCGACCCTTGTCAGGCGGTTTTGGTGGATCCTGAGTCAGCCCGGGCAACGGCTGGTCCTTGGGCGGCCCCGGCAGCGGCATCGGCGGCAACAGCGGCGCGCCCGGCCGGTTGGCGCCAGCCTTGGGCGGCGTGCTCGGGGTGATCTGCGGGTAAGGTGTCGGCGTCGCGGTTCCGGGCGCCCCGGGAACCGTCGTGAGCGGCCGCTGCTGGCCCGCGGCGTCGGCCGTGGATACTGCGCCAAGCAACAACGCAGCGAGGATCGCATGCAACATCGGCAGCCTCCTGTCAGAAACCTCCCTACAGGCTACGCCCAATGGCGCGATTTTGCCTGTCCGCCCGGCCCACAGGCGCGCTAGACTCAAAGGCATAACCGTCATTGCCCTGATCAGAAAAAAGGTAACACCATGAGCTCCACCTCCGACGCCACCGCCCGCCTCGACCGCATCCTCGCCGACGCCAAGCGCGACAAGGAAATGGGCTACCGCGACAAGGCGCTGAAGATGTATCCCCACGTCTGCGGTCGTTGCACCCGCGAGTTCTCCGGCAAGCGCCTGTCGGAACTGACCGTGCACCACCGCGACCACAACCACGACAACAACCCCCAGGACGGCTCCAACTGGGAGTTGCTGTGCCTGTACTGCCACGACAACGAGCACGCCCGCTACACCGACCAGCAGTATTTCAGCGAAGGTTCGCTGAGCACGCCGAAAGTCGCCGTGGCCACCCACAACCCGTTCGCCAACCTGGCCGCGCTGATGAAGAAGGACTGAACGTCGATTCGCGCCCCCGGCGTGCCGGCAAGCCCGTATAATCGCGCTCTTTTTTTACGAAGGGCCCCGACACGTGGCGAACAAACGGTACAGCTGCATCGGCCTGTTCAACCCCAAATCCGCGGAAAACGTAGGCTCGGTGATGCGCGCCGCGGGCTGCTATGGCGTCAACTCGGTGTTCTACACCGGCAAGCGCTATGAGCGCGCCCGCGACTTCGTCACCGACACCAAGCGCGTGCACTACGACATCCCGCTGATCGGTATCGACGACCTGCAGCGCATCATTCCGCTGGGCTGCACCCCGGTGGCCGTGGAGCTGGTAGAAGGCGCACGGCCATTGCCTGAGTACACCCACCCGGACCGGGCGATCTACATCTTCGGACCTGAGGATGGCTCGTTGAGCGAAGACGTGCGGGGCTGGTGCGAAGAGACGATCTACATCCCGACAGAGGGCTGCATGAACCTGGCGGCGACGGTGAATGTGGTGCTGTACGACCGCATGGCCAAAGGCTTGAATACCCGCTCGGGGCCGAAGTTCAAGTAGCCATCACGCCTTGCGCAATTCCTGTAGGAGCGGCCTTGTGTCGCGAAAGGGCCGCGAAGCGGCCCCGGCAATTTCTGCCTTGACGCTGAGAACCTGGGGCTGCTCTGCAGCCCTTTCGCGGCACAAGGCCGCTCCTACAGGGGACAATCAGCCGCTCCTGCTGACGCTTACGAAGCGTTGATCCAGATGGTCTTCAGCTCCGTGTACTGGTCATGCGCCCACTGCGACTTGTCGCGCCCGCCGAAGCCGGACTCCTTGTAGCCGCCGAACGGCGTCGAGGCATCACCTTCGCCGAAACAGTTCACCGTCACCACGCCCGCACGGATCTCCCGCGACAGGCGCAGCGCGTTGCGCAGGCTGCCGGTATATGCCGAGGCGGCCAGGCCATACACCGTGTCGTTGGCCAGCGCGATGGCCTGGTCGAGGGTGTCGAAGGTGGTCACGCTCAGCACCGGCCCGAAGATCTCCTCGACGAACAGGCGGCTGTCACGCGGCACGCCATCGACGATGGTCGGCTGCACGAACACGCCTTCCAGCGTCTCGCCGCCCTGCACCACGTTCAAGCGTTGCTCAGCGGCATACTCCAGGTACGAACGGACCTTCTCGAAATGCGCCTTGCTGACCATCGCTCCCAGGCGATTGTCGGGGTCCAGCGGGTCGCCCAGCTTCCAGTCCTCCAGTTGCCTGGCCATCAGCGCCAGCAGCTCGTCCTTGACGTCCTTGTGCACGATCAGGCGCGAAGAGGCCGAGCAATTCTCGCCCATGTTCCAGAACGCCCCGGCAGTGACAAACCGCGCTACCTCCTCGAGGTCCTCGCAGTCGTTCATGACCACGGCCGGATTCTTGCCGCCCAGTTCCAGGACGATGCGCTTGAGGTTGGACTCGGCGGCGTACTTGAGGAACAGCCGGCCGGTGTCGGTGGAACCGGTGAAGCTGACCATGGGGATGTCCATGTGCCGGCCGATGGCCTCGCCCACTTCCCGGCCACCGCCCGGCACCAGGTTGAACACGCCCGGAGGAATTCCGGCCTGATGGGCCAGTTCGGCCACGCGCAAGGCACTGAGCGTGGTTTCCTTGGCCGGCTTGACCACGATCGAGCAACCGGCGGCCAGCGACGGCGCGATCTTCCACGCCAGCATCAGCAGCGGGAAATTCCACGGCAGCACCAGGCCGACCACGCCGATGGCCTCGCGCACCACCAGGGTCACTGCGGCGCTGCCGGTCGGGGCGGTGTTGTCGTAGAGCTTGTCGATCAATTCGGCGTGCCAGCGGAGGGTATGGATGGTCTCCGGCACATCGACGGTCTGGCACTCGCTCACCGGCTTGCCGCTGTCCAGGCTTTCCAGCACGGCTAGTTCGTGGGCGTTGTCCTCCAGCAACTGGGCGAACTTCAGCAGTATGTGCTTGCGTTCGACCGGCTGCAGCCTCGACCAGCAGCCCTCCTCGAACACACGCTTGGCGGCAGCCACCGCCAATTTGACGTCATCGGCGTCACACGCGGCAACCTCGGCCAGAAGCTGGCCGGTGGCCGGGTTATGGGTGACGAAGGTACGACCAGAGATCGCATCGCGGAACTCACCGTCGATGAACGCCTGGCTGCGCGGCTTCAGGCTTGCGGCCAGCGCTGCGTATTCGGCCTTGCTCAACAGATCGGCCATGTCAGGCACCTGCGCCGATCAGGGCGATGCTGCGCTTGAGTTCGCCGACCACGCGCTCGATCTCCTGCTTTTCAGCGACCTCCAGCTCGGACAGCGGTTTGCGCACGCCACCGCTGTGCAGGCCGTTCAGGGTGCAACCGTACTTGATCGACTGGACGAACTTGCCACCCTCGAGCACGTCCATCAACGGCATCAGCGCCGCCATGATGCGACGGCCCTTGTCGAAGTCCTTCTCCAGGACGCAGGCCTCGTACAGCGCGACATGCTCGCGGGGAATGAAGTTGGAACCGGCGCAGACCCAGCTTTTCGCCCCCCAGGCGAAGAACTCCAGGGCTTGGTCGTCCCAGCCGCAGGACAGCTGGATGTTCGGACGCCGGGTCGCCAGGCGGTGCAGCTGGTTCATGTCACCGGAGCTTTCCTTGATGGCGACGATATTCTTCACCTCAGCCACCGCGTCGAAGAAGGCCTCCCCCATGCTCACGCCCATGCGCCCCGGGTAGTTGTAGAGCATGATCGGCAGGTTGGCCGCAGCGTCGACCGCCTTCACGTGCAGGGCGATTTCCTGCTGGGTCGGCAGGGCGTAGGGCGGTGTGCCGACCAGCAGCGCGTCGGCCTTGATCTCTTTCGCATGCCGGGCGAAAGCGACCGCGTCTTCGGTGCGGATACCCCCGGTGCCGACGATCAGCGGCAGGCGACCGTCGAGCACATCCTTGGCCAGGGCCGCCAGTTCGACGCGCTCCTGGGTGGTGTGGGCATAGTACTCACCGGTGGAGCCGCCGATGATCACGCCATGGACCTTCGATTCGACCAGGTACTCCAGGACATCGGCGAAGGCCGCCTTGTCGATTGAGCCATCGGCGGCCAGGGGCGTGATGGCAGGGGTATAGATGCCTTCGAATTTCACGATCAGGTTCTCCATTGGACACAAGGTTTCAGGCCGCGCCGGGTGCTCCCGACGCGGTGCGACGCATCAATTCAGGGATGCTGCCTGCTGCAGGTTCAGCGAACGGGTCTCGGGCGCCAGGGCCCAGGCCACCAGCAGGCCGACCAGGGTGACCGCGGCGGCGGCATACATGGTGAAGGCGATGCCGTAGCCATCCAGCACCAGCGGCACCAGCCAGGTACCGATCGCCGCGCCGATGCGCGACAACGAGGTGCCGACGCCCACCGCATTGGCGCGAATCTCGGTGGGGAACAGCTCGTTCGGGTACACCAGCTGCAACACCTGGGCGCCGCCGATGAACAGCGCGTAGGCGCCGAACAGCACGAGGATCAGCAGCTCGGCCCCGGCGTGAAACACCCCGAGCCCCAGCAACGCCAGGCCCGACCAGAAGAAACTGTGGATCAGCATGCTGCGCCGCCCCATGCTGTTGATCAGGCGGGTAGCGATGATGCAGCCGACCACGAACAGCAAGGTGATGGCCACCGAACCGAACGAGGCCCAGTCGCCCTTGAGGTTGAGCGCCCCCAGCACCTTCGGTGCGAAGGCGTACACGGCGAATACCGGGATCACCGAGCAAGACCAGAACACGGCGACGAACATCATGCGTTTGCCGTAGCCCGAGTGCAGCAGGCTGAGGAACGACAGCTTCTTCTGCTCAGGCTCCTCGGGCAGGTTGCGCAAGGAAAAGCCACTGCCGTAGACCCCCTTGATCACCGCCTCGGCTTCGTCGGCGCGGCCCTTGCTCAATAGCCAGCGCGGCGACTCGGGGGTGCCGAGACGAATCAGGAACAGCAAGGCACCAATCAGCGCCGGGCTGGCCAGCACCAGGCGCCAGGCGTCGTCCCCCCCCTGACGCAGGAGGAAATCGCCCAGGATGTAGGCAAAGGCTGCGCCGGCGAACCAGAGGATGGTCAGGGTGGCCAGGCGCGGGCCACGGTGCTTCTTCGGCAGGAACTCCACTAGCAGCGAGGTGGCCACCGGATACTCGATGCCCACCGCCACGCCCACCATGAAACGCAGCACGAACAGCACCAGCCCCGACTCGACCCAGAACTGGCCGAGCGAGGCAAGGATGAAAAGGGTCGGGCCGACGAAGAACACCCGTTTGCGCCCGAAACGGTCAGTCAGCCAGCCGCCGAGGAAGCCGCCGAAGAAAATGCCGATCAACGCCGAGGCGGCGATCATGCCCTGCCAGAAACTGCTCAGCGACAGGCTGGCGGCCATCTGCACCAGCGCCACGCCGATGATGCTCAGTACATAGCCGTCGACGAAGGAGCCCCCGCCGGAACGCACGGTAAGCCATTGATGAAAGCGATTAAGCGGTACGTCTTCGATTGATACATTGGTATTTGTCATTATTGTCTCCTGCCATCATCAAACGCAGGCCGTTTTCAGGGCGAGCGAACCCGCGAAACCGAACTAAGAGTTCAGCTCCGGACATTCGAAGTTGCACCTCGAACCCAAACAGCACGCAATAGAAACCGCAGGCCGGGTATTCAACACCCAGCGAATATCAAGGTACTTATAACGCTTTAATTCAAATCAACTTTCTTGTCCGGCGCGGTATTGCCCCCACTTGAGGTTGAAGTTAAGGCCCAGCGACACCAGGACGGCCGGCGGGTTGGCGCAGGGGCCCGGCGCGTTGAGCACGAAGTCGACCAGTTCATTGCGCTCCCCGGCCAGCCAGTCGGCCAGCAACTTGCCGGTGGCCGTGCCGCGGGTCACGCCCAGGCCATTGCAGCACAGGGCGCCATAGACATTGGGCGCCAGTTCGCCGAACTGGCCCATGTGGTTGCGCGACATCGCCAGCGCGCCCCCCCAGGTATGTTCGAACGCCAGGCCCGGGAGCATGGGGAAGCGTCGCTCGAAGGCGTCCCGATGGCGCACGGCGAAGCGCTCCAGGTACTTGCGATTGGCCCGGCCATCGGGGTTGAAGCTGAAACTGTTGCGGATCAGCAGGCGGCTATCCGGCGTGCGCCGCACCGTGGTGCCGAATGGGTCTGCCGGAATCACCCCCCAGTAGGGCTTGCCTCCCAGGCGCGCCTGCTCCTCGGTGGTCATCGGCCGGGTCAGGCTGGCATAGGTGAACACCGGCAGCATGCGTCCCTTGAGGAAACCGAAGCTCATGCCGAAGGCATTGGTGGTGAGCACCAGCCTGTCAGCGGTGATCGAGCCGTTAGCGTGGCGCAGCACGGTCTTGATGCCGTACTCGACCTCGGTGATCGGCGTGTGCTCGTGCAGGGTGACATTGGCCGGCAGGCTGTCAGCCAGGCCTTTGACCAATGCCGAAGGCTGCAACAGCGAAGTCCCCGGGGTGAACAGCGCCTTGCGGTAGAAGTGGCTGCCGATGTGTTCGGGCAGCTCGCCGGCCTCGATCATCTGGTAGGGCTGGTCGAGCTTGTCCAGGCCGCGCCGGTAGGCGTCGAGCACGGCAATGCCGCGGGGCTCGACGGCGGCCTGGTACTTGCCGCAGTGTTTCATCTGGCAATCGATCTTGTGGCGCTCCACCAGTTCCTTGAGAAACGACTGGCCACTGAGGTTGAGTTTGAGGGTGTTCCTGGCCACGCCGATATCGCCGATGTAGTCCTCGGCGCCGATGTCGTGGGGCAGGTCGATGGCGAAGCCGGCATTGCGCCCGGATGAACCGTAGCCGACCTCCTGGGCCTCGAGCAGCACGACCTGTTCGTCCGGGAAGTTCAGCGCCAGTTGCCGGGCCGCGGCCAGGCCAGTGAAGCCTGCGCCGACGACCACCCAGCGCGCGGTGGTGTGGCCGGCATGCGCGGGCTTGGGGCGCCGTCCCTTGCTCAGGTGATACCAACCGCAGCTACTGTCGTCGGCGGGCAACGAAGCGATCTTTGTCATTTCAGGAACCAGATATTGTTATTAGCTTCTGTTCCTCATCACGCCCGCCCCTCCCGGCGTCCTGTCGGGTCGATGGCCTGACGGTGAGCGTCACATCACAAGGCCAGTGCCACTTCCATTCCCTGGGGCGCCGCGTATTCGGCCATGCGGCGCCGGGACAGCTCGAAGTGCTCGCGCACCAGTTGCCCCGCGGTTTGCGGATCGCGGCGTTCGATCGCCTCGATCATCTGGTCGTGTTGCAGGCAGGCCAGTTCGAGGTCGCGCTGCATGTCATCGGTGGTCGGGTGGCGATAGAAGATCTTGCCCAGGCGGGTGTGGTCGATCAGCAGCCGGCGCAGGCTGGGCATCAGGTACTCGTTGTGCGCCATCTTGCCGATCTCCAGGTGGAAGGCATCGTTGTAGAGCACGCGGTTCTCCACGTCCTTGCTCTCGATGGCCTGGCGGAACAGTGCCTGGATGGCCTTGAGCCCTTCGATCTCGGCCGCCGTGGCGTGGGTCGCCGCCAATTGCGTGGTGGCGATGTAGATCAGCGGCGCGGCCAAGAAGAAGCTGTGCAGCGAATCGTGGTTCATCGCCGCCACCCGCGGGGCCCGGTTGGCCTCCAGCTCGACATAGCCCTCGGCAGCCATCTGCCGCAACAGCTCGCGAACCGGAGGCCGCGACAGGCCGAATTCGTCGCACAGCGCCAGCTCGTCGACCACCGCTCCCGGCGCCAGCTCCATGCTGAGGATGCGCCGGCGCAAAGCCTCGGAGAGGACGCCCTTGCGATCGATGGGCACCTCGTCGGTGGACGGTTGGACATCAGCGTTGGCTTTCATGGCGGCCTTTTTGGTTGTCATATGCTTGTGTCTACAGTTTGTATAATGAATATAGGACATCGTTAGACAATGTGTCTACAGGTTTTTTGATGAACGGTCCACATGAGGTGAGGCTTAGGGATTGCGGGGGTATTTGATCACATCCGGCTCCCGTGCAAGCCAAGCGTCTACACGGCGAAATTCACGGCACCGTCGGCCGTTGCCGTTGCCGTTGCCGTTGCCGTTGCCGTTGCCGTTGCCGTTGCCGTTGCCGATCAAGAGCCTAACGCCATAGCCCGCTAGCGACAGCTGCGCCAGCCCAGGCGCCGCCCGTACCTTCGCGACTTCAGGAGGCCGAACGCAGGCCTTGCGGAGGGAGGTGACGGGCATGGATGCCCGTCAAGCGCTGGGGCCCAGGATGGGCCCTGCAGCGCGGTCCTCCCGGGAGCAAGGCCGGAGTGAGGGGACCCGGAGCGAAGCGGAGGGCCGGATGAATGGAGCGAGGATTTTTTGGTTCCTTTTTGATCCTTCAAAAAGGAACTCGCCGTAAGGGCGAAAAGGTGACTATGTGTCGACATCGCAAATGAATGCACTTACAACCATTAAAACCAGCACTGACTTTGACTTTGACTTTGACTTTTAAAGCATGTGTTTTAAAAGCTATGTGCACATTCATTTGCGATGGTGACGCATAGTCACCTTTCCGCCCTTACGGCGGGTCCCTTTTTGAAGGATCAAAAAGGAACCAAAAAATCCTCGCTCCATTCATCCGGCCCCTACGCTTCGCTCCGGGGTCCCCTCACTCCGGCCTTGCTCCCGGGAGGACCGCGCTGAACGCCCCATCCTGGGGCGCAGCGCTTGACGGGCATCCATGCCCGTCACCTCCCTCCGCAAGCCCTGCGTTCGGCCTCCTGAAGTCGCAAATTGTATCGCCTGGGATATCGCGCGCTTAGAAGCAAAAGCAAAAGCAAAAGCAAAAGAACAACAGCAACAGCAACAGCAACAGCAACAGCAACAGCAACAGCAACAGCAACAGCAACAGCAACAGCAACAGCAACATCGAGACTTAGAAATTCTCCACAGTCTTTCAGCCACGGCAGCCAAACCATGTCACGACTGATTAAATACGCTGATCAAAAGTTTCATTACAACCAACATGTTCGCCAACAGCCCCCACAGCCAAGTGTTATAAACCAACCTTGCTCAGGATAGCCTCGAAGTTGGCCAGGGCAACCACGCGGCAAATTACACTGAACGCTTGCACGCTGGTCAAAGTCTGCTGGATATCACCAACCTGAGGAGACCTGGCAATGCACGATATCCATTGGACAACGGACGCACCGAAACACAATGTCCACGGCCTGGAGCGCGTCAGCTCCCTGGCTGGGGGCGCGTTGATGATCAGCAAGGGGCTGCGCCACGGTGGCCTGCTGGGGATGTTGCAGGTTGCCGTAGGCGGCTTGGCGCTGGCCCGTGGCGTGAGCGGGCATTGCTCGACCAAGGCATGGTGGTTGCGCCATCGCGCCGAATACCTGCGCCTGCATCGCGACATAGAACGAGGCGCTGCCGAGCTCAAGGCGCTGAAGGCCAGCGCCGAGGCGGCGACCCGTACCGCGACGGTGACCGGCGGTTGAAAAGCATCGCGGGGCAAGCCCGCTCCCACGAGCCCACGTTCAAAATGATGTCCGGGGTCGTGGGAACGGGCTTGCCCCGCGATAGATCCTGCGCCTAGCGCAATACCTTGCTTTGCAATACTTCGGACTGGCGCCCAAGCACGTTCTCGCTGATCTGCACGAACTCCTCGGTGCTGACGCTCGACAGGCGCATCAGCGCGCGGGCGACGTCGTCCAGCGAGCGCTTGTCGTGGTGGTGCAGGCGGATCTCGCGATCCAGCGCCTGGAGCAGCAGCACGCCACGGGCCACCTGCGCGGCATCGGCCTTGTCGCCCTTGAGGTGGGTCACCTTGGCCGCCAGCTTGTGCTGACGGGCCTGCAACGCCTCGTAGCGATCATCACTCATGCCGCCAGCGCGGCGCAGCAGCTCGGTAGCGTAGTAGTCGGCCAGGCTCTCGCCCAGCCAATCGCTGCCGTCGCGGTCATTTATCTGGGCGAACAGCTGCACCAGCTCGCGCAGCACCGGGCTGGTGCCGTTTTCGCTGACCAACGGGCGCGTGCTGTGCAGGTACAGCGAGTTGTTGCCGGCCAGCACGCCCCGCCACATCTCGTCACGGGCACCGACCAGCAACAGCTTCGGTGGGTTGCGCGGGAACACCGCCTGCAACTGCGGCCAGACAAAGGTCAGCAGGGTCAGCGTGTCCATGCGCCGCATGCCCTGGCCTTGCGGCGCGGCCACGGTCACCTCGGTGTCGCCCAGGCGGGCCCGGCGGCTGCCCAGGTTGCCGGCGAGCATCCAGCCGGTGGGACGGTCGAACAATCGCGACACATCGTCGATACGGAATTTCTGCCGGCCGATGCGTGGCCAGGCGGTTTCGACGCTTTTCCAACCCGTCGGCAGGTCGAAGGTCAGCCGCGAGACCAGTTCGGTGCCATCCTGCTGGTCGAGACGCGCCGGCGGCACCAACTGGTCGCCACGGAACAGCGCCCAATGCGGCGTGATGCGCGCCTCATGGGCGCCGCCGCGGGGTTGCTGGTCGAGCAGCACGCGGTAGCTGAGGCTGGTCTTGCCCGCGGCCGGGTGCCAGACGCCACGCCCGTTCTGCACCTGCCACTGGCCATCGGCGAGAAAATCGCTGTAGGCACCGGGCTTGCCCAGGTCGAAGTCCAGGCTGCGCACCGCGCTGCCGTCGGCCAGGGTCAGGCGCACCTCAGCCTGGCCGCTCTGCGGCAGCAGGCGCACCTGGTAATCGAGGTCGACTTTCTTCGCCAGGACCTGCGAACTGGCCAGCAGGCCGACAACCAGCAACAACGGGCGACGCATAAAAAGCTCCTTGTTCCCCGGACACTCAACCCGCGCGGAAGATCAGATGGTCTTCCCAGTCGTCTTCATCCACGTCGTTCTCGCTGAGCATGCGCCCCGACCGGGAAATGCGCTGCTCGTGCACCTGCTGGCGATCACCGCTGACCAGGTGGTGCCAGGCCGGCAGGTCCTGCCCTTCGCTAACCAGGCGGTAACCACAGGTGGGCGGCAGCCACTTGAACTGGTCGGCCTTGCCGGGGGTCAGCTGGATGCAGTCAGGGACATGCTCGAAGCGATTGGGGTAGTCGCTGCACTGGCAGGTCTGCAGGTCCAGCAGCTTGCAGGCGATGCTCGTGTAATAGACGCTGTTGTCTTCCTCGTCCTCGAGTTTCTGCAGGCAGCACAGGCCGCAGCCGTCGCAGAGCGACTCCCACTCCTGGTCATCGAGCTGGTCGAGGGTCTTGCGCCGCCAGAAGGGCGCGGTATCGGCGATCATCACACGGTTTCCTGCAGTCAACGTCAAGCCGCGGCGCGCGGCGGCGCCAGTCTAGAGGCAGTCCGGCGGCAACGCCAGACCGCTTGTCAGTGCTCACCGGACGCAGTAGCGTGCGGTATTTTCCCCCGCCCTTGCAGGAGCACCCATGAGCGCCACCCCACGCATCGCCGACTATGCCATCAACGAGCAGTTCATCAATCGCTGGTCGCCCCGCGCCTTCACCGCCGAGCCGATCAGCCAGGAGACCCTGCTGAGCTTCCTCGAGGCCGCGCGCTGGGCGCCGTCGGCCTACAACTCGCAGCCGTGGCGCTTCCTCTACGCCCGCCGCGACACGCCGAGCTGGGAGCGCTACCTGGGCATCCTCAACGAGTTCAACCGCAGCTGGGCGCAGCACGCTTCGGCGCTGGTGCTGATCATCTCCAAGACCACCTTCGCCGCGCCCGGTTCCGACGAGGAGAAGCCAGCGCTGTGGCACACCTTCGACACCGGTTCCGCCTGGGGCCACCTGGCGCTGCAGGCGAGCATCAGCGGCTGGCACAGCCACGGCATGGCCGGCTTCGACCAGGACCTGGCGCGCAGCGAGCTGAAGATCCCCGAGGGCTACGCGCTGCATGCGATGGTGGCGATCGGCAAGCTGGGCGACAAGGCGACCCTGGCCGAAGGCCTGCAGGCCCGCGAAGTGCCGAGCCCGCGCCGACCGCTGAGCGAGCTGGCAGCCGAGGGTGAGTTCAGCCTCTAAGGTCGTGATCGCCTCATCGCGGGGCAGGTGCCCGTGGGAGCGGGCTTGCCCCGCGATGAGGTCGCATCAGGCAAACCTCTTTCAGTAACCCCTCGCGAAATCCACCTCGCCCCGCAGCTCCTGCTCCGCCGCATACGCCCGCGCATTCTCGACGAACAACCGCACCATCGCCGCCGGCGAGGTCGGCGCCGAGCTGTGCCCGGTCAGCAGCAGCCCCCACGCGGTCCAGAACGGATGGCGCTGGGGCAACGGTTCCTGGCGGCAGACATCGATCACCGCGCCAGCCAGATGGCCCTGCTTGAGCGCTTCGACCAGGTCGGCATCGACCACTGCCACGCCACGTCCGGCATTGATGAACAAGGCGCTGGGCCGAAAGCACTTGAACAGCGCCGCATCGTACAGGTCGTGGGTGGCCGGGGTATCGGGCAACAGGTTGAGCACGTAGTCGGCCTCGCCGACCAGGCGTGGCAGCTGGTCGAGGCCCGCCACTTCGACGAAGGGTGCCTGCTCGCGGGCGCTGCTGGCCACGCCATGCAGGATGACACCGAACGGCGCGAGGAACTCGGCCACACGCTGGCCGATATCGCCGGTACCGACGATCAGCACATGCCGTCCTTCCAGGGTCCGCCCCGGACGGTCATCCCAGCGCCGCTCGACCTGGCTCACCAGGCGCGACAGCACATCGCGCTCATGGCCGAGCATGTAGGTCAGCGTGTACTCGGCCATTACCTGGCCGAAGATGCCCACCGCCCGGGTCAGGCGGTAGTCGCGTGGCAGGCCGTCGGCCAGCAACGGGGTGATCCCGGCCCAGGTCGACTGCATCCAGCGAGGCTTGTGGCCCTGGCGCAGCAGGCTGGCCAGCAGGTCCGGCTGGCCCAGCCACACTGGGCAATCGGGGGCCAGGCGTGCCAGTTCGGCGGAGTCGCCGCTGGTCAGGACTTCCAGGTCCGGCGCCGCCTCGCCCAGCAGGCGAGCATAGTTGGCATGATCCTGTTCAGCGATCAGAACGCGCATGTGACACACAACCTTGGCAAACAACGGAAGCGGCCCGCCAGGCGGGCCGCAGGTAGAAAGGGAACCGCGCCTGGGTCAGGCCGGGTCGTTGCGACGCAACAGCTCTTCGGGCAGGTGCTCGATGTAGTCGTCTTCCGGCGGTGGCATCTGCAGGTGGTAGCCCTGCTTGTCGAGGTTCTCCAGCACCTTGGCGATGTCCTCGCGGGCCAGTGTGCGCTCAGGCGTCAGCACCAGGTCGAAAGCATGCACCGGCTTGCCGAAGAATGGCAGCAGCGCCTCCGGCACACGCTCCAGGCCCTCGGCCTTGAGCACGTAGAGGTACATTTCGTTCTTGCGTGGGCTCTTGTAGATCGAGCAGATACGTTTCATCGGGAATCTCCGGCGCCCGCCAGGTCGTCCAGCAGGGCCTGGCCCATGCGTTCGCGACGCCAGCCGCGCAGCGAATCGGGCAGTTGATAGGGACCGTCGGGGTAGCCGCTCTTGAGCAGGGCTTCGAGGGCTTTCTTGCGCAGCATCAGTTCCGGGGCGATGCCCAGCCGCTCACCCTCGGCCTGGCCGATGGCGCGCAGACGCTTGAGGATGCCGGCGGCTTCGATCGGCAGCGGCTCGGGCAGCGGCTCGGGCCATTGCTCCTGGGGCTGGCTGGCGGCACGCTTGATCAGCTGGATCAGGTGCTCACCGTCCTGGCGGATGGTGCGCGGATGCATCTCGTCGATTTTCGCCAGTGCCGACGGGCTGTCGGGCTGGCTCTTGGCCATGGGCCACAGCGAGTGCTCCTTGAGGATACGGTTGCGCGGCACATCGCGGCTGCGGGCCTCACGCTCGCGCCAGGCGCACAGTTCGCGCAGCACGGCCAGTTGCTGGCGACCGAGTTTCCAGGCCAGCTTGACGTCGCGGTACAGGGTTTCGGGCTCGACTTCGCGGCGCAGCGCGGCGACCAGCTCGGCGCCGTCTTCCAGCACCCAGGCGTACTTGTCATCCGACAGGCGCGGGCGCAGGGCGTCGAACAGCTCGGCCAGGTGCACGGCGTCCTCGGCGGCGTAGCTCACCTGCGTGTCGGACAGCGGGCGCTGCAGCCAGTCGGAGCGGGTCTCGCCCTTCGGCAGCTCGAGCCCCAGCACCTCTTGCACCAGGCGCGAATAGCCCATGGAGAAACCGATGTTCAGGTAGCCGGCGGCCAACTGGGTGTCGAACAGCGGCTGGGGCAGCTTGCCGGTCAGGCGCAGCAGCACTTCCAGGTCTTCGCTGCAGGCATGCAGCACCTTGACCACGCCACTGTCCTCGAGCAGTCCGGCCAGCGGCTGCCAGTCGCGGATCAGCAGGGGGTCGATGAGGTAGGCGCACTGGCCGACGCCGATCTGGATCAGGCCGGCCTTGGGGTAGAAGGTATCGACCCGCATGAATTCGGTGTCGAGGGCCACGAAGGGCTGTTCGCGCCAGCTTCGGCAGTGTTCGGCCAGGGTCTGGTCGTCACGGATCCAGTGTATTTCGATGGCCACGAGGCTCTCCCACTAACATTGGCGCGCAGTATATACGGCGCGGCCCCTGGGGGTGAAACCTCGCGCCATCCATGGTGCCGGGCGGTCGACCGCTCAGCGTTTGGCCGCCAGCCACGGCCGGCAGCTGGCGAACATGTCCAGCGATCGCTGGTAGACCTCGGTACGTACCTGCATCAGGCCGAGCATCGAGTGGAACAGGTTGTCCTGGGACAACGGCGCATCGCGCAGCTTGCCCAGGCATTCGGTGTCCAGGCCGAAGTCCTGGCGGTAGCTTTCGGAGAACCAGGCCAGCAGCGGCACATGCTTCTGCTGGTCCGGCGCGATCATGTAGGGCGTGCCGTGCAGGAACAGGTTGTACTCGCCCAGCGACTCACCATGGTCTGAAAGATAGATCATCGCGGTGTCGACCTTGTCCTGCCGGCTGCGCAAGGTATCGATCAGGGTGGCCAGCACCTTGTCGGTGTAGGCCAGGGTGTTGTCGTAGCCGTTGACGATCTCCTGCTGGCTGCACTGGTTCAGGGCGTTGCTGCGGCACACCGGGGTGAAGGGTTCGTTGCCCGCGGGATAGCGCTTGAAGTATTCAGGGCCATGGCTGCCCATCTGGTGCAGCACCAGCACGGTGTCCTGGTCGAGGTTGTCCAGCAGCTCGGCCAGGCCCTGCAGCAGGATCTCGTCATGGCATTCGCCACTGGCGCACAGCGCCGGGTCCTTGAGGTTGCTCACATCGATGAACTGCACCCGGTCGCAGGTGCCCTTGCAGCCGGACTGGTTGTCACGCCACTGCACAGCCAGGCCCGCGCGCTGGAGGATGTCGAGCAGCCCCTCGCGGTTCTTGGCCACGCGGGCGTCATAGTCCTTGCGCGGCATGCCGGAGAACATGCAAGGCACCGACACGGCGGTCTCGGTGCCGCAGGAGTGGACGTCGGTGAAACTCAGCAGGCCTTGCTCCTTGGCCAGCCGTGGCGTGGTGTCGCGGGCATAGCCGAGCAGGCCGAAGTTGTCCGCCCGGGCACTCTCGCCGACCACCAGCACGGTCAGCGACTTGCGCGCATGCTGCTGCCAGGCGCTGTCGCGACGGGCATCTTCGCCATATGGCTGGAACGGCCGGGTGGCGCTGCCCACCTGCTCACTGACATACCTGATGGAGGCCCCGACGATATTGCTCGGCGTAAGCATCAGGCGCAGTTCATGGTGATTGCGAAACAGCGACGCCAACCCCTGGTAGTTGACCAGCGCCACCGAACCCAGGGCCGCGACGCAGGCCCCACTCACCACCAGCTTGCCCAGCAGTTCGCGGTGCCAGGGACGATAGTCGATCCTGGCCTTCCACACCAGCAGCGACGGCAGCACACCCAGCAGCAGGATATAAACGGCAAACTTCAGCGAGAGCAGGTCGCGCACTTCCGCGACATTCGTTTCAGCGACATTGCGGAACATGCCGGCATCAATAAGCACGCCATATTGATTCATGAAGTAAGCGACACTTGCGCCACTGAGGAACAACACGATCAATACCGGTTTCAGTACATAACGAAACGCCAGCAAGGTCAGTATGAGATTGAAGGCGAACAGCATCAGCACGGCGAACGCCAGGCTCAGCCACAGCCCCACCATGCCCGGCGGCACGATGGACTCCAGGTGTTGCCAAAGCAGGGTATTGAAGCCGATCAACAGGTACAGGCTGGCCAGCAACGTGACCCATTCGGTCCGCAGGGATTTGAGTTTCAGCATGGCGTTCGCAACAAGAGTTCATCAGCGGCCAACGCGCCCGGACGGGCAGGTTGGGAAGTTGGCCGAACTCTAGAAAGCCTAGCATCAATTTTTTGTGAAAAAGACGCCAACAATTAGTATGCCGACGTCTTTCATCGATTAAACAACTTTCATTCAGCTGCCATTCAGCCAGGCAGGCGAAGCTTGCCGTACGGCTCGCGATCGATGTCCAGGACCTCGACGCACAGCTGGATGTCCAGGCCAGGTTGGCCGGGGATCGCCTCGCGAAGCACCTCGAGCAAGCTGTTGGACAGCTGCTGTTTAACTTGCGGCGTGCGCCCGCTGAGGATCGCCAGGCGCACATGGGCGAAGGCTCGCTCGCCCGGCGCGGTACCGACCCGGTACTGGGCGAAGGCCTGGGCACGGCTCTTGATGTCCAGCTCTTCGGCGAACTGGCCGCTGCCGACCAGGGCGTGGTTCAGGCGCAGCAGCAGCACGTCGACGTTGAGCTCGCGCAGGTTGTCGCTGTATTCCAGGTTCAGGTGAGGCATGGCGCAGGTTCCGGTTACGCAGGGATGGGCGACAGCCTAACCCAGTCCCGCAATGCGGCAAAGGCGACTATCCTCTTGGTTCAGGCTCGCTTACCAACCCTGAGAGAGGTGAAGAAATGCCAGTTCCGCATGATTTGCTCGCAGACCTGCACGTGACCGCCGACCAGTTCCAGGCCCTCATCGACAAGAACCAGGACCTGCACAAGCTGCACAAGGAATACAACGCCAAGGACAAGGAAGTGGTGACCGCCGAGGGCAACGCCACCAACGATGACACCGTCAACCTGCTGCGCAGGGAACGCCTGCTGCTCAAGGACAAGATCGAACGGATCGTCCATCCGCCCAAATCCTGATTCCCCTCACTGACGCCATCGCGGGGCAAGCCCGCGATGGCGTCGGCAGCCGTTACGCGGACGCCTTCAACGCCGCATCCAGGTCCTCGATCAGGTCCCGGTAATCCTCGATCCCGATCGACAACCGCACCAGGTTCTCGCTGATCCCCATCACGCCCTTCTGCTCCGGGCTCAGGGAGTTGTGCGACATGCTCCAGGAGTGGTTGATCATGCTCTCCACCCCGCCCAGCGAATCGGCCAGGACAAAGATCGACAGCGCCTCGACCAGGCGGTTGACCGCAGCCCGATCCCCCTTGATGCGCAGCGCCACCACCGCGCCGCCGGTGCGCATCTGGCGCTTGCTCAGCGCATGCTGCGGATGGCTTTCCAGCCCCGGGTAGTAGACTTGCTCGACCTGCGGATGCTGTTCGAGGAACTGCGCCACGCGCAGGGCGTTGGCGCTCTGGCGCTCCATGCGCACGTCGAGGGTCTTCAGCCCGCGCAGCGCCAGGTAGCAGTCGAACGGTCCCTGGATCGCGCCGACCGCCATGCTGATCTTGCGCAAACGGCCCAGCAGCTCGTGATTGGCCGCCACCACCACGCCACCGGTCAGGTCGGAGTGGCCGCCGATGTACTTGCTCGCCGAATGCATCACCAGGTCCACGCCGAGGGTGATCGGCTGCTGGTTCCAGGGCGAGCAGAAGGTGTTGTCGATGCAGGTCATCACCCCACGGGCGCGGGCCAGGTCGCAGACCGCCTTGATGTCCACCAGGTGCAGCAGCGGGTTGGTCGGCGACTCGATCCAGATCAGTTGCGTGTCTGGGCGGATCGCCGCGGCCACGGCCTCGATGTCGTTGAGGTCGACATAGGTGGTGGTCAGCCCCGAGGTGCGTCCACGGTAGTCTTCCAGCAGGCGGAAGGTGCCGCCGTAGACACCGTTCATCACCACCACATGGGCATCCTTGGACAGCAGCTCGAGCACCGTGGCGGTGGCGCTGACGCCCGAGGCGCAGGCGACCGCGCCGACGCCCTCCTCCAGTGCGGCCACGCAGGTTTCATAGGCGTGCCGGGTCGGGTTGCTGACCCGGCTGTAGGCGTACTCGGGGTTGTCGTCCAGGCCGCGCTTGATGAACGAACTGGAAGTGACGATGGCCGGGAAGATGGCGTTGTCGGCGACGCTGGACTGCTCGCCGGCGTGGATGGTGCGGGTGGCGAAATTGCGCGGTTTGTCGGACATGGTCGGGTCCATTGACTGAGGATGGAAAACCGCCACTATCTCATATCCGCCGGGCCCAGGCGCCAACAGAACGTTGCTGTCGATGAGGCGCCCGAAAGGGTTTCAACGTTCTCAGCATGCGGCTAATCTTGGAAAACTTTCCTCTACCCCGCCAGACGACACCATGGACAGTTTCGACCAGCATATCCTCACCCTGCTCCAGCGCGACGCGTCGCTGTCCCTCAAGGACCTGGCCGAGGCGGTCAACCTGTCCACCACGCCGTGCTGGAAGCGGGTCAAGCGCCTGGAAGAGGAAGGCTACATCCGCGGCCGCGTGGCGCTGCTCGACCCCGAGCGCCTGGGCCTGGGCCTGACGGTGTTCGTCCAGCTCAAGACCCAGCGCCACGACAGCGCCTGGCTGGCGCAGTTCGCCGCCACGGTGACGGCGTTCGAGGAAGTGATGGAGGTGTACCGCATGTCCGGCGACTGGGACTACATGCTGCGGGTGGTGGTGGGCGACATTGCCGCCTACGACCGCTTCTACAAGAAGCTGATCACCAGCACCGACGGGCTGTCCAACATCACCTCGAGCTTTGCCATGGAGCAGATGAAGTACACCACGGCGTATCCGGTGGGGCGCTGAAAGTGCAACAGCGCGCCCCTCTTCTGTAGGAGTGGCCTTGTGCCGCGAAAGGGGCGCGTAGCGCCCCCGGGTTTTCGGCATATGTGAGATTGTCGGGGCTGCTACGCAGCCCTTTCGCGGCACAAGGCCGCTCCTACACTGCCGTGGTGATCGCCTCGATCCGGTTACCAGGCTTGGCCTTCTCCAGCTTGATCGCCACGAACTTCGAGGTCGGTGTGTAGGTCCCCTCGCCGTAGCTCTCCAGCGGCACCAGCGGGTTGGTCTCCGGATAGTAGGCCGCCGCCTGCCCTTGCGGCACGTCATAGGCCACCAGGCGGAACCCCGAGACCCGCCGCTCGCGGCCATCCTCCCAGAGCGACACCAGGTCCACCTGCTCGCCCGGCTCGAAGCCCAGTCGGCGGATGTCCGCCTCGTTGACGAACACCACCTCGCGCAGGCCGAACACGCCACGGTAGCGGTCATCCAGCCCGTACAACGTGGTGTTGTACTGGTCGTGGGAACGAAGGGTCTGCAGGATCAGGTCGGGCTTGTCGCCACGGGCCAGCACCTGGGCGTTGACCAGTTGCTCCGGCAGCGGGCTGGGGGTGAAGCGCGCCTTGCCGGTGGCCGTGCGGAAGTTGCGCTCGGCGGCGTTGTTGCCCAGGTGGAAGCCACCAGGGTGCTGCAGGCGCTCGTTGAACTCGCTGAAGCCCGGGATGACGTCGGCGATCATGCCGCGGATGCGGCCGTAGTCGGCAATCGCGTAGTCCCAGTCGATCGGCTTGTTGCCCAGGGTGGCCTTGGCCATGCCGGCGACGATGGCCGGTTCCGAGCGCAGCAGCGGCGAACGCGGTTTCAGCTGGCCATGGGAGATGTGCACCATGCTGAAGGTGTCTTCCACGGTGACGCCCTGCGGCCCTTCGGCCTGGATGTCGATCTCGGTGCGGCCCAGGCACGGCAGGATCAACGCATCGCGCCCGGTGACCAGGTGCGAGCGGTTGAGCTTGGTGGAAATCTGCACGGTCAGTTCGCAGTTGCGCAGTGCCGCGTGGGTACGCGGGGTGTCCGGCGTCGCCTGGGCGAAGTTGCCGCCCAGGGCGACGAACACCTTGGCCCGACCCTCTTCCATGGCCTGGATCGCCAGCACGGCATTATGACCATGCTCGCGCGGCACCGTGAACTGGAAGCGTTTCTCGATGGCATCGAGCAGCGCCGCCTTGGGTTTCTCGTCGATGCCCATGGTGCGGTCGCCCTGCACGTTGCTGTGTCCGCGCACCGGCGACAGGCCGGCGCCGGGCTTGCCGACGTTGCCGCGCAGCAGCTGCAGGTTGACGATCTCCTGCACGGTCGGCACCGAATGGCGGTGCTGGGTCACGCCCATGGCCCAGCACATGATCACCCGCTCGGCCTTGCGGTACATGCGCGCTGCCAGCTCGATCTCGGCCTTGCTCAGGCCCGACTGCTCGATGATGTGTTCCCACGGCGTGGCATCGACCAGCGCCAGGTAATCCGCGACACCGCTGGTGTGCTCGGCAATGAAAGCGTGGTCGAACACGGGTGGCTCGTCGTTGAGCTGCGCCTCGCGCTCCCACTGCAGGAGGAACTTGGCGATCCCGCGCATGGCCGCCATGTCGCCGCCCAGGGCCGGGCGGAAGTAGGCGGTGTTGGTCGGTTCGGAGCCGTTGCTGAGCATCTCGAACGGGTGCTGCGGGTGCTGGAAGCGCTCCAGGCCCCGCTCCTTGAGCGGGTTGAAGCAGACCACCTGGGCGCCGCGCTTGACCGCCTCGCGCAGCGGTTCGAGCATGCGCGGGTGGTTGGTGCCGGGGTTCTGGCCGATGACGAAGATCGCATCGGCCAGCTCCAGGTCATGGAACACCACGGTGCCCTTGCCCACGCCAAGGGTTTCGGCCATGCCGACGCCGCTGGCCTCGTGGCACATGTTCGAGCAGTCGGGGAAGTTGTTGGTGCCATAGGCGCGCACGAACAACTGGTAGAGGAACGCCGCCTCGTTGCTGGCCCGGCCCGAAGTGTAGAACTCGGCCTGGTCCGGCGACTCGAGGCCGTTTAGGTGCCGTGCGATCAGGGCGAACGCCTCGTCCCAGCTGGTTTCGACGTAATGGTCGGTGGTCGCGTCGTAGCGCATCGGGTGGGTGATGCGACCCTGGTATTCGAGCCAGTAGTCGGTCTGCTCGAGCAAGGCGCTGACGCTGTAGCGGGCGAAAAACGCCGGATCCACCGAGCGGCCGGTGGCCTCCCAGTTGACTGCCTTGGCGCCGTTCTCGCAGAACTTGACCATGTCGCTTTCCGGCGACTCGCCCCAGGCACAGCCCGGGCAGTCGAAACCGCCGTTCTGGTTGGTCTTGAGCATGGCCCGCAGGTTCTTGAAGGCGTTCTCGCTGCCCAGCCAGCTCTTGGTCACGCTCTTGAGCGCGCCCCAGCCGGCGGCCGGCCCCTTGTAGTCCCTGATGTGTTCGTCCTGGCTCATGCTGCGCTTCTCCGCACGGTGTTTTTTCCAGCCTAAGAAGCGGCTCCCAGTGCGTCCAATCGAAATAAGTGACAGCGTGATAAACCGTCTCGATCACCTGGCAGAGCCCTTGCGCTGCGTGGCCTTCAGCCGTGATAGAGGAGACTGATCGAACGTTCGGGGAAAGCAATTTGACGTCACTGGACGCAGGTTATAGCTTGAACCTTGTCTGCGGCCTTTCGCCGCCCCCAGCCACTGCACAGGTCGAGCGCGAACGTGGAAAACAACCCCCAGGCCCTGATCGACGGTTTCAACCGCAAAGTCGATTACCTGCGGATGTCGGTCACCGACCGCTGCGATTTTCGCTGCGTCTATTGCATGGCCGAAGACATGCAGTTCCTGCCGCGCCAGCAGATTCTCAGCCTCGAGGAGCTGTACCTGGTCGCCGAGCGCTTCGTCGCCCTGGGCACCCGCAAGATCCGCCTGACCGGTGGCGAGCCCCTGGTGCGCCAGGGCATCGTCGGGCTGTGCGAGCGCATCGCCGCCCTGCCCGGCCTGCGCGAACTGTGCCTGACCAGCAATGGCTCGCAGCTCGGCCGCCTGGCCCAGCCGCTGTTCGATGCCGGCGTCTCGCGCCTGAACATCAGCCTCGACAGCCTCGACCCCGAGCGCTTTCGCGCCCTGACCCGTACCGGCGACCTCAAGCAGGTGATCGCGGGCATCGACGCCGCGCGCGCCGCGGGCTTTCGCCGTACCAAGCTCAACGCGGTGGTGCTCAAGGGCCGCAACGACCACGAAATCGTCGACCTGGTGCGCTTCGCCATCGACCGCGAGCTGGACATCTCCTTCATCGAAGAAATGCCCCTGGGCGTCATCAGCGAGCACGAGCGCGGCGAGTCCTTCTGCTCCAGCGACGACGTGCGCGCCCGCCTGGCCGAGCACTTCACCCTGGTCGAGTCAGCCGAATCCTCCCAGGGCCCGGCGCGCTACTGGCGCCTGGCCGAAGCGCCCGATACCCGGGTCGGCTTCATCTCGCCGCACAGCCACAACTTCTGCGCCACCTGCAACCGCGTGCGCCTGACCGTCGAAGGCCGCCTGCTGCTGTGCCTGGGCAACGAGCACTCGGTGGACCTCAAGCAGGTCCTGCGCCAGCACCCCGGCGACAGCGCCCGCCTGGAAAAGACCCTGCGCGACGCCATGCACCTCAAGCCCTACCGCCACCACTTCGAAGTGGGCGGCGAGGTGCAGATCCTGCGCTTCATGAACATGACCGGCGGCTGATCGGCCGCCTCTGGAACCGTCTTGATCGTCCACTCACGCCCCGACATGCTGCGCGTGCTGTTCACCCTCAAGGGCTCGATCGTCCAGCGCATCGCCTTGCGCTGCCTGGCGGTGACCTTGCTGGCGGCGCTGATCGTGCTGATCGAGCGGCACTACCCGGCGCTGTTCTACCCGGTCAGTGCCACGCCCTTCACCCTGCTGGGGCTGTCGCTGTCGATCTTCATGAGCTTTCGCAACAACGCCTGCTACGACCGCTGGTGGGAGGGCCGCAAGGCCTGGGGACGGATGATCATCGAGGTGCGCTCGTTCGTGCGTGAAAGCGTGGCGATCGAGGACCAGCAGCTGCGCGCGCAGATGCTGCGCGGCCTGTGTGGGTTCGCCCATGCCCTCAATGCCCGGCTGCGCAACGAGGACGAACTGCCCCTGGCACGCACCTGGCTGGCCGAGGACGCGCCGATCACCGCGCACAACCTGTGCGACGGCATCCTGCGCGATATCGGTGCCCAATGCTCACGGTTGGCGAAGGACGGCGCGATCAGCGAGTTCCGCTACACCCTCCTGGAGCAGCGCCTGGCCGGCCTGTCGGACGTGCAAGCCACCTGCGAGCGGATCAAGGGCACGCCGCTGCCGTTCCCCTACACCTTGCTGCTGCACCGCACCATCTACATCTTCTGCCTGCTGCTGCCGTTCGCCCTGGCAGAACCGCTGGGCTGGCTGGCACCGCTGTTCACCACCATCGTCAGCTACACGTTCTTTGGCCTGGATGCGATCGGTAACGAGCTGGAGGACCCGTTCGGCCGGGACGAGAACGATCTGCCGACCGATGCGCTGGTGCGCACCATCGAGCGCGACGTGCTGTCGGCGCTGGGGCATGAGCCGCTGCCACCGGCGTTGGTGCCGGTGGATCATGTGTTGAGTTGAAGTCTCATCGCGGGGCAAGTCGCACCGCCGCTCCCACGCCAGCCTGTGTGTGCTGATATGAGATCGGCGTGGGAGCGGGCTTGCCCCGCGATGGGGTTCCTGAGGTCAACCGCGGCTTTCGCAGGCCCCGATTGGTTTGAGGTGCGCGACAAAGTTGCACGGCCGGTGCCGCGCATCCAGCTGCTCGGCCAGGATGCCTTCCCAGGCCGTGCGGCAGGCGCCGGTCGAGCCCGGCAGGCAGCACACCAGGGTGCCGTTGGCCATGCCGGCCAAGGCCCGGCTCTGCACGGTCGAGGTGCCGATATCGAGGATCGACAGGGCGCGGAACAGCTCGCCGAACCCGTCGATGCGCTTGTCCAGCAGGCAGTCCACCGCCTCCGGCGTGCTATCGCGCCCGGTGAAGCCGGTGCCGCCGGTGATCAGCACCACCTGCACCTGCTCGTCGGCGATCCAGGTGGCGACCTGGGCGCGGATCTTGTACAGGTCGTCCTTGAGCAGCTCCCGCGCCACCAGGCGGTGGCCCACGCCGACGGCGCGGCTGGCCAGCAGCTCGCCGGAGGTGTCGGTGTCGTAGGTGCGGGTGTCGCTGACGGTCAGCACCGCGATGTTCAGCGGTACGAACACCGCGTCCGGTTTCACGCTCATGGCCTTTGCTCCAGGATTGGCTTGTCGGCCACGTTAGAGACAAGCCCCGGCAGCGTCCAATCGATAGGGCGTACCGGATGATCGACGATTTCTATCGCCGATCTCGGCCCCCCCTACCGGGTCGGTGAAATGTTCATCAAGGATTAGCCAGGTGCTTCACTCTTGGTTAAGGTCTACCCACCCCCGCAACCCCAGGCCGCACCATGGACATCAAACAGCTCAAGTTCCTCATCGCCCTCGACCAGACCCGCCACTTCGGCCAGGCTGCAGCGCTGTGCCACATCACCCAGCCGACCCTGTCCATGCGCCTGCGCAACCTCGAGGACGAACTGGACCTGGTGCTAGTCAAGCGCGGCCAGCGCTTCGAAGGCTTCACCGAAGCCGGCGAGCGCATCCTGGCCTGGGCCCGCACCCTGCTCGCCGCCCATGACGGCCTGCAGGCCGAGGCCGCCAGCTGCCGGGGCCAGGTGGTCGGCAGCCTGCGCCTGGGCACCGTGCCGCTGGCCAGCTTCAACCCCATGCAACTGCTGATGCCGCTGCGCGAGAAGTACCCCGAACTGCACTTCCAGCTGTCGTCGCTGAGCTCCGAGCAGGTGATCGACGGCCTGAGCCGCAACCAGCTCGACCTGGGCATCTGCTACCTCGACCAGGTCAACACCAGCTTCTTCGAAGTGATCGAGCTGAGCACCACCACCATGGGCCTGCTGCACGACACCCGGCACTTCCAGTTCGAGGCCGACAGCCTGCGCTGGGAAGACCTCGGCGAGCTGCCGCTGGGCCTGCTGAGCAAGGGCATGCACTACCGCCAGTCCCTCGACCTGAGCTTGCGCAGCCGGGGCCTGGCGCCCAATGCCGTGCTCGAGAGCGACTCGACCTTCCAGCTGATCCAGGCGATCAGCTCCGGCGTGTGCTGCGCGGTCATGCCGCTCGACTGCGGCCTGGAAGACCTCAACCAGCACATGCGCATCATCCCCGTGCAGGAGGCCAGCATCCACAGCCCGGTCGGCCTGCTGCTGCGCCGCAGCGAGCCACGCTCGGCCATCGCCGAGCAGTGTTTCGACGAGGCCCGCGCCCTGTTCAGCAGCGAGTGATCAGCACTTGATCAATGCGAGCATGGCCATGTTGCGTGGGCGGGTGATCCCGGAGTAACCACGGTCACCGAACAGACCTGGCAATGCATAGTTGACCCGCGCATCGACCCCACCCAGCGAAATGGTCGAATACTCGTCGGTGGAGTAGGCATCCACGCCCATCGCGACTTGCGAAGCGGGACCTGTGTTCTGCGTGGTGGATGCACTCCAGACGCCGTTGGCTATGTTCTCGGTGGTGTCGTAAGGGTAGAGGCTGCCTTTCTGCCAGGAGCCGAACGCCCGGCCTTGGTCTACTCCACGGCCGTCATCGAAACCACGGATGAACTCACCGCGCAGGTCAGGCAGACCAAAGGTCGTGACACCATCGCCAGCGCCATAGGTGGTGCCGATGGCGGCGAACAATGCGCCATGCTCGGCGCGAGACACCAATGCCCCATCGGCCTTCAGCCAGCCCACCGGCGCCTCGTTGGCTGCGGAGAACTTGATGTCACCAGGCGCGGCTCCGGAGAAACCGATGATCTGGCCAAGCGTCACGGCATGCTGGCTATGCGTGGCATTGGCCACCTGCTGGGCACCACCCTCGCAGTTCAGCAGGATCCAGCACAGGGCCCCCTGGTTGAGCAGTGGACCGAGATAGGAAACTAGCGTCACGTTGCCGCCAGCGACAATCTCGTTGCCTTGCAACAGCTGGCCACCGAGGCCATAGATCGGCGCAGCTGCCAGACCATCGGGAGCATAGGACGCATCCGCTACGTTGGTGCTGGTCGCACGAAAGTACTGAACGACACCATCGGTAGTAGGTAGCGCTGCAAAAGGCAGGGAATTCTTGGCGGTGTAAGCGGTTGTCATCGTGAACATCCTGTATCGATTGAGTTTATGCATGCTACTGAGTAGCGCTGAAACTCATTTTATGCATAAAAGCATAACAAATCAATGCATTTATGCATCAACCCTTAATTCGTTGCCATCCGGTACTGCCGCGGCGTAAAACCGGTCAGTTGCCTGAACTGCCGGCTGAAGGCGCTGTGATCGGTGTAGCCACAGCGCAGGGCCACCTCGATGATCGGCAGGTCGCTGTGCAGCAACTGGTGCGCATGCTCCAGGCGGGCCTTGTGGATCATCTGCCGGGGCGTGAGGTGGAATATCCGCTTGCAGTAGCGCTCCAGCTGCGCCACCGAGATCCCGGCGATGCGGGTCAGCTCGCCCATGCTGATCGGCTGGTGGAAATGCGCGCGGATATGCGCATCCACCGCCGCCAGCCGCTGGTAGGCGGGGTGGGTGTCGGCGGCTGACTGCAGGTCGACGGAAATGCCCACCAGGCCGATGATCCTCCCCGCCGGATCGTACAGCGGACGCTTGTGGGTCAGGCACCAGCCCGGTTCGCGGCTGCCGTACAGGTGCAGTTCGAGCTGATCCTCCAGCACCAGGCCGTCCTTCAGCACGCGGCGGTCCTGCTCGGTGTAGCCAGGGCCCAGCTGGGCCGGGAAGACTTCGGCGCTGGTCTTGCCCAGCAGCGGCTGCAGGCGCTTGAGGCCGCAGCGCTGGACCAGGGTGGTGTTGGCCAGCACGTAGCGGGCGGCGGGGTCTTTGATGAAGATCGCGGCGTTGGGGATGGCGTCGAGGATCGGCAGCAATAGCGACACACCGGCCAGCAGGGCCTCCAGGGTGGCGGGGCGGTGCTGGTCGAGGGACTGGTACAGGGTTGCCAGGGAGTCTTGTGTCATCTGCACGCTCTTCATCGAGGCTGACGGCCCTTTCGCGGGGCAAGCCCGCTCCTATGTATGGACTCGCCCACACTGTCTAGCTGCTTTTGAACATAGGAACCCGGTTGCATCTATGTATCAGGCCTATTCGGGGAAGCTTCTCGCTTCTGGCCAACATCGTGGTGAGCTCGC
>Ga0209370_1000738_pt1 | contig 36726 bp, 21 predicted proteins | sample AgamicAtPrz_FD_187164 | JGI IMG/M metagenome (GOLD analysis project Ga0209370, IMG submission 187164) | Agave microbial communities from Guanajuato, Mexico - At.P.rz (SPAdes) (version 2) | ecosystem: Host-associated > Plants > Phyllosphere > Phylloplane/Leaf | place: Guanajuato, Mexico...
CTCTTTCAGGCAGAATATCTGCGTGAGATTTCGCGGTACTCCTGCGGTATTTCCCGACATGAGGCTGTATCAGGAAATTTTATTACTGCGGCACAGTGCCGGGTGCTTATGGGCTGTAGAAAATGTTAAACCTTTTTACACTCCGCTGATCCATCCTGATGCTGTTTTGCAGCGTCATCTTTTCTGGTCCAATTTTGAGATTCCAGAATCAGATATGCAGGCAGTGATTAAAATACGCCATGCACAGATTCCCGATCTTGAAAAGTCTTTGGGATTCTGTTTGAAGGGATCTAATATTCCAAATAAAAGGCAGGTCCTTCGCAATTGTGTGGATCCGCAGCTTGGTCTTCATATTCTAAATACTGCCAAAAGTATTTGGCAGGAAAAAGTAAAAATTAGTAAAACCAGAAAAAATGGAAAAGGAGTTCGATGATGTTTTACCGATTATGGATGTGCAGCGTGACTGCATTCTATCAAAGCAGGGAGATATTACTGTTGTATTTAAGGCGGAACTTCCTGAGATTTTTACGCTTTCTGACCAGGAATATGAGGCGTTTCACCAGTCATGGATAAAGGCTGTAAAAATACTGCCCAAGTTCACTGTCTTTCATAAACAGGACTGGTTTCTGGAAAGCAGTTACAAAGCAGACTTTGAAAATGAAGACAACAGTTTTTTGACCAGAAGCAGTGAGCGGTTTTTCAATGAACGGCCATTTCTGGATCACTCTTGTTTTATTATGATTACCAAGAAACCAGCAGGGAGGAAAAACTCCAGTTCGTTATTCTCTAATCTCATAAGAAATAATCTGGTGCCTGACGAAACACTAAACATGCAGTTTCTTCAGGATTTCATTGACAGCACCGGCCAGTTCAAAAGGATTATGGAAGATAGCGGATTCATCAGCCTGACAAGACTTAGAAATGATGAGCTGAAAAGCCAGAGCAGAAAGAAAGGGCTTATAGAAAAGTACTGCTTTTTATCTGAAAATGAAAATGCGTATGTCTATAATGATATCAAGTTTTCAGACGGGATGCAGATAGGGGATAAGCACAGCCAGCTTTTTACGCTTGGCGATGCCGCTGATCTCCCGGCGCTCTGTGGTTCGAGGATCAATTTTGACAGGTATTCAACAGATAGGACGAAGTTCAGCGTAGGTTTTGCTTCAACGCTAGGCCAGCTGTTGTCGTGCAATCATATATACAGCCAGTATATTTTTATTGAAGATGCGCAGAAGACAATCCAGAAATTGGAAAGCAAAAGGTTAAGGCTGCAATCATTGTCTGCCTACAGCAGGGAGAATATGATTGCAAGGGATGCAACCAACGATTTTTTAAACGAAGCCATCGCGCAGCAGAGACTGCCTGTCAAAGCGCATTTTAATGTGCTTGCCTGGACATCTGAAAAAGATGAACTGAAAGATATAAAAAACAAAGTGTCATCTGCTCTGGCTCAGATGGATGCGGCAGCCAAACAGGAAACAGTGGGAGCGCCTCAGATCTATTGGGCGGGAATTCCCGGCAATGCGGCTGACTTTCCAATGAATGATGCTTTTGACACATTTACCGAGCAGGCTGTCTGTTTTCTGAGTATGGAAACAGGTTATCGTTCATCACTGAGTCCCTGCGGAATTAGGCTGGGCGACAGGCTGACTGGGAAGCCTGTTCATGTGGATATCAGCGATGAGCCTGTGAAGATGGGAATCTGCACCAACAGAAACAAGTTTATTTTAGGCCCTTCGGGAAGCGGTAAGTCCTTCTTTACCAATCACATGGTCAGAAGCTATTACGAGCAGGGAACACATATTGTTTTGGTTGATGTCGGGCACAGTTACAAAGGTCTTTGCGACATGGTAAACGGCTATTATTTTACGTATGATGAGAAGAACCCAATCCGTTTTAATCCCTTTTACATCGGCGACGGGGACAGTCTGGACACCGAGAAAAAAGAAAGCATCAAAACATTGCTTTTAGCTTTGTGGAAGAAAGATGATGAAACCTTCAACAGAAGCGAGTATGTGGCTCTTTCCAATGCATTGCAACTGTACTATGAAAACCTTGAAAAAAATAAATCTATTTTTCCGTGTTTCGACACTTTCTATGAGTTCTTAAAAGAAGAGTTTGTTGCAATTCTTCAGGGTGACAAGGTAAAAGACAAGGATTTCGATGTGAATAATTTTCTGTATGTGCTTCGCCCGTATTACAGAGGGGGAGAATTTGATTATCTGCTGAATGCTACGGAAAATCTCAATCTGCTGAAAGAACGTTTTATAGTATTTGAACTTGACAACATAAAAGACCATCCGATACTATTTCCAGTAGTGACTATCATCATCATGGAGGTATTTATCAGCAAGATGAGAAAGCTGAAAGGCATCCGGAAAATGATCCTAATTGAGGAAGCCTGGAAAGCCATTGCCAGAGAAGGGATGGCAGAGTATCTAAAGTACTTATTTAAGACCGTGCGGAAGTTCTTTGGCGAGGCTATAGTAGTGACTCAGGAGGTTGAAGACATTATTTCTTCACCAGTTGTGAAGCAGGCCATAATCAATAACAGCGACTGCAAGATTCTTCTGGACCAAAGCAAGTACCAGAATAAATTTGACCAGATTCAGGAACTGCTGGGACTGACTGATAAGGAGAAAGCACTCGTCCTTTCGGTGAACAAAGCCAATGATCCTTCCAAGAAATATAAAGAGGTTTTTATCTCACTTGGCGGGATGCTGTCAAAGGTGTACAGAACCGAAGTGTCTCTGGAGGAATATCTCGCTTATACTACAGAGGAAAGCGAAAAGGTGAAAATGAATGCCTATGCTGCCAAGTTTGGCGGGGACATTAAAAAAGGAATTGCCGCTATGGCTCAGGAATTAAGAAACGCAACTTAAATTATTGGGAAATGACTATGAAAATTAAAACTGCCACATTTTTAATGTGCTTCTTTTTAATCAGTATGCCTGCAAGACCTGCAGAAAAGACCGCGGCTCTGCCGATACTGGAGATTGTAAAAGCGGTTACAAAGAAAGTGATAAAGGCCATTGACCTTGGGATCCAAAGGCTTCAGAACAAGACCATCTGGCTGCAGAATGCGCAGAAGCAGATTGAAAATACACTTTCAAAACTGAAACTAGATGAGATTTCTGACTGGACAAAAAAGCAGCGGGATCTCTACAAGGATTATTATGAAGAGCTGCAAAAGGTAAAATCTATTATAACCTATTATCAGAGGATAAAAGAGATTTCAGCAAAACAGACCCGACTGATTGATGAATATGAAAAAGCTTGGAATCTCATTAAAAGAGACGAGCATTTCAAGGTTTCAGAACTGGAATATATGGAAAAAGTGTATGACGGCATCCTTGGAGAAAGCATGAACAATATCGATCAGATATTTTTAATCATCGAGTCTTTTACCACGCAGATGAGCGACCTGAAAAGGCTCGAAATCATAAATGCGGCGGCAGATCAGATAGATTCAAACTATAATGACCTGAGGCTTTTCAACCAGCAGAATGTGCTGCTCAGCCTTCAGCGGGCAAAAACGGATGCTGATGCAAATAAGGTGAAACAATTTTACGGAATACCGTAATCAACTCTAAAAATGATGAAAAAGACAATAATAATTCTTGCGGCAGTGTGTTTAGCTGTCTGCCAGCTTCAGGCTCAGCAGGCAAAACAGAAAAAGATGCTGCTGCTTCAGATAGCGGCTCTGCGAACCTACGCGGATTATGCCACAAAAGGCTATAAAGCAGTTAAAAACGGACTGAATTTCATATCTGATGCAAAGAAAGGAGAAGTAAGCCTTCACAGCGGTTATTTCACATCGCTGGCATCAGTCAATCCAAAAGTAAAAAACTACGGCAGGGCTGCCGAAATAATCGCTCTTCAGATTAAAATTGTAAAAAGCTATAAAAAAACAATGGGAAGTCTCCATCAGGATGATCTGTTTCATGGAAGCGAACTTGATTACATTGAAAGAACCTTCAAACGTGTGTTGGAGAGCTGCGATGATAATATTGACACTCTGTTACTTATTACAACCAGTACGTCACTTGAGATGAAAGATGATGAGCGGATTGCACGCATTGATAAACTGTATGAAGCTGCGCAGGGAGATTATGCTTTCTGCGAGAAATTCAGCGGTGAACTTAAAATGCTGGCATTATCAAAAGCTAAAGAAAAAAATGATGCCGGACAGGCAGGTGCTCTGCTTGGTTTATAAACTAACATATCATGAAAAAGATATTTATATTATTTATAACAGTACTTCTTTACTGCATGCCTTTTCCAGTAAAAGCGCAGTCGGCTGAAATCCAGCAGCTCATCCTAAATATCGAAAAGCTGTCGCAGTTTAAAAAGATTTTGAGCGACATGAAGAAAGGTTATGATATTCTCAGTGGCGGATACAAGGCTGTTAAGGATATGTCGGAGGGAAATTTCTCGCTGCACAAAACTTTTCTGGATGCTTTGATGCAGGTGAGCCCCATAGTTAAGAATTACAAAAGAGTGGGGGATATTATGGATTACCAGTTTAAGCTTATGAAAGAAAGCAGAAAAGGGTTGGACAATATTATTAAAAATGAAAGGTTCAGCACGCAGGAAATCCAATACTTTGAAAAAGTCTATTCAAATTTAAGCAGGGAAAGCCTGCGCAATATTGACGAACTGACTTCAATTGTGACAGCGGACAAGCTCAGAATGAGCGACGACGAAAGACTGGAGGCAATTGATAAAATATATGAAGACATGCAGCAGAAGGTGCTGTTTATCAGGAATTTTAACGGCTCAGCTGCTGTGCTTGCGCTGCAGCGATTCAAGGAATCAAATGATGCGGCTGTTGTGAAGAATAGTTATCAGTTCAAGAATTAAACCTATTGTTATGGCAAATATTTTTAAATCTGCGCTGGTTTGTCTTTTTATATTTCCTGCCGCAGTTGCAGCGCAGGGACTTGGGGATGATATCGGCAGTCTGCACAGTGTTCTGGAACAGCTTTATGATGAAATGATGCCGCTCTGCGGCAATCTGATTGGAGTCGGGCAAGGGCTGGCGGGTTTTGCCGCAGTCTTCTATATCGCTTCAAGGGTCTGGCGGCATATTGCCAATGCGGAACCTATTGATTTCTATCCGCTCTTCAGGCCGTTTGTGATCGGTTTCTGCATAATGATTTTTCCTTCTGTTCTGGCACTCATAAATGGTGTTATGAAGCCGACTGTTACTGCTACCGCTTCAATGGTCGATGGATCAAACAAAGCGATCGAAGTGCTGCTGAAGGAAAAAGAAAAAGCAGTGAAAGAAAGCGCACCGTGGAAAATGTATGTCGGAGTGCTGGGCACAGGTGACCGTGACCGCTGGTATAAATATACCCACGACGGTGCAGATCCTTCAGATGAAGGACTTATGGAAGGCATTGGTAATGATGTAAAATTTGCAATGGAAAAAGCTTCGTACAGTTTCAGGAATTCTGTAAAGGAATGGTTGAGCGAAATTCTGAGAATTCTCTTCGAGGCTTCTGCATTGTGCATTGATACGCTCAGGACTTTCCAGCTGGTGGTGCTGTCTATTTTAGGTCCTTTGGTGTTCGGCATTGCGGTCTTTGACGGATTCCAGCACACATTGACCGTCTGGCTTGCCAGGTATATAAACATTTATCTATGGCTTCCAGTTGCCAACATTTTCGGAAGCATTATTGGGAAGATTCAGGAACAGATGCTCAGACTCGATATTTCTCAGATTAATACTTCAGGCGACACTTTTTTCAGCAGGACCGATATTGGATATTTGATTTTCATGATCATAGGAATTGTAGGCTATTTTACTGTCCCTTCCGTCGCCAATATTATCGTGCATGCATCTGGAGGAAGTGCACTGGGACAGAAAGTGACAAGTCTGTTTGGAGGATCTACTTCTTCTGTAGTAGGCGGCGCTGCGACAGGGGCTGGAATGGTAATGGATTCAATGGGCAATGCAGCCGGCAGAATGAGCCAGAGCATGAGTTCCTCAGCAGCAGCGTCACCTTATTTTGAAGAGAAAGGGAATTATATGAGCGATAAGCTCAAAGGAAATTCTAAAACTTAAAAGCAATCAATCATGTTTACAAAGATGAAAAATATAGATACTGCTTTTCGCCATGTCAGAGGATTTACAATGTTTGTTGTTCTAGGCTGTACAGCCATAACCTGCTATGCTCTGTATAAAAGTTTCGCGTCTGTGGCCTTGATGCAGGATAAGGTATATATCCTCGCTAATGGAAAAGCGCTTGAAGCATACGCGTCTGACCGCAAGGACAATGTGCCTGTTGAAGCGAGGGATCATATAAAGACATTCCATCAGTTTTTCTTCAGCCTTGACCCCGATGATAAAGTAATTAAAACAAACGTAACAAAGGCGCTTTATCTGGCAGACAATTCTGTAAAGCGCATCTATGATGACTTGAAAGAGAATGGATATTATTCAAGCATTATATCAGGAAATATCAGCCAGACTATTACTGTAGACAGCATCCGAATCGAAATTAATGAGTACCCTTATCGCTTCAAGTGTTTTGCCCGGCAGAATATCATAAGGACAACAAGCATTCTGAACAGGAACCTTATAACTGAAGGAACACTGCGAAATGTTTCAAGGAGCGACAATAATCCTCATGGATTTTTGATAGAGCGCTTCAATACGCTGGAGAACAAAGATATTGGAACAGTAAACAGAAAGCCGTGAGAAGTCTGTTCCAAAAACAAAAACGGAATGCCATGCCATCAGGGTTTTATCTGATTATCAGATTCTGGTGGGTAACAAAAATGAATCGGGTAACAAGGACTCTTTCAAAATCACAGCTCCGGCTTTCTCTGGTCATTTTTTCGGTGCTGGGAACAGGAATATGCAGTTATAAAGCAGTGAGCGGTTTCCTGTCAAACAGCAGGGAATCAATCCATATTGATGCACTAAAAATGATTAAGCCTGCACATTATGAAAGTTTTGAAATGAAATTTCCAGATGTACTAGTGAAGAGATATGCTAAGCAATCCAATCTCAGCATATACATCGACAGTGTTATTAAATCTGTGGAGGTAATCGATTTGTCTGGAAATTATGATTTCAAAGGCCGAGACATTAAAAATAGTCCAACGACTAGAGAGACTAATTGATCGAACTATAAAAAATACAATTATGGAAAATAAAACACTTTCAGTAAAAGAGCAAAAAAAACGCAGATTGCTGCTTGTTCTTCCGCTGCTTGTCCTTCCGTTTATAACCATGCTATTCTGGGTATTGGGAGGCGGGAAAGGAACGGTAAATCCACCTTTAGGAGGTGAAAAAACAGGATTTAATATGCTGCTTCCAAATCCAAAACTAAAAGAGGATTCCAGTTTGGATAAAATGAGCTACTATGACAAGGCAGCAGTGGATTCGATAAAACTGCAGGAACAGAAAAAGAAAGATCCTAATTACTCACTTTCTTCTCAAAATGAGGATAGTCCTGAATCGAAGCCGTTTTTGGATATGGATGCGTCTTCATGGAATGGAAAAAGAAGCAGACTGAATACAGCCTCTTTACAGCCTGAGAATGAAAGAAAGATGTATCAGAAACTCGAAGCACTTCAGAGAGCAATTGCAGAGCCTTCAAAACAAAGCGAGTATGGTCAAGATATGAGAGAATTTCAGTATCAGAAACCGCCTTATGGAGAATCGGCCGAAATGAAGAATCTTGAACAGCTGATGGCGGCAATGAGCGCGCCATCTGAACCTGACCCAGAACTTGCCCAGCTTGGCGGCATGCTTGAAAATATTCTGGATATCCAGCATCCTGAACGAGTTCAGGAAAAACTTCGTCAGAACTCCAAAGTTCAAAAAGGAAAAGTTTTTTCAGTGAGCAGAAAAGCTGATGAGGAAAACCAAAGCTTTCTGGAGAACAGCACGAAAATAAAAGGAGAGGCGGCAGTAAATTCATTTTATTCGCTTGAAAGTGAAATTGCACAGGAAGAAGTTCAGAATGCGATTGAAGCTGTGATTCATGAAACTCAGACCATTGTCAACGGTTCTATTGTAAAAATCAGGCTGATAAACGATGTTTTTATCAATGGTATATTGATTCCAAGGAATAGTTTCGTTTTTGGGTCGGCCTCACTTAAAGGAGAAAGGCTGGAAATAAAGATCAGTACCGTAAAATACCAGAATTCTATTTTTCCGGTTGAACTCTCGGTCTTCGATATTGACGGAATAAAAGGCATTTATATCCCGGGAACAATTAACAGGGATGTTGCAAAGGCTTCCGCAGACAGGTCTATGCAGAGCATTGGACTTTCACAAGTAAGCGATTCGTGGGGAGCGCAGGCGGCAGGAATGGGAGTGGAAGCAGCAAAAACACTTTTGAGCAAAAAAGTTAAGCTCATTAAAGTATCTGTCAAGGCAGGATATAAAGTGCTTCTCTACGATGAAAAGGAAAAGAATGATAAATAAACTTAAAACAGACGAAATGAAAAAGTTAAAAGTATTAATTGCTGTATTTGTTTTTCTTGCTGGATTTTCAGTATCAGCACAGTATAATGCTAGAGCCGAATTTAATAATATACAATTGAGCTGCTCCAAAACCACAAGTGTTTTATTTCCTTACGCTATAAAAAGCCTGGACATAGGAAGCCGTGATGTATTGGTGCAGAAAGCTAAAGGAGTTGAAAATATACTGCTGCTAAAAGCTGGAAGGCAGAATTTTGCACAGACTAACCTTACCGTCGTAACATCGGACGGTAAGCTTTACAGCTTCATTTTAAACTTTGATGATCTGTGTCCGACATTAAATGTAGATGCAGGATTAAGAATTGGTGAGGATAAATTACTCCTGTTTTCACTTGAGAACGAAAACCAGAAAGAAATAAAAGAATATGCACTGCTTGCGTTATCTAAGAAAAATAAAATAAGCGGACTGGATGTAAAGAGTGCAGAGATCGAGTTTAAGGTTGACGGCATTTTTATTCATCAGGACGTGATGTATTTCAGAGTGTTTTTAGGAAACGATTCCAGAATCAATTACGATGTTGACCAGCTTCGTTTTTTTATCCGTGACCAGAAAAAATCGAAAAGAACTGCATCTCAGGAAATTGAAATGACCCCGCTTTTATGCACCGGGGACTTTAGCAGAATTTCAGACAAATCTGAAACTACGGTAGTTTTTGCCTTATCTAAATTTACGATACCGGAAAAAAAGAAATTCACAATGCAGGTTTTTGAGAAAAATGGAGGCAGGCATCTGGAACTAAACATAAAAAACAGGCGCCTTGTTAATCTTGAAATACTGGGTAATTTGTAATTAATACTAATTTTAAATTTGAATATCATGAACGAGAAAAATGTGACGTATCTGAAAGACCAGTTAAAATATACCGGCTTCGGAGAAACTTTTGATGCTGAATTAAGAGAGAATATTCTAAAAGGGGATAAGGATTTTAAAATAGCGCATACCGGCATCATGAACAACGGTGCCCCTAACAAGGATACCGTTACCGTTGAGCTGAATTTCAAAAAGTCCGATCAGAGCGATATGTACTTTTTTAATTCTTATAAAGTTAATCTTCAGAAAGAGGAAAATAAGCCTGGATTGGAGCAGACATTTTATATTAATAATGACAATACCAGCATAACCCTAAAGGAGGCGTATAATTTGATGGAAGGCAGATCTGTAAATAAGGATTTGAAAAATAAGGAAGGCGAGACCTATAATTGCTGGATTTCCATGAATTTCAAGGAAAGTGATGACCGCGGAAACTTCAAATTGCAGCACTATCATCAGAACTATGGCTATGATCTGGAAGCCGCATTGGAAAAGCATTCAATCAAGGAACTGCTGACACCGCAGTATAAGGAAGATCTGATGAATTCGCTTAAGAAAGGCAATCTGCAGTCCGTGACTTTTGTTGTCGGCGGAGAGGAAAGAAAACAGTTCGTCGAAGCCAATCCACAGTTTAAAACCATAAAGGTTTACGATGCTTCCCTACAGCGAATCAATGACCGCGAAAGCAAGACAGAGAAACAGTCGCAGGCGAAAGAAAAGAGTCATGAACAGAGTAATAATAATGAAACTTCTCAGAAAGAAAAAAAAAGTAATTCCCATTCAAAAAAAGCGGGTAGATCGGTTTAAGTCCAATATTAAGTAAAATCAGCTATGTCTTCTGAAAATAATAGAGTAGAAAACGAGATAAAAGTCTGGATGTCCAAGGAAGAAAAATTAAAATTTCTTTTTCAGAACAGCCCGAAGTTTGAACGCTCTTTTGGAATTGAAAAACTAAAGTTTTTCAAGATGGTGCTTTTTAAATATAAAAAGACTAAAGCTGTAGACGAAAAAATAACTTTAAGATTTCTCAAACATGAATATAATAATTTGAGCCGACAGGTCTATCCAAATGTCTTTAACCGGCTTTTAAATGAAGCTCTTAGTGCCGTTGTTTTTCAAAGGATAGATAAGCGTGATTACCTTAGAAATCTTGAATTAAACAAAAAGACATTAGAAGAACAGCTTGTAAAAAGCGGTTTTCATGAGGCTTACGGTAAAGTTTTGGAGAATATGCAGGAACAGCAGCTAAGTTTCACTGTTCCTGTTTCTTATCACATCTCAGAAAATGAAAGGCTGGAGCATTCACTGCAATTCATAAAAGATGCACAGGGAGCATACCAGTTTGACGGATTCAGGTCAATACTTCATAATGATTCTTCGCCATCAAGCCGAAGTACGCACTATTTCAAGAATGAAAAAACTGAAAGTTTTAATGCTGCGGAGGCATATGAAATGCTGGCAGGAAGAGCAGTGCTTAAATGCGGAACTTGGAAACAGTTTAACTTCTATAATCGGGATCTCAATGATAATTATCGGATGCATGAATTTCCGCAGGCATATGGCTACAATCTCAGCAATGTTTTAAGAGCTGTTCCTCTTAAAAATGATGACTATGAGACATTTGAATCTCTGGTAGATTCTTTGAAAAAGGGAAGAAGGGAGGAAGCAGTACTTCTCATTGAAGGCAGGGAAATGAAGGTCTTTTTAGAAGCAAATCCGCGTTTTAAGTCCTTAACCTTTTACAATGACAGAATGCAGAAGCTTAGCTTAACGGAAATTAAAAACGGCTGTAAAATTAATCCTGTGCTAAAGTCTCACCAGAATATTGAGACTAAGAATGCAAAAAAGTCGCATCATATGTGATGTTTATAAATCTCAAACAGTTATGGAAAATCTTAAACTTTTATCGGGATTTTTTCAGGCAATTGAAAATGATTTCAGAATAAGCACCACCCACATTGCAATTTTTGCGGCTCTTCTTCAGTTTCGAGCAAGCAGAGATTTTAGCAATCCGATTCAGGCGTACAGCATAGAAATCCAGAATATTGCTAAAGTAATATCTCCAAAGACGTATCATAAATGTATGCGTGAGTTAGATGATTACGGCTATCTAATTTATGTTCCAACGAAGAATAAGAATAAACGAAGTACTGTTTACTTTCATTTGGAATAAACTATGGCATTTTGTTTGAAATTAGTGCCCAATTTTACTTTTATGGAAGATTGTTTAGCCTTGTATATCTCGTTGAGTTTATAAGTTTATGGAAGAATTTTATAACAAAGTTCCTTTGCGCCGACTGCTCTTTCAAACTTTTGTTTTCTCTTGTCATTATCCTATTTCTTATAGATAAATTAGATTATTTTTGCACCTTGATTTAAAGTATTGATATACATTTATTGTTGTTTTCTAGAAGGCAGAGTGACCATTACGATACAAATTCGAAACGATTGTTTTTTGGATGATTTGGAAAGAGTATCAAGTTTTAAAAGATTAGGGTTTAATATTTTGGAATACAATTTTTTAGTAAGTACTGTTTAAAGAAGTGTTTGCTTAAAGATAATTCGAAAATGAGTAAATTAATATAGATACAGACCTTACTTGTATCTAAAAAACTCAGACATACTATGATGCCATATAAATTTGAAGATTTGCCAGATATTTTAGGAGCCCTTTCTTTGCGTATAGAAAACATTGAAAGGATTTTAAAAAATAACGCGAAAGAGGAGAAAGAAATTGATGATAATTTACTGACTATCCAGGATGCTTCAAAACTCTTGAAGCTTTCTGTTGCCACTATATATTCTAAAGTATGCAGGAATGAACTGCCAGTAAGCAAAAAGGGAAAGCGGCTATATTTCCTAAAGAGTGAACTGCTTGACTGGATTAAGTCGGGGCGAATTAAGACGATAGCAGAAATCCAAAAAGAAGTAAATAACAGGCTGGATAAAAGATATTAAAATTAAGAACTGCGAATTTTTTGCAGTTTTTTTATTTGTACCCCATTTGTACCCCTTATCAATTCATCCCTTACAAATTCTGGAAAGTGAATTTCTGGAACTTTATCACTGTTATAGTAGTGTAAATTTATTGAAGAAGAGAGCAGGATTCGAACTTTATCGTTGAAGTCCTGTCTATACTGGTTTTATATATGTCTTTGACCAAAGTGCACCGATTCTGCACCCAAATTCACTCTGAACGAGATATTAATTTTTGTTTCGAATTAATGGGCGGTTGTTCAAGGCTTGTTTAATAAGGGCTATCATTTTATCTATTGCTTTCATGATTTTGTTTATGGATAGATTCGTAAGTTTCACCAAATTTTTCTTGTAAAGAATTGTAAGAGATTATTCCTGAGGTTGAATTTTCAGAACTAGTTACAGCTGCAGCTGTATTGCCCATACCTGAAGGTTCTTTTTGGCTTCTCAACAAATTTTCATATTCTAATAGAGCTTCGTTAGTTTCATTATTTATCTTGCCTACAATAATAGATGCAGAAGGTTTAACTTCTGTTCCAAACCAAATGCCTGAGCCACTTGCTTTAGCCGCTGGAAATCCGGAAATGCCGCCACCCACTGCGCAAAAGCTACTGCCATCCTTAAACCTGCGCATTATTTCCTGGATGGTCTCCAATTCCAGCGTTATGCGCAGTTTCTCAAGCAGCAGCCTGCTGGAAGTAAAAAGTCTTTTTGAAACTCTTAAAGTTTTTCACTCCCAGATCCTGGATACAATTAATGCGATTTATGTTGATTGCTGGAAGTGCCAGCACAAATTTTAAATTCCTTGTTTCGAGCACTTTTCATTGTTTCAAATTTATAGGGTGATGAATTGTTGGTCCTTACAATTTATATGGATGCTTGCAATCGGAACCTGCAATGGAGTCTTCACAGTTCTTTGAGGTCCTGTATGATTTCAAGGATGCAGCAGTGGAGTATGTCGAGATGGTCGGCGGTTTCGGCGGTGAATTTTTCCGCTATGGCTTCCCTTTCTACGGCCTTCAGATCTGCGCTGAGGCCTTCCAGAAGGAAGAGGTGCAGCCAGATTTGGAGCTGGGCGGAAGTGTGGAGCACGGCTTTGAAGTCATTTCGCTTCACAGCGTTCTGCAGCTCTTTGAGCTCTATTGGCGCCTTTTCGATAAACTGGCTGATGACTTCCTTTTTCCATCCTGGTTTGCGGCGGTCGTTTTCCTCAAGCTGGGACAGATCTGCTTTGGGGCGGTGCGCATTGGGGCGCTCTTTTTTCAGTGCGGCTGTTATGGCTTGCAGAAGCTGGTCCTGTTTGAAGGGTTTGGGCACATAGCCGTCCATTCCAGCCTTAAAGCAGCGGTCCTGCTCCCCGGCAAGCGAGTGCGCGGTCATGGCAATGATGGGGATGGAGCTGTCCATCTTCCTGCGGATGTAGTCCGTGGTCTGATAGCCATCCTGTACGGGCATCTGCAGATCCATTAACACCAAGTCATACTCCTTATGGGAAAGCAGTTCTATGCCTTCCAGCCCGTTTTCTGCCGTATCGATCTCAAATCCGAATCCTTCGATGATATTTTGTGCCAGCTTCTGGTTCAAGCGGTTGTCTTCGCAGAGCAGGATGCGCAGCCTGCCCAGACTATTTACAGGTCTGGCTTTCTTCAGCTCTTCGCCCTGGGAGGCCTTTGGGTAGGATATTGCAAAATAGAATTCCGATCCGTAGCCTTCACGGCTTTTCACTTGAATGGCGGAATTGTGCAGCCCCACAAGCTGTTTGGCTATATTCAGGCCAAGCCCTGTGCCTCCAAATTTTCTGTTTGTGCTTTCCTCGGCTTGGGTGAAGCGTTCGAAAACCGTTTTAAGATATTCCTGCGAAATGCCGATGCCTGTATCCTTCACTGAAAAGCGGAGCTGGCAGGCCTCTGGTGTTTCGCCTGTTTTTTTGACCGAAATGGTCACTTCTCCCTCGCTTGTGAACTTCAAGGCATTCCCTGCCAGATTGATCAGTATCTGGTTGAGCCTCCCCTGATCCCCGCAGACCATTTCGGGGAGCTCCGCATCGAGATAAAGGTTGAACTCCACTTCAGGCGGAGCTTTAACTTTCAGCAGGTCATAGACGTGGCGCAGGGCTTTTTTAAGATGGAAAGGATGCATGTCAAGGGAAAGGCCTCCCGATTCGATTTTGGAAAGATCCAAAATATCGTTGACGATTAAAAGCAGGTTTTCCCCAGCGGTCTGGACATCCTGAACATAGGCCCGCTGCTGCTGGTCGAGTCTGGTTCCGGCCAGCAGTTCCGTGAATCCTATAACGGCATTCAGAGGGGTTCGGATTTCATGGCTCATATTGGCCAGAAAGTTTTCCTTTGCGGCCACAGCCCGTTTCGCTATTTTTTTCTGGCGTGCCAGCTCCATATTTTTGGTTCCGAGCTCCAGAGTGCTGATGACGTGCCTCGCCACAATTTTAAGGGCGCTTCGCTGGCTGTCATTGAGTTCTCTGGGCACATGGTCCGCCGCGCATAAAACCCCTATATGGTAACCGTCAGGGGTAGTCAGCGGCATTCCTGCGTAGAATCGGATCTTTAATCCCCCCGTTACATTGGGATCGTCCTTGAAGCGTTCATTAAGAAGAGTGTCGGGAATCTCCACCAGATCGGAATCCATGATGGTGTAGCGGCAGAAGGTGATTTCTCGGGGCATCTCGGAGATTCCTACCCCGATTTCAGATTTGAACCATTGGCGCCTCTCGTCAATAAAGGAGATGAATGCTATTGGCACTCCGCAGATGTAGGAGACCAGTGATGTGGCGTCGTCAAATGCGCTATCTGGAAGCGTGTCCAGAATGTTGTAGCGCCTCAGGGCATTAAGGCGCTGGTCCTCATTATCGAGAAAGGGTATATCGACAGTATCCATGGCGTGAGAAATGAGAAATTAAGCTTAAAGTTATAGAATGCCGGGCAATGGATTTTTATGTTTTTAATGGCGAGGTTTACATAATTTACAGGCTGCGCCATGATTTTAAATATCAGCTGTCATATGCTTCCATCGCAGCCTTTGCCATGTTTTATCTACTTGCTGCCAGCATTTTAATCGTTTCTATTGCATAAGCTTTCTGCAGTCTGCCCCAATACGCGGCAGTTAAGTTTCCGTAAAATAAGCTTTCAGCAGATGAGCTTAAGGACTGTAAGCTGATAATGTTCATTGCCTCTCGAGCAACTCCTTTCTGAGATTTAAATTTCTATTGAAGAAATAAAGCAAAGCAGTTTCAAATTCTGGAAGTTTTTATATATATAAAATCATCCACCTTATAGAAAAAAATAAAAACTTTTATTCTTGGCCATGAAAAGGATTGGAGAATTTTTTCTTTAAAAGATTGGTCTCTTTTACACAATTCCTTAAAAGAGCCTCTAGTTTCTGCTGCAGATCTGCAGGGTGAGCAGCCAATATTTCCCTCATTACAAACTTGATCCAAATGACGGTCCCATTGCTTAGCTTTATATATTAAAGCAGAATGTAATGGAGCCGAAAATTAGAAAAAGGATTAGGGTTTTAATAATTGCAATTTCAATCTTGGATTCCCGTTCAAATTCGCCAATCTGGTTTTGCAGATCATTTTTAAGGTCAGAGTACTGTTCAACAAGCGATTTTTCCATTTATCAGATAATTTTAGATATACAAATAAAATACATTAATGAATGTAAAGCTTACGGGAATCCGTAATGTTTTAAGAATAGGAATTTTATAGATTTTAAATTATGCAGCCCCAGCAAGAAGAAAGAAAGCAGAAAGACAGTGTCGGAATACTGAGCCGGAGTGCTATAAGTTCTGAAGGGCGGCGGAGCCGTTATGCGCATGCAGGGGAGGGCGGACACTACCTTGGCTGCCCTTTTTACCGTTTTGAATTGAAAACTTCTTCCACCAATTTTATGCATATGAGATTCCGATCCAGAATGGCTGCCTTAGCGGTCACAGGTAAATTTAGGCAATAGATTGCAAGAGAGGCATCATCTTATATTATGTAAAAGCGGCGTGCTGATGATATAAGCTTGGCCGGATTTTGCTTGCGAGATCTGCTGTTCCAATTATATGCAATTATGAAAAATATAGTATGCTCTTTTTTGCTGCCGCTGGCATGCTTTTGCTGCAATGCCCAGCAGAATATGCAGACATACAGCCGCGACCGGACAGAGGATACGGCTCTGGTTCCCAAAGCGTTCTAGACAAGTGCGGAGCCTTCGGCAGCTTCGGTTTCGGGCCTTTGCGGGCTTACTGGATCCAATATCACGCTAGTTATGCATCTTAATTTTAAAACTTCCGTCCAAAATTCTATAAGGAAGATGAACCTAAAATGGCAGAGCTTTATACGGCAATCTCAAATGCTGAAATTATGGGGTCTCTTTCCATCCATACCCGTTTCAAATGCCTCTTCGCATTTTTATTTCTAGTGTCTCTGGCCTCCTGCACGACTTGGAAGGTCGGGCGTTCGGGAGAAAAAAAAATAGCGTCGAAAACCTATGTGATTATCGGCGCCTCCAGCGGTATGGGGCGCGGTGTGGCCGAAGAGCTTGGAAGATGCAGGGCCAAGGTGGTGCTCGCTGCCAGAAGGGCCGAACTTCTGGAGGAAATTGCCGGCATCATCCGCCGGTCGGGAGGCAGTGCAGAGGTGGTTACCGCTGATATCAGCAGGCCTGAGGATATCGAGAAAGTGTGTAGTGCGGCAGTAAAAAAGTATGCCAAGATTGATGTCTGGATCAATATGGCAGGGGTGACTGCTGTAGGCCGTTTTTGGGAAATACCCATGGAAGACCAGATGCGCATCATCGATGTGAACCTCAAAGGATTCTTTTATGCGAGCCGCACCGCCACCGAGCAGTTTATCAGACAGCGTGAGGGAGTGCTGATTAATGTAGGGTCGGTGATGAGCGAAATCCCGATGGCTTATCAGACGAGCTACTCGGCCACAAAAGCAGGCGTAAGAAGCTTAAGCATGGCACTTTCTCAAGAGCTTAGGCTCAACGGCTATGGCAAGATCAAAGTAGTGGTCATTGAGCCTTGGGCTGCCGATACCCCGATATGGCGCCATGCGGCCAATTACAGCGGGGTGGAGCCTAAGATGGCGATGATGGACAATCCCCAGAAGATAGTCAATGCGGTGCTTCGAAAATCGCTCAGGCCGTCTAAAATAGTGGCGGTTGGATGGAAGGCAAAAGGATCTTCCCTGATGGCCAATGTGCTGCCACGCTTCTCGGAGCGCAGTGCAGGAAATCTGTCCCAGAAGTACCAGATGGAGGTAGGCCCCGAAGCTGCCGATACCAAAGGAAATCTTTACGAGCCTGTGCAGGAAGGAAGGGGAGTTGATGATGGTGCGGCCCACAGGATGAAGCAGCACCGCAAAGAGGAAAAGAAGAAGGGTGGGAAGGATTAGGCTTTACCTTTCAGCAATATGCCGCATCTTGAAATTTTGCAATTTTTGGGAACACTCTATCTCAGCAGAGCTCCAAAAAAGGAAGGAGGTTGGACATTGATTAATAATCATTAGGATTTTTTTTCAAGCTTGATTAGACTTAAGCCATCTACGTTTTCTGTGAAATCTGGTAGTGTTTCAAAGTTGGCGATATTAGATTTTGAAATTCAGACCGATTATCATCAGAGGCAAAACCTATGAAGCAGATGAAAGGAATCTGCTTCAGTAAAAGATTTTAGTAATTTTTATGGCAGTTTTAAAGATTTACTTTTGGATTTTATGAATGATTTGGAGAGATAAAATCGCTAACTACTGAATTTTCCGGTTCTATCTCGAGTAGTCCCTTTATCTTATCTGCCTATTTCATTAAATGGTTATCAGCAATTGATTTTTTCTTCTATTTTTAATTCAATCATCTTCTTTGCATTTTCCCATTCAGAGTCGATAATGCTAAAAAATGCAGTATCTCTAGGACATCCATTTGGCTCAATCTTGTCTTTACGGAAAACGCCTTCGAAAACACCGCCGATTTTTCGATAGCTTTTCTCGAGCGAATGTTATCAGCTTTAGCTCTAAACTGAACCCGATTTGCATTTAATACATCAAAAGAATAAGAAAGCAGAAGCAGCTTGCATTCTAAATTGACGATTGAACCCCAATATTCTTTTTTTATCCACGTTACGCCAATTTCCAGTTTTTTATCCGATGGCATGATATCCAAAAATCTTGTTGTTCCGATAATTTCTTTTGTTGATTTATCAATGATTACAAAAGGATAGACGGTCCCATCTTCCCGACCTTGCAGAGCAGCATTGCTATTGGAGTAAAATATCTCTGGGACAGAATAATTTACCGATGTCAATTCCCAAATTTCCTGATTTGAAGCAGCTTCCAATAACTTTTCGAAATTTTCAGCTTCTAATGGATGAAGCTCTACTGTATTGCCTTGTAATACTATCGGATGATTAATCCATAGGTCATTCATAACATTTTATTTTGCGATCTAATTAAGTTTTATTTCGATTTCTAAAGCCAATGCTTGATTTGTTCTTGGAATATTTTTTTTAATCGGTACTCGTGCGCTTCCTGTCTGCTTCAGTGGGAATGTTTATCTGTTTTTTATTTGAAAAAAAATAAATATCTGATGGTCAAAAGTACAAATTCTTAGTTAACAGCAGTGCTATTACAGAAATTATATTAAAAAATAAACAAGGGTATAGAAACGTGGAAAATTTAAGAAATCCAACTTTTTCCGCTCAGTAAAGAGTTCATGATGAAAAGCTGTGCAAATGTCCCAGCTTGCCGAAAAGTTTATATTGGAAAGCTATGCCAATGTCTGTGACTCGGATCGGTAATCTAAATCAAATTTCACTATAAACAAGAAAAGCTCCAGATTTCTTTGAAGCTTTGTCTTAGCAGCGGGAAAAGGACTATAAACCAGTCTAAATAAAAACGGTTTATTTCAATCGAGGCGATGCCTAATAATTCGAAGTAAAGCAAGTTGGACTAGGGGTTATCAAAAAAAGGAGAATTAGCAGCACTTTTAAATCTATTTGGGCTTTATTTAGTCAAATCACTGTTGCATCCTTCAAGTTACCTGTATTCAGGTAATTTATTTATATAAGTTTCTGGTTATTAGGCTATTGTCGTTTTTTAACCTTTGTCCGAAAGAATAAAAGAAATGTTTTTCCTACTTTTATGCCGATTTTTTAACAAAAAGCATCTTCTTAATATACTGGCATTTAAACATTAATCTATGGAGAGAAAACTACTTATGGGATTGCTATTTTTATTTGGCAGTCTTTCTTTATTATCGGCAAAAAACAGTGCTAATATTCCCATACCGGATTCAGAATATCAGGCATTGGTAGATTTTTACAAAGCTACAGGAGAAGCCAACTGGACCAACAAATGGAATACAAAAGAAAACAATCTGCATGAAGTGCCATGGTACGGGGTTACAGTTGAGGACGGTCATGTTACAGCTATTAACCTTAATGGGACAAGCAATATTTCTGGCTCAATTCCGGCTTCTTTTGGGAATTTAAAATTTCTTAAAACACTTTCCATATACGGAGGCAATTATGCAAAAGATCTCAGCGCAACCGATTTAAATGTTTTTTCCGAATTGGAAGCTTTAGAATCTCTAGATTTAAGATATGCCAAGTTAAAAGGCATAATTCCGGCATCATGGGCGAAGTTAAAAAAGCTTAAAACCCTTTATTTGAGCAGCAACGCCATTACAGGTTTATCTCCAGAATTTGGCCAGCTTGAAAGTCTTGTAACAGCCGAACTTTCAGATAACCAGATCCCAGTTTTAATCAGAGAGCTGGAGAATTTAACAGCATTGAGAACCTTAAATTTAAGCAGCAATAAAATTGCTTCAGTTTTAGCTCTACTGCCGAGTACGGTAAATCTCAGCCTGCATTATCAAGCAGTAGACATTGAAAATATTATTTACAAAGGAGTAGATTTAAAAATAGATAACCTGCCTAATATTGTTACCTACAATAGAACTAAAAATGATTTTTCTGCCAGAAGGCAATTTGCAGTTTATGTTCGCGGCAGTGAAATTGGTAATGCCGTTATGGCTGCAGATGGCAGTTTGACAATTCCTGCAGCCTATTTATCTTCTTTAAAAAATGGCGACGAAGCATATTTGTACCAGCAGTACGACTCTTCAAGCGGAAGCGTTTCTTATTACAGCAAGGTTTATTTTACAAACATAAAAGTAAATCAGCCTGCTGTTTCTAATATAGAATATCAGGCATTAGTAGATTTTTACAATGCTATGGGAGGAAGCAGCTGGAATAATAAATGGGATATAAACGAAAACAATCTTAATGAAGGCGCATGGACAGGTTTAAGTATAGAAAATGGCCATGTCACAGGATTAAACCTTAATAATACATCTAATGTTTCTGGTTCAATTCCGGTTTCTTTCGGTAATTTAAAATATCTGAAAAATTTATCTCTTTACGCGGGAAACTATTCTAAAAACCTAACTGCAACAGATTTAAATGTTTTATCAGAACTGCAGTCTCTGGAAACATTGGATATGAGATACTGCCGAATACAAAATGCCATCCCATCTTCATGGAGCAAGCTAAAAAAATTAAAAACGATTTATTTTTACAATAACTCAATTACCGGATTGCCTGAAGAATTAGGAGAAATGGAAAGCCTTGTTACTCTAGAAGCGCCATACAATCAGATAAAAACTATCCCAGCTTCTATTGGAAATCTTCAAAATCTGGTTACGCTTAATTTATCAGACAATCAGATTCAGGTTATGGCAAAAGAGCTGGAAAATGTTTTAACATTAAAAACATTAAATCTTGCAAGCAACTATATTTCAAATGTTGCGGCATTGCTTGGCAGCTCGGTCAATTTGCAGCTCCATTATCAAAATATCAATGTTGAAGGACTGGTTTATACAGGTTCTGATTTAACGGTTTCCAATCTGCCAAATACTGTTTATTACAACAGAAATCAAAATGATTTTTCTGCCAGAAGGCAATTTGGAGTCTATGTTGGAGGCAGTCAGGTTGGAAATAATGTAACAGCAGCTGCAGACGGAAGTGTAGTAATTCCTGCGGCTTATCTGGCTTCGCTAAAAACAGGAGATTCGTTTTATTTATATCAGCAGTATGACTCTTCAACAGGAAGCGTCTCTTACTATTCAAAAGTTAATTTTGTAAATGTAAAAGTAGATCAGCCAAAAATCCCAGATTTAGAATATCAGGCTTTAGCGGATATTTACAATGCAATGGGCGGAGCACGCTGGAATAATCAATGGAATATTGCAGAAAATAATCTGCATGAAGGAGCTTGGTATGGCGTAAGCATAGAAAACGGACACATCACTGGGCTTAGTTTTAATAATATTTCGAATGTTACGGGAGCAGTTCCAGCTTCAATCTCCAACTTAAAGTTCCTTAAAAATCTTTCGTTTTATGCAGGAAACTACAGTAAAGATTTAAGCACAACAGATTTAAATGTTATTGGAGAATTAGAGTCCTTAGAATTTTTAGATTTTAGATACAGCAAAATCAAAGGTGATATTCCTGCATCGTGGAGTAAATTAAAAAAACTAAAGACACTTTATTTAGCATATAATGCTTTAGCTGCTTTGCCAGACAATATTGGCGCAATGGAAAGTTTGGTAACGCTTGAAGCTCAGAATAACCAAATAAAAGCGATTCCGGCATCGATTGGAAATCTTCAAAATCTGGTTACTTTAAATTTATCTGATAATAAAATTCCAGTTTTGGTAAAAGAGCTTGAAAATATAGCTTCTTTAAGAACGCTAAATCTTTCTAGCAATAACATTTCTGATGTTGCAGGATTGCTCAATGCTAATGTTAGTTTGCAGCTTCATTATCAAACCATAAATATTGAAGGGCTTGTGTATACCGGCGCCGATGTAAAAATTGAAACACTGCCGAATATTGTTCATTACAACAGAAACCAGAATAATTTTTCGGCAAGAAGACAATTTGGGGTGTATGTGGGAGGCAGTCAAGTCGGCAGCAATATAGCCGCATCAGCAGACGGAAGCATTCTGATTCCGGCTTCTTATCTGGCATCAATAAAAACGGGAGACAGTTTTTATCTGTATCAGCAGTATGATTCTTCAACAGGAAGCATTTCGTATTATTCAACTGTAAATTTTGTAAATGTAAAAGTAGACCAGCCCAAAATTCCAGACGAAGAATATCAGGCTTTAGTTGATTTTTATACCGTTATGAATGGTGCAAACTGGACTAATAAATGGAATGTTGCCCAAAACAATCTTCATGAAGGCGCTTGGTACGGAGTAAGCATAGAAAACGGCCATATTACAGGTATTAATTTAAACAATAACAGTTCGGTTACGGGGGCTATTCCTGCCTCGATTAAAGATTTAAAATACCTGAAATCTCTGTCACTTTACGGAGGCAATTACTATAAGGATTTAAGTGCAGCAGATTTAGGTGTTTTATCAGAACTTGCCAATCTTGAATATTTGGATTTAAGATACACCAAAATCAAAGGCGATCTTCCAGCGTCATGGAACAAGCTTAAGAAAGTAAATACACTGCATTTAAACAACAATGAACTTACAGCGCTGCCTGAAGATTTTGGCGGCATGGAAAGTTTAGTAACCGTAAATGTATCATCAAATCAGATAAAATCAATTCCAGCATCTACAGGAAATCTTTTAAAGCTAGCCACTTTAAATCTTTCTTATAATGAGATTGAAGTGCTTATTAAAGATCTGGAAAAAAATACTGCTTTACAGACTTTAAGCATTACTGGCAATAAGCTTTCGACTATTCAGGCATTACTGCCAAACCAGGTAAATTTAGAATTAACATCTCAAACGCTAACTATTCCTAATTTTTTATATGAAGGAAACGATGTAAAAGTGAGCGGCCTGCCAAATATTGTGCTTTACAACAGAACGGCAAATGATTTCTCGGCACAAAGGCCATTTCGACTGTTTGTAAAAGGAAACCAAGTTGGAAATAATTTAAGGGTGGCTTCAGACGGAACCATAACAATACCTGCCGATTATCTTTCGACTTTAAAAACGGGAGACGAATTGTATTTGTATCAGGATTACGAAGGCGGTTCTTCTGCTTCTTACGATTCCAGAATTTATTTTGCCAATGTAAAAGTAGATCAGCCAAAAATTCCAGATGCTGAATATCAGGCTTTAGTTGATTTTCATAATGCTATGAATGGGGCAAACTGGAATAATAAATGGGTGACAGCAGAAAACAATCTGCATGAAGGCGCTTGGTACGGAGTAAGCATTCAGAACGGACACATTACAGGTTTAAACCTTAACAACAATTCGAATGTTTCTGGGACAATTCCAGCTTCGTTTGCCAATTTAAAATACCTGAAGAATCTTTCTTTATACGGCGGCAGTTATACAAAAAACTTAAGCGCAACAGATCTAAATATTATTTCAGGATTAGAATCTTTAGAATCTTTAGATCTTAGATACACAAAGTTAAAGGGAGTTATACCATCATCATGGAATAAACTGCAGGCTTTAAAAGCGTTATATTTAAGTAACAATAATATCGAAGACGCAGATGAATCCTTGGCTCGTTTGCCACTTTTAAAAACAGTTGATTTTACGTATCAAAATATTACAATTCCAACTATCGAAGTAGGGGCAAATGAACTGGCAATTAATCTGCCTGTTTTATCAACGTTTTTATTTAATGCAAACGGAGGTGCTGTTAATAACAAAAACCATTTTACACTTTACATTAACGGTGTAAACAAAGCATCGAATTATTCTAACAGCGAAGGAAAATTAATTTTTAAGGACATTGCCTTATTCGGAATAAAATTAACAGATAAAATTAGAATTGTCCAAAACGACGGAACAGCACAAGGAACAGCAATTAATTATACTCAGATTGTTTTTGGAAAGCCATTGGCAGATGAAGAATTCGAAATCCTGAAAAAAATCTATGCAAGTGCAAATGGAGCGCAATGGACGCAAAAATGGGATATTTCGCAAAACAAACTTCACGAAGTAAGCTGGTACGGGGTAGGAACAAAAGACGGGCATGTAGTTTCGCTAAGTTTAGCTGCGAATAATTTATCAGGAACACTTCCTGCAGAATTATCCGGTTTGACTTATTTGGAAACTTTAAATCTGCAGTCGAATGCAATTGAAGGAACGCTTCCTTCTGATTTAGGAAGATTGGCAAACCTAAAAACGCTTAATTTGCAATCGAACAAATTTCAGGGAACACTGCCTGTTTTATCTGGAGTTTCTGGATTGAAAAAACTTTCAATTGCCGGAAATGGATTCAAAGGAACAATTCCGGGGCACTTCAACGATTTTGAAAATATCGAACAGATTGATCTTTCAAACAACGGTTTCGACGCTTTAGAAAAACCTTTTACCTACGATCTGGCCAAAGTGTATATTAACCTGAGAGGTCAGGTTATCGCAAAAGAGGAATATTTATATCTAAAAGGCGACGAAATTATAGCTGATCTTCCAGCGCTTGCAACCTACAACGAAACAGCACAGGATTATACAGGACAATACCAGTTTGAACTGCAGGCCAACAATTTCAAAATTTCTGAAGCGACGGCTGTAGGCAATACCATTACGTTTCCAAATATTTCTGTGGCCAGTGTTCCGGCAGGTGCTAAAATTGCCATTTGGCAGAAAAATGGGACGTCGCAAGGAACTTATATTCAGTTTAAAGGAATTGCAGACGGTTCTGAAACACCACTAATTGCAGAAGAATATGATGCTCTAGTTGCTTTTTTTCAAAATGCAGGCGGAACAGGATGGAAAGAAGTTTGGGATACATCATCTAACAATCTTCATGAAAAGAAATGGAAAGGCGTTACAACCAACGGCGGACATGTGGTTTCAATCAATCTTCCCGACAACAATTTGACTGGAACGATAAGTGCAGAAATTGGAAAATTTAGCGAACTGCAAAATCTGAATCTTTCCAAGAACAAACTAAGTGGAGCCATTCCGGAAAGTATATCAAAAGTAACCAAGCTAAAAACGGTTGATCTTTCGGAAAATGAATTAACAGGGATCGATGCGGCATTTTTACCGGCGGTAAGCTTTAAAATCGATCGCCAGAAAATCAATTTAGGAGAACTGACTTTAACGGTAAATGCAGTTTTAAAAGATCAGAAAATCAATCATTACGACCATACAAATTCTATATTTAGTGCAACCCAATCCTATAACATGACTTTAAAGGATTATTTCCAAATGGTAACAGTTCCGGAAGACGGCATTAAATTAACGAATATTTTGAGCGAATGGAATGTTCCAAATAACCAGACTTTAGAATTAAGGCAAATTGCAGGAGCTGCAAGAAACAGTATTCTAAGTTATACCATTGCCTATAGGGAAGGAGATTCTAATTTAGACGGAATTGTAAATATTCTGGATATTCAGTCGACTTTAAATTATACTTTAAGCCAGAAGCCAAAATTCTTTAATTATGGTGCGGCCGATATCAATAAAGATAAGAATCTGAACGTATTGGATATTATTTCCTTAATTAATAAAATCCAAGCAGGAACTCTCGAAAATTCAGGCAGCACAAAACGCATGGCTTTGGCCAGCAATGAAGATGTGGTTTTAAGTATTGAAGATAATATGCTTTATATTGACAATCAGTCGGCTATGACAGCAGCATTTGACATTCGTTTAAAAGGCGGAAGTAAAACTGAAGTAAAAGAACTTCTTTCTGGCATTGGTTATACGGTTTCAATTGCAGAACATGAAGGCGAAATAAGCATTATAGGTTTTTCTATGAATAAGTCACTTTCAGGCAAGCACGCCATTGCTTCCTTATCTTCTAAAACAGCGATTGCTTCTGCCATGATTTCTAATGCCGATGCCCAATCATTGAGCTATAAAATAGCAGGAACTTTAGGAGTTGGCGATATAGATCAAGAAACCGCCGCTGTACTTGCAAATTATCCAAATCCATTTACTGATAAAACGGTGATTCAGTATCATGTAGCTGAAAACGCAGATCAAGCCATCTTAAAAGTTTTTGATGCAGCAGGAAGAACCGTTTACACAGAATCGGGTCTCGATGCATCGCAAGGAAAGCATGAATTTACTTTCCAGCGCAGAAATCTTGCTTCTGGAATTTACTTCTACAGCATCGAAGTGCAGAATAGGGTAAAACCTGTGTTTTTTAAAGGAAAAATGTTAATACAATAAACTTCACCATAATGATATCTAACGAATTGAAAACAATGAAAATAAAACCGTTTTTGGTGTTTATCTTCCTATTTATGGCTGCGTTTGCACAAGCCCAGAATAGTTTAAAAGTATTAAATGCATCAGCAGGACCAGGCGAAAAATCAAAAATTGCAATTGATCTGGCTAATGCCGATGAGGTCGTGGGAGCTGAGTTTACCCTTACGGTTCCGCCAGGATTAATTGTAAGCGAAAAAGACAGTAAAATTATCGAAAGCCGTAAAGGCGATCATGCTATTTATGTGAACATCGAAAAGAATAATCCGCGCAATTATCACTTTATTCTTCTCTCGCTAACAAGCACTTCTTTTAAAGGAAACAGCGGTGCTTTATTAGAAATTCCGATCGAGATTCCATTGAATTATACCTCGGGGCAGATACACAATTTAGACTTAAGCAGTGTTGTTTTAAGTTCTAAAAATGCTGTCGATATAGGGGCAAACCACGTAAACGGAAAGCTGACAATTGCCGCAGCACAATATCCTGATTTGACAATTTCAGGGATTAGCACAGCAGAATCTGCTATTGCTCCTGACGGCAAAATTAATGTATCATGGAAAGTAGAGAATATTGGAGACCGAATCGCTTCTGGCGGATGGGTGGAGCAGATTAGCATTGTTTCGGATCAAACAGGTTTAGAATACAATTTAGGAGCCGTTTCGTATAGCCAAGATCTTGACAAACAAAATTCTGTAAACAGAACGGCAGCTTTTAATCTTCCTAAAATTTTAGGTCTTGACGGCAATATAAAAGTGAGAATCAATATTATCGCCAATACAGCGGTAAAAGAACCAGAATCTCTAAAGAATAACAATAAAGTTACTGCGGCAAGTTCTATTTTGCTTGAAAAACGTTTGTTTTTAACGCTTGACAGAAAGAGCATCGATGAGAACTCTACCGAAGTGATTAGAGCAACACTGCTACAAAGCGGTGACCGAAGCAGTGATAAAATCTATAATTTAACCGCTTCTTTGGCTTCGCAGCTTCAGTTTGATTCCCCACTCAAAATTGCAAAAGACCAGTCTTCGGCAGTTTTTTATACCACACCGATCGATAATACAGAGAATGACGGAAACAGAACTGTTTCGTTATCAATTGCAGGAAACGATTATCCTGCCGTTTCCGATAATATCGAAATTATAGATAATGAATTTTCAACCATTACGCTAAGTCCTTCAAAAAGTACAGCAACGGATGGCGAAACGGTAACGGTTACTTTAGAAATTGGTTTTGCCAAAACAAAAGATGTAAAATTTACGATTACGGCAGACCAAAGTTCACGATGGACTGTTCCTGCAGAAGTTACGCTTCTGGCAGGAAGTAAAACAGCTTCGTTTACTGTAACCGTAAAAAACAATAAAGTTCCTGAGCAGACCGTAACAGGGAAATTAACGCTTAGGGCTGAAGGTTTTCAAGCAGGAAATGCAGAAGTAATTTTAAAAAGTTCGAATGTTCCAGCTTTTGAATTGGAGATTGCACCGCAAACTATTTCTAAAGGCGATGGAGTTTACGCAACTTATGCGACATTAAAGCGGATCAATAAATCAGAAATAAGCACATCAGTTCGCTTAAAAGCAAGTATCGCTAATGCTTTGATTTTACCAGATGCTGTTGATTTTCCTGCCAATGTAAATTCGAAGAAATTTAATATTGGAGCTGTAAACAATGGAATCGTAGATGGAACAAAAGTGGTGAGTGTAACAGCGGATATTTATTCTGCATCATGCAACTGCACCATTTCTGCAGGAGACGGAAGCAGTGCCAGCAAAGATATTACCATTCTTGACAGCAATGGACCGGCTTTAATTGTAAAAGCAAATCCGGCAACAGTTAAGGCAGGAGTTCAAAAAGCGGCAAAAATTACCATTTCCAGAAATACAGTGGACACTTCTAAAGCCATTTTAGCAAAATTATCGTCAGATTCTCCAACTATTGTTTCAATTCCGACAGAAGTTTCAATTCCAGCCGGACAGCAAAGTATTGAGCTAGAAATCAATACAATTATAGATCCGCTAAAAACAGGAGATCAGACCGTACGAATTCAAGCTGAAGCCGATACTTTCAGTTCAGGATTTGCTTGGATTTTGGTTACAGATCAAAACAAGCCAGATGCTGTTGCTGACTCGGTAAAAACTGTAGCAGAAGCAAATGGTGAGGATACTATAGAAGTGACAGTTTCTATTGCCAATCAAGGTTTTGCACTATTGGCAAAAGGTTCAAAAATAGAATATTTTCTATCTAAAGATAAATTAATTCAAAATGCAATTCCTGTATTTGCCTCACAGCTTGACAGCGATATCGAAGCAGGAAAAGCGCTGGATCTTGTAAAATCAATCAAACTCCCTCAGCAGGCCGGCGATTATTATTTGGTGGCAGCGGTAAATTCAGATCAAAAGATAAATGAATTATCGTATGCCAATAATCAGGCTTATTCGGCTATAAAATTACTTTCGAGTTATAGTGCCGTAAGTTCGGTTTCTAAACCGGTCTACAAATCGGGAGAAGTTGTTGCAATTACAGGATCGGCCAAAATGGCAAACAATTCTCCTGCTATAAATAAAGAAGTAGAAATTATTGTTGCGGCTGGAAGTTTTACACGCTCTTTTAAAGTAAAAACAAACGCTTCAGGAAATTTTGCCTACGATTTTGAACCCTTACAGGCAGAAAGCGGACATTATACGGTAAGTGCAGGATATCCTGGAACAAAAAACGCAGTTCAGGCAGAATTTGACATTGTTGGTTTTGAATGGACAAACAAACCTTCTGATTATTTAAAATGGGAAGTGGTAGCCAAAGTTCCGTATAAAGGTGAATTTGTCTTAAAGAATAACAGCAAGACACCATTAACCAATATTAATATTGAATTACCGGCAGAGGCAGGCTTCGCCATACAAACAGATCCCTTAACGTTGGCATCGGGGCAAGAAGCCGTTTTAAGTTATACGATATTGGCAGAAACAGCATCGGCAGCACAAAAATATTATGAAATCAATTTTAACATAGTTTCAAACGAAGGGGCAAAACTGCCTGTCTTGGCGTATTATCATGCTAAAGCGCAAACACCTAAATTGGCAGCAAATCCGGTAAGCATCAATACTACGATGATTAAAGGAAACTCTCGTTTTTATGAACTTACAATTTCGAACACGGGAGCAATAGACGCAGAAAACGTAAAAGTGGATGTTCCGAATCTGGAATGGATGAAGCTTAAAAGTGCAGCTGTTATTGATAAAATCGCGCCAAACGAATCTGCAAAAGTCATTTTGGAATTGGTGCCAACAGATAAGCAGCAATTAAATGTCCCATTAAGCGGAAACTTAGCTTTAAATCCTTCAAATGGAGGAGGAGTAAGCATTCCTTTTAAAATAGAAACCGTTTCAGAAGCAACAGGCTCTTTAATAGTTGACGTTGTTGACGAATATACTTATAATACAGAAAAAGCTCCTCACGTAAAGGGAGCTAAAGTAACAGTGCGCCATCCGTTTTCTGGTGCAGTTTTGGCAGAAGGAATTACAGATGAAAATGGTTTGTTTGCCACACCTCAAATTCCGGAAGGATATTATACGGTAACGGTATCGGCAGATAAGCATGCCTCATATCAGAATAATTTGTTAATAGATCCAGGTAAAGTAACGACTCAAAAGGTATTTATTTCGTATCAGGCAGTAAGTTATGAATGGGTTGTAAAACCAACAGAAATTGCAGACGAATACCAATCTGATTTAGTAGTTAAATTCGAAACAAACGTACCAAAACCAGTAATTGTTATCGATATCGACAATCCTGTTCTAGATTTAAAAGCGGGCGAAAGCAGAATGAGTTATGCAACGGTTACAAATCACGGTTTGATCGCATTATCAAATGTGACTTTTAATGTAGATGCTCAGGGAGATTATAAGTTTAAACTCATGATCGATAAGCTTGGCATCTTAAATGCAAAATCGAGTATCATAGTGCCGATATTAATCACAAGACCGGCTTCGACCGCAAGAAGCGCAGCGGCAGCGGCGGCTGGGCAAAACTGCAGTTACAATTTAATTACAAAAGGAACTTATGTATGTGAAACCGAACAAGATTTAGCGGCGTTTAAACCCTATTATGTGCTGACTTGTTCTACACCAAGCACTCCCGTAGTAACCGGTATACCTAATTTTAATGGAAGCGGTTTTGGAGGATTGATTCCTATTGGAACAGCAATTGGAAATATCGTAACATCGCTTCCAACTATTTGCACTAATCCTTGCCTTACTTCGGTATTTGGTATGGTTATAGGATGTGCAGGCGGGCCGGCAGGAGCTGTTGCAGGATGTCTTCTTGGTCTGGCTACCATGAATGGAGAAACAATTAATCAAGTCATTGCCGTTGCTGGCTGTATTCCAGGGCCAGTAGGCTGTGTTGCCAGTATGGTTGGAACATTAAAAGCTTGTATTTATGATCCATTAGCTTCAGGTAAAAAAGCGAACAGTAACAGCAACAGTTTCCTTGAAAGCATGTATAATGATTTCTATGTAATGGACAATGCGCAAAAAGCTTTAAATAGCAGGCTCAAGGCTTATTTGGGCAATGAGAGAATTATAGACAGTCCTAATTTTCATGATTTCATGAAAGAAACGGCTTTAAATCTTGATATGCAAAAAGCATTTTCTGCTGCTGATATTACCAGAATTAAAACGAATCTTTCAGGTTCTGATATTACAAGCCAGGAAATTGAAACATTCTGTAACAGATGGAATAAAACGGTAGAAGCATGGAATAAAAATATTAAAGCTCCAAATGCTGAATATCCGGATATTGTAAACAAAAATGATATTGAAGAGTATGATAGAGTAAGACAATTACTAGTTGATCTTGTAAAAAACAGAGGTTTTGCATCTGCTGAAAAAATGTACAATCAAGACATGGCAGATTTAAAAGAATATATAGAAAGATTGGCTTCTCAATCTTCTGTTTGCGCAAGCGTAACTGTAAAATTCTCTCAAAAAATCACCATGACCAGAGAGGCTTTTGAAGGTACTTTAACTTTAAACAACGGTAGCGAGACAAATACAATTAAAGATCTACACTTAGATTTATTGATTAGAGACGAAGCTGGAAATGATATGACGCATCTGTTCCAGATCAACAAAGATGCTTTCCTTAGCGGAACAGGACTTGTCGGGCCAAACAGCAGCCAGTCAGGAACAGTAATTTTTATTCCTACTAAAGATGCGGCGCCAACTGTACCCAAGTCATATTCTTTTGGAGGAACTTTATCGTATTTAGATCCCAATACAGGCGACAGGGTGACGGTGCAATTATATCCGGTGACTTTAGAAGTAAACCCAAGCCCAGATTTGGTAATGCATTATTTTATGCAAAGGGACATTTTAGGAGATGATCCGCTTACAGATAAAATAGAGCCGATTGTTCCGGCAGAAATGGCTTTATTAATTAAAAATGAAGGATACGGAATCGCTAAAAATGTTCAGGTAGAATCTGTTCAGCCTGAAATTATAGAAAATAAAAAAGGCTTATTAATAGATTTTGAAATTATTGGAAGCAACTTTAACAACGAACCAAAACAATTAGGTTTGCTGAATGTTGATTTCGGAAACATCGAAGCTCAAAAAACAGCACTTGGACAATGGTGGTTTACCAGTACTTTGTTAGGCCATTTTGTTGAATATGATCTTAAAATTAAGCATTTAAGCAGCTATGGCAATAAAAACCTAAGTCTGATAAAAGCATCGTATGCCCACGAATTAATTAAGAGCGTAAAAGCATACGGTGCAGGTCAGGATAATATCAACGATTTCTTAGTAAATGATGCAGTCGATTTAAATGATACTCCAGATGCTATTTATTATTCAAACGGAGAAAGCGATGAAGTGTATAAAGCAGCAGCAGGAACGGTTTCGAATATTATTTCTCCAAGCCAGCTTACAACGACTTTAACCATGGATTCATCTAAAACAGGATGGAACTACGGTAACACAGCTGATCCAGGAGCAGATAAGTACAAACTCGAAAGAGTCGTCAGAATCAGCGATAATCTGGAACTGCCAATAGAAAACTTTTGGCAAACGCATGTAACGCTGAGAGACGGACTTGAGCCAAAGTATGAAAACAGACTTCATTTCCTTGATAAAATATCAGGATTAGAAAGATATACTTTGTATTACAGTGTCATCAATACCAACATTCCAAAAGTAGCATCTTTTGAAAGTTTGCCTCCGACAACCACAAAACCAGTAGAATCTGTTCAGGTAAACTTTAATAAAGCAATTAACCCAAGTACATTTACAGCGCAGAATGTCAGTTTGATCCATCAGGGAGCAAAAATTCCGTTTAGCGATAGTTTTATTGGAAAAGTAAACGATTCGACTTATGTTTTAAATATCAAAACACTATCACTTGCTTCTGGATATTATGAGTTAGCAGTTCAATGTGCCGGAATAAAAGATTTGGAAGGAAACGAAGGAAATGAAGGAAAAAGCATTTCATGGATTCAGATAATCGGCGAACTTGGGATTGTTCAATTTAAAACAGACCAAATAGAAGCACAGGCTGTAAATAGTGTCGAAATTGTATTTAACAAACCTGTAAAGCCTGTTCAGTTTACAAAAGATAAACTGACTCTGAACGGGAAACCGCTGGAGAATGTTTCTATTGTTACCGATGATAATTTAAAATATACTATTGTCGGATTAAACGGGTACAACAAAGAAAATGGCCAATATGAGCTGGCAGTTGATCTTCCGTCAATAAAAGCAGAAGACAACACTTTGGGATTAATTGTGCAAACCCAAAAATGGAAAGTGGATACCACTATCCCAGAAATTGATGCGTTTACTCCTAAATATCAGGGAGCAGTACACAGCCAGAACGTAACAGATATTGTTGTAACTTTAACTAAACCAATAAGCAGTTTTGAGAAAAACTGGGTTACACTTTACAAAGGCAGCATTAATTTAAATGCAAATCTAAATGTGATGAAACAAGACGATTTACATTATTTAATTTCTGGTTTAGGAGAATTTACTCAGGCCGAAGGCGGTTATAAAATTGTAGTAGACCAAACTGGCTTTAAAGATCTTTCTGGAAATTTTGGAACAGGAAATTCAAGCACAATGTGGGAAGTGAAGTTTGGAAAACCTTCTGCACCTTTCAACATGCGTATTGCGCCAGACAGAGGATCATCGGCTTTAGATAATATTACTTCCGGCAATGATTTATCGATTGCCCTAACCACTACTGGAAACAAACAAACTATCGAGCTGTATGCTGTAACGCCGACTGGAAGAACTTTGGCAAGCAGACAAAAACAGGAAACGGCAAAAGAAGTTTTAATTCCGATAAAAGGATATTTCGGGAAAATTACTTTTGAAGCGGTAGTTCTCGATGAGTTTGGAAACTCAAGCGATGTAAGCAGAATAGATGTTTATATTGACATTGTAGATCTTAATTGTACAGTTACTCCGTTGAGCGATGCAAATAATAATTGTTTTGAAACAGATATTTTGAAAGTGGTGTTTGCCGATGAAATTATGGCTTCGTCATTGACTAAAAATGATATTATTGTGAAATCGGGCGGAATTGCAGTTTCTAATGAAAACATAACTTTAACTAAAGTTTCGGATAAAGAATTTGAAATTGGAAACATAGCAAAGTTTGCAGGAGATCATACTTTTGGAGTTGATTTGACAAAATTGAGTAAAAAATCAAGTGGCCTGCAAGGAAAAGGAATTGTCTCTGTTAATGTTGAAGCTGCTTTAAATAATACAGCGGCGATTACTGGTGACATACTTATTACCAATGATAATACAACAGTAACGTATACAGCTACACCGGCTATGCAGCTTTATGCGTGGAATGTTACCGGTGGAGAAATTATGGAACAGAATAACAATATGGTAACCATTAAATGGACAGAAAAAGGAAATCAGACACTTTCTCTGAATTATTTAACTCAGGCATCATGCAGTAAAACAACAGCATTGGAAGTAAAAGTGGATGCATCGCTGTCTGTGGAAAATCCGATTTCAGATAAAAAAGGTTTCTTCATTTCCCCAGTTCCAAATAATGGAAACTTTACTTTGCATCTAACTGGCGATCAGGGAACTTTTGATCTGATTATTTTTGATGCCGGAGGTAAAGCGGTTTACAGACAATCTAAGTTGGAAATCGATGGCGTTTTCAGCAAAGAAATAAAAACACATTTAAGAGCCTCGGGAGTTTATTTCTTAATGCTGCGAAATGCAGATTCGAGTTATAAAACGAAGTTTTTAATCAAATAGAGAAGAAAAAGGATAATGCATCAGGTGCGCTAGGGGTTAATTATTGCATCCGGCATCCATAGATCATAGATGATTTATACCTACTATCGCATGAAATAAAAAACAGCCTTCGGGCTGTTTTTATTTTACATTTTTTCATTTAAATGATAGATTTTTAAGTTAGCCAGTTTTCTTTTGTTCCTTCTTTCCTGATTGTTTTTAGTTTTTTTGATTTTGATTTTGCTTTGGCCGTCGATGGCGAGGTTTGCTGAAAGGTGGGGGTATTTGAAGAATTGCTTTTAGACTATAGAAGGGATACGGGAATCGCGCCTAGGGTCTCTTATCCGCTCGCGTATTACATTTCTATGTTTTTGTTCTATACCACGATTCTGCCACAAAGTTTTTATGCGTTTCTTATGAATATTTAAAGTTTCGGACGAGTGTAAACCTATCTAAAATTTACGCAGTAATTCGTGATTGTTTTACAAGGCGAGTTTTGTGATTTTAAAGGAGCATATGTAAATAAAAATCAAACTATTTAAAAGATGGTGCTATAATTAACTAGTAATATTTATCGTTTTTTACGGTTAAAAACTCCAATTATCACATAACTAATGCTTTTGAGCTGCAGGCGTTGTCCAGCTTCCGTCAACAATCTCCGTGTCTCCCCAGCATGCGCTAATATGCAATTAAAAAAATGCTCTGCAGGGGAGCAGGGAGCAATCTATGTTTAATCATTCAGTAAATTGGCGGACTGATTTTAAAATTGCTTAAAGTCTGATATTGGCTCCGGCAGTTGCGGCAGAACCAAATTAATCATTCCAGAAATTACCTTTCTTTTCGTTTTCCCTTCTCTCTGCAGACTGTTTTGATATGGCAGATGCGTTTTGCTGCTGGCTGTTTGCTGCTGCATTTTTTTTTGCTGTCTGCTGGAAGCTGAATCGGTTTACCTGAAGACTGCTTTTGGAAGCCAGATTGCTAAAAGCGTCCAGCATTTTTTGCGCATCTTCGGCATTCAGATAGTACCCTGAAATGTAAACTTTTCCAGTGCCAAATTTCTTCAGACTGGAGGCAACAGCAGGTTTATAGGGAAAACTGCCGTCATCTAATTTTTCTATAGGAATGACCCCGCTCAGAGCAATTGCCGCATTTTCCTGAGCCAGCAAAAAATCTTTGTCTGCTAGGTAGGCAAAGATGTACACCTGCTGCTGTTTTAAATGGTGGGATTCAAGGGGGAGTTTTCCATCTGGAAATAACTCAAACAATTTTGTGCGCATTCCCAATACTGCCGCTTTCCTTCTGCTTTCAATTGCGGCCAGTTGGGCTTCTCTTTCGGCTCTGAGCCTTTCCTTATTTTCGCGTTCTTCTTTCTCGGCCTTTATCTGGCTGAAAAGCCCTCCTATAGCTTTCATGCTGCTATTAATAGCATCATCGTACTGGGTTCCTGTTCCAGAGGAAGCATCAATATAACTGGAAACAGATGCTGCTTTTGAAGCAGCGTAATTATTTGATTCCTGCTCTATAATCTGCATCTGTCGGCTGTATTCTGCATTAAGCTCCTCTACTGAATTAAAAAATTTATCGGAAAGCCCGGCTTCCTGCATCGCCTGAGAAGAAGCAGATGCCGCATTTGCATGGGTAAAGGACTGTGATAGGCTGCCTGCTTTTTGAACAAGATCCGTCTCAATGCGTTTGGCTTGTTCTTGTTTTCTTTTAATTTCGGCCATCTGTGCAGCTGCTATTTCAGCATTACTCTGCCTAGGTGCCTGATTTTGGCCTCTTGGCTGTTTTATCACAGGCTGCTGTATGCCAAGAGTGGCTGGTTGTGCAGTGCGATCGGAATTATCGAGAGGCTTTTCAGGTGTTTTTGCACTTTCATTTTTTTGTTTTTCCTTAAAGGCATTTTCTATTTTGGCCAGCTGCGTTTTAGGATAATTTTCGGAAGGTAATATCGTAAGCGCTTTTTGA
>Ga0209370_1000739_pt1 | contig 36706 bp, 29 predicted proteins | sample AgamicAtPrz_FD_187164 | JGI IMG/M metagenome (GOLD analysis project Ga0209370, IMG submission 187164) | Agave microbial communities from Guanajuato, Mexico - At.P.rz (SPAdes) (version 2) | ecosystem: Host-associated > Plants > Phyllosphere > Phylloplane/Leaf | place: Guanajuato, Mexico...
CCAGGGTGATGGCTTGCTTGACCACCTCGGGGGTGAGGAGGTTGGCGGCGCCGATTTCGTCGTTTGGGCCGTAGGGGGAGGATTGCCAGTCGGCGGCCAGGGTGGATTGGGCGGTGGTGGCCAGGGCTAGGGTGAGTAGCAGGGGTTTGAAATGGCGCAATGCTTGGGCTCCTGAACGGGAATTGATGTCAGGGGCGGATCTTGGGTGGAGGCGGGGATGGGAAAAAGTGGTGGGTGGGACAAGGAGTTTTGCGTGTAGGGCAAGGAAGTGGACATCTCTGATGTTCAGGCCGGGGAAGCCGTTGGGACTCCAACCAGTGGGCGTTTCCCTGATGTAAGTCAGGCAGGGGCTGCGGTGTGCCTGATGCATCTTGTCATTTGCAATAGCTTAGGGCAGGGTCGATGCCATGGACCTCTCTGCCAAAGGAACCGCACCATGTCGAAGATCTATCCCGGTATCGATCCCGAAGGGCTGGTCGAGTATTCGGTGGTCTACACGGATCGCTCGCTCAACCACATGTCCCAGTCGTTTCAAGGTGTGATGAAGAACATTTCAACCACCCTGAAACAGGTCTACAACGCCCAGGCGGTTGCGGTGGTTCCGGGCAGTGGCACATTCGGCATGGAAGCGGTGGCACGGCAGTTTGCCACCGGCCAGCAATGCCTGGTGCTACGTAACGGCTGGTTCAGTTATCGCTGGAGCCAGATCCTTGAAATGGGCAACATTCCGGCGGCCACAACGGTGCTGAAAGCCCGGCCGGTTGAAGCGGGGCGCCAGGCTGCCTACGCCCCGGCCCCACTGGAGGAAGTGTTGGCGGCCATTGCATCGCAGAAGCCGCAGATTGTCTTCGCCCCCCACGTTGAAACGTCATCAGGGATCATCCTGCCCGATGAATACCTGAGGGCCGTGGGCGACGCCGTGCATGCGGTGGGTGGCCTGTTCGTGCTGGACTGCATCGCCTCAGGCGCGATCTGGGTTGATATGCACAAATGCGCAGTCGACCTGCTGATCAGCGCACCGCAGAAAGGCTGGAGCGCCTCACCTTGCTGCGCCCTGGTGATGCTCAGCGCTTTGGCCCTCGAGCGCATCGAATCGACGCAAAGCACCAGCTTCGCCTGCGACTTGAAAAAGTGGCTTCAGATCATGCAGGCCTATGAGCAGGGTGGCCACGCCTACCATGCGACCATGCCCAGCGATGCCCTTGCGCGGTTCAACGAAGTGATGAAAGAGACGCAAGCCTACGGTTTCGACAAGGTCTGCGACGAACAACAGGCCCTGGGTGACCGGGTGCGCGCAATGATGACCCGCAAAGGGATCAAGAGCGTGGCCGCAGTGGGCTTTCAGGCCCCTGGCGTGGTGGTGAGCTACACCGATGATGCCGATATCAAGAGTGGTAAGAAGTTTGCCAGCCACGGCCTGCAGATTGCCGCCGGCGTGCCGCTGCAATGCGACGAGCCGGCCGACTTCCAGACCTTCCGCATCGGCCTGTTCGGGCTCGAAAAGCTGCACAATATCGAGCGCACGGTCAGCACACTTGAGCAGGCGCTGGACGAGGTGATGGTTAACTAGGCGCTCGATGGGAGAGCTTGCAATGACAACAGACGATGCGAGGTCCCGATTCGAAGCCAAGCTTCTTCGTCCGTTGAAGCCCGGTGACGATAGGTCGTGGGCGTTTGCAGTTCTTCCAAGGGACGCGAGTGAGCGGCTTCCGAGGCGGGGAAGGACGTCCGTTGACGGCACGATCAATGGACATCCTTTCCGGGCAACCCTGGAACCCGATGGTCAGCTGAGCCATTGGCTGAAGGTCAGTAGCGATTTACTCGACGCGGCAGGTGTGGCTGTTGGAGATATCGTTACCCTCGAACTGGTCCCGGTGAAGAAGGAGCCTGAGCCTGATATCCCAGCGGATTTCGAGAAAGCCCTGGCAACCACACCTGAGGCTCAAAAGGTTTGGAACAGTACGACGACCCTTGCGCGGGTGGACTGGATCCACTGGATTACTTCAGCGAAGCAACTCAAAACGCGTGAAAAGCGAATTGGGGATTCCTGCGATATGCTGGCGACCGGCAAGAAGCAGGTTTGCTGTTTCGACTCGTCCGGTTACTACAGCAAAGCATTTCGGGCGCCCGAGACGGGAGATTAACCTTGGGCCGGCAAATTGTGCAGCAGGGTATCTTCAGCGCACGCGCACAGTCTGCGGCGGCTCGTGCAGACGCGGCACCGGTTAACATACGAGAAGCCAAGAATTTGAATTCCAAACGCCGCCACAATAGACGACGTATATTAGAGAGGTATTGCTCTAGCTTAAGGACTAGCGCTGGAGTCGGCTTTTGGCAATTTGATGCCACTTACATTAATATCTATTATCTGTGCTAGGAGTGCTTGAAACCAACCGATTTTGAGAAAGTGTTTTTTTGCATAGCCTCTTGCCCTCAGCATGTCGTTATGGCAGATACTATTCAGCACGTGCAGCACTGGAGGTTCTTCCGCCTCAATCGTTAACCGTGCGGTTGATACCTCTAGCAGTAACTCTTCACTTGGCTCACCAAGCATGCGTTTTTCGAGCTCAACATACTTTCGCATGAAGTCGGTATGGTCCCGGCCGCGTTGCGCACTGCTTACGACCAAGTTGATGGATGAGACAACTGTCACCGTGGCAGAAGCGATTAATGCTACATTTTTTGCGTTCTCTTGAAGGACACCGTAAATGGTGGCTGACCCCAGAATCAATGAAAGCATATTGGAGGTCTTATCCAACCTGTCATAAAACCCACGACGGCGCTGGTGATATCGGATCGAGCGGCAGACGCTGAATAGCATTTTATGCCAACGATCCTCAAGATCTTCTTTTGTTGCTCTCATCACTATCCCCTGTGCCTGGTCGCGGAGGTGGAGAGAAGGTGTCTACCACATCAGGCATCCCCTTTTCTTTGAAGTCTTCCAATGCAGGGCGACCTGGGCGGCGCTGTCCTTGGTTGCCATTGCTCTGGCGAGGCTGCTCTCCGCCGCTGTGGCGCCGACTATCATCTTTATTCCTTCTCACTTCTCGATTCCTTGCAGTTTTAAAGTGCTCAGCAAACATTTCCTGTCGAGGAGGTCCCCTCGAAGGTTGCAATTTAATACTAATTTGAGGTCGGGCTTGGTTTTCTTGCGCCAATCAATCCATATGAGTACTTTAGTTGTTTCCACTAATTCAATTTGATTATTTTCAAGGTCATCTGGATGATTTTAGGCTGCATCAGCGACTAGGTGTCAACCGTGGAGTACGGATTGGTCGGTTGGTACTGGTCGATCTCTAAGCCAACGTACATCAGATAGTCCTTATCAGAAGGAAAAGGCGCCAATTGGCGCCTAATCGGTATTACTGCTTGCCTGCTACCTTCGCAGCCGCTTCTACCCACTTGCCAAGGTTTTCACGCCCGTTATCTTTGTTCCAAAGATAGTGAGTGGCGCCCGGGACACGCAGGCTGCAGCAAGTCGTCGTCTTGCCGTTGAGATCGGAAATTTGGCTGATGTCGATGGTCAGGATGCCATTGCCACGGGCAATGCTCTGTTCGATCTCGTACTTCACCCATTTGCTCTTGTCCGTGGTTGCCCCGACGAGGACAACGGTCACGGTGGTGCCATGCAACTGCTCGTTGATCCACTTCTTGATGGCGGCATCTCCCTGACGTTCGACTTCTTCGAAGTCAGCCTTGTCGATGAAACCCACCTTCTGATCTGAGGCGATGACGTTGCTGTTGCGCACGTTCATCGCGCGATGCACGTCCTCGTATTGGAAGCTGAAAAATACTTTTCTTGCCATGGTGATCTTCCTTTAGATGAGTGGCAGCAGGTTCAGGATGACGTTGTGCGCCTGCGTCAGGTCGGTACCTTCCGCGCCCAGCTCCTGCAGCAGGGGGGTGATTTTCTTGCCATACTCGTACTTCGTCTCGTCGTAGGTCGCCATCACCTCTTTCCAGAGGTCAGCCGAGATCGAGCCAGTGATACCTACCGGGATGACAAAGACGCCGCCGGCGACTGCGAGATCGAACTCTTCGCGCATACCATTCGACAGCACAACATCACCGTCCTGGTTCAACTTGTTACCAAAGAGGAAGATCGCAATCCCGGCATGAGCCAACATGTCGCGCCGGTACTCAGTCCAGAGATCCTTCAGGGGGCGTTCACCAGACTGACTCTGTGGAAATGGCCGCAAAATCAATTGGTCACTGTCCAGGCGGTGGCCATTCATGATGGTCTGCTCGATGACACCTGAAATCACCGCGCTGCCAATACCCAAACCGAATCCGGAGATGACACGGTACTGATCTTTGCTGATGGCCTTGCTTAGCTTGTAAACGAAGCGCTCAGATTCGGCCTCAGTCCAGGGGCTATAGTCGTGGGCCGCGCCAGAAATGAAGATGGTTTTGCGCTTATGCCGGTGCTCGATCTCCTGCAGGATTGCAGTGATCTCACTGAAGTCGTCGACGTAGACTGCCTTGATACCGAAGCGAAGCAGTTCCTGCTTGAACAGCTCTTCCTTACGCACCTTATACTCGAACTCAGCCTGATCCTCGTCTTTCCCCTGGCTGACCTTTCGCAAAATGCAGTAGTGCTGGCGCTGGTGCTTCGCGTACTGGATGCGTACCCGACTCAAGATGTAGTCAAGGTTTGGATCGGTAAAGCTGAAGCCCAGAAACAGGAACGTCTTAGCAATGAGATCGCCACTGAGCGCGGTGATGTACGGCTGCATCTTAACGTGATAACGCTCGTAGTCATCACGGATCAGGACGGCCTCAGACGCGTGCTCGACGTCACCGTGCATTTTGTACACGACCGCGTCGCGCTTGGGCTTGGTTGTGGCCAGTTGCTTAACGGTGTGCTTGACGTCAGCAACCTTTTCGTTGTTCTCAAGCGCGGTCTCAATGAGCTTGTCGTAGTTTGTCGTCCAGTACGTCTGGATCGGTAGCCGGGCCAGGATTTTATGGTTATCCGTGAGCTTGACTTTGGCAGAAAATTCGGTCACGAGCATCTGATCGAGCTTCGAACGGTTGGCGCCATTCGCGTTGGAGTGGTACTGCGCCAATGCCACCAGATCCGTCTCCTTGTCGATGTCTAGATCTAACTCATCGGCAATCGGTTTAAGCAGTGTTTTCCAGTTCACGAAGCCGGCACCCTGGGAGAAGCCCGCACCCGCAAAAATTGCCAAGTTCCCCTCAGCCATCTCCTTCGAAAGGGTTTCTATCAGCCGTGTATGTTCCTTTTTCATACTCTTGCACTGCCCAAAAATTCGGAGTTAGAGGTTACGCACCCATGTGCCGTTGCCACGCGTGTCAAACAGCGCGAGGCCGGCGGCGTTGGTGGGGACGTCAATTTTGTTGTACAGATTCAGATATTCGTTGCCATAGAAATGGCCCTGGCTGTCCGAGGTCGGAATGATTGCAATGCGATCGTGAGCTTTTTTGCCATCGGCGAAACCGATTTCCCACGGACACCAGCGAGACGAAATCGAGTTTGCAGTAGCCAAGAAGAGAAACCAGTCAGCTCGGACAATAGCGACTTTGATGTTGAACGCCGTTTCGCCATCAGGCGTGGCAGGCATCCTGCTGTCTTGCCAGTCAATGTAGACATCCCATCCTTCTCGCTTGAGCATTTCCTGCAGGCCGAGAGCAAGCGCTGCGTCCTGGTGACTGTGACTGAGGAAGGCCACAGGTTGCCCCGGCCGCGGCCGGAATTGCCCCTGAGTTGAGCGGCTAAAGCTTCTAGTGAGCAAGTCAGACTGGCGAATCGGCATTTTGGCTTCCCTGGCATTTGGAGGGCAAAATGCCAGCTTTCCGCAACCGGCTCAAGCCCGTCCATGGCAGGAAGAGCCGCCACCAACGGGTGACTGTCAACGTTGCGCCAAGAGGAATTCCTCGTGGGTCGAGCATTTCAGGGCAGATAAACATTTAAAATGATTAAGCTGACTACGACCAAAGTACTAGGTGTCAGAAGGCCCGCTCGAGGCGGGCAAGGGAGCTTCTGTCACACGTAGGGATACCGTAGACTCATCCTAGGTTCTGTATGAAAACCTTTGAAACCTCACCGGAACTTATGGAAGCCTGATTTTCCATCCGGACGCCCAAGAACCGACGATCGCTCTATCAACGATTTCGAGACTGGCGAAACCGAGGAACCTTCAACAAGATGCTCAAGCGGTTACACCTCAAGCGCAATGCGGGGTCCGATTGACTTGACTATCTGGTACATCGGCTCAACCGAGAGCCACCCGTGTCTTTGCCGAGCAGGCAAATAACAGGGGCGTTGAACAACCAGCGGCCCGCGTATGCCCCTAATCGGGCTGGACAGAGTCTTAACATGCGCTCTGAATCGGATTTTCCCTCTTCTCTGTAGTCCGTTTCCGAAACATACTCCCACCGCCTTACAGCCCATTGCAGCAGCCCTATCAGCCATCTAGTCTCGCCTAGTCGCGACCAAACCCGCGACACGGCTTTGACAGGCCGTAGCTGATAGAAGGATTGCACGTTGTCGCTTATGGCGGCTGTACGTGGGGCACCTCGTGTGCGCCGGGTTCCTTCATCCTCGGTCTGTCAACCCACGTACCGCTGCCACCATTCTGTTTGACAGCAGGATCTTGGCGGTTCAATCCCGATGAAGGAGTGTAACCATGCTAAAGATCGTTCCTGACCCACCGCTACACGACAAATACACCACCCACACCCTCGAAGACCTCCTGGTCCAGATCTCCGAATACCTCGTCTGTGCCCTGACCGTCAGCCAACAGACTGTTCTGCTGCACGCCAAACCGCCAGGTCAGGTCCTGACACTAGCCGCCATGCACGAAATCGACAGCGCCCGCACCCTGGTGGAGGTGGCGCTGAGTCGCGTGCAGTCCCGGCATTGATACGGCAAGCCTGGGCTCGCACTTGATGTTCACCGATCAGGCCCCGCGCCGTTCGCGGGGCCACAGGAGGAACGGTATGGATAAGGAATTGCAAACCCCGCGCATCAGCAAGCTGGCAACCACTGGCGTCGGGCATTTCGGCGAGGCTGCAGAGGAGGGTGGTCAAGACCCGCTGTTCCGTGTTGTGGCGGGCCATTCGATGGACCATGCAGTTGAGCAGGCAACCGTGCTGATGTGTGCAGTGCACAAGATCAGCGATCTGGCGATGGCGGAGACAAATCATTTGCCGACGTTGCTGACGGCTGTGCATTACCTCAGTGGCATGGCCAAAGCGTTGGCCCAGGATGTGAATCATGGGTTGATGGTTGGCCGGAGGGTTGATTAGGAATGCGGCGGCTGCCCTGGCTGATGTCAGCTAGTTAGACCCCGGGGCCGCTTTGCGGCCCATCGCCGGCAAGCCGGCTCCCACACCGAACGTGCCGCATTCAGAATGCGTTACCAGTGGTGCATAGGACGAATGTGCTAGATAGCCCTTTGCCTTATGTTCAGGGCGAGAAACTGTCGCCCTGAACATAAGGCAAAGGACTGGCCCCATGACCGCTTTCAAGAAGCAGCTTCTGCCTGTCGCCTTACTGTGCAATGTCCTCGCTGCGCAGGCGAGCGATGTGCAGATGGGCGACTTTTGGGTAGTCCACTACCAAGGCGGCTTGGGCAAGAACCAGGTGTTTGTCGCGGACGGTGACCCCGATAACATCTTCAATCGCCCAGGTGGCGCGAAATCATTGGGTGTCTACCAGTTCTACGAAGAGCCCGGCAAGCCCACATTCACTGCCTACGATGTCGAAATCGACTGTGCAAAGAACCGCGTGCGTATCACGGGCGCACAGGATTTTCGCAGCGTTTTCAATGAGTTGCGAAACGCGAAGTATTCCAATCAATGGCAGAGCAAACCTGACACCTGGTTGGCGCAAAGCCGCGACTTTCTGTGCAAGCCGACCGACCGCCAGGCCCGGAAAATGGAGCGCCTGGGGGTAATGCCCACATCGCAAATAGCCAAGGCAGGGCCGCAGCTGTTCGAGATATTGAACCGCGAGGCCGCCAAGGTGGCGATCATGCAGAAGATCGACGAAGGGTTCGCACAGATGTCTGCCAAGTAAAGCGGCCTTCAGGGAGAAGACCTTATGATCCGATTGTTCGCATTGGGCCTGTTGGCCACATTGCTCAGTGGCTGCGCATCGCTGGAAGCCAGCAGCGCCTGGAAAGATCGTCCGGTGGGCGAGCTGATCGATTTCTTCGGGGTGCCAAGGCGGATCATGGTGGTGCCGGAAGAAGATCTGGTGGTGCTCAGGTACGTGCGCGACAGCAGCTATGTCACGCGGGAAGCAGCAGGCACTTACACGGGGCCGCAGAACGGGCAGATTGTGCACACGGAATACTGGGAAGATGTGCAGCACTCAGGCAGTTGTCAGATCGATGTGTTCATCAACAGGGCACGGCTGGTGCAGAAGGTACGCACGAAAGGTCGCTGTGCAGTTGTCGAGATGGCGCCGGCAGCTCGAGCGTGATCTGGCAGACGCAAACCACAGGTGATCGACTCAGGAGGTCACCTCCCATAATACTCAATTTAACAAGTGGGCGATGTCAAATATTCATAAGCCACTCACGGGCCGGAGATTACTGACTCAAAGTCCTCGAAACGAATGCGGCCGCTCATCGATTGATGTAAAACTAGCTTTATTGGCCTCAGTGCAAGACAAAGAGGTGCCTACGAAGTCCAGGGCGATTCAGAACCTGTTCCGCAAGTATCTCGGTATCGCCGATTGATGCATTCAAATTGAAGGGCGAGTCCTTGATCAGCAACCTGGCTGATCGAGGAGAATTTTTCACCAGCACGATTTAACCAAGCCGCAGAGTGTGGCTATAAAATCGCTACTGAGCCTGATCGAACAGCGCCGCGGTGGCCTTGAGCACTAACGCTGTTGAGCCGATGAAGCTGTACTACGAAGCGTAGGTCTTCCACAGGAGGTCATTTTTATGCTAATGATGGCACTGCGCCACTGCTCGATGTGCAAGCTGCGCCTCAAAATGTCTATTTGCAGCCAAACTAGGCCTCCAACCACTTTGCGCAGAACTTACCAGACCTTTTCCTTTGCTTTGAAAAGGAGCTTTTATGAGTACTGAAAATATTGAGACGCTTCTGGAGCGGCTTGTCACTATCAATGAAGAGGTTTCACAAAAGCTAGATGATATAAAATATGATTTATCAGAAATAAAAAATGAGCTGAACTGGGTTGGTGAACATTCCTATGCAAAAGTTGTGTATGGCGGCTTGAATAACATTGAGATGAGGTTTATAGGTATTGAGTCCAATACATCTATCTTATAGTTCGCTGGAATGTTTTAGATGGCTGGCTTTCCTTGAACTATTCAGTCTTGATGTGGCTTTTTTGCAGTTTTGTGCCACTTTTGAAAAACCTTTGATACTAATTTTTTTCCCCCGATAGAGCTGATAGGTCTGTGGCAAGTCAGGATGCATCTGCGCTTTGCTGCAGATCGCTGCTTAGCTGAACAGATTAAGCATCAGCGAACGACCAAAGGATCATTACGCCTGGAGCAGGAAGCGCTATCATCCCGCCATCAGCTCAAGAGGATCCCTTCGCGGCCGGTCAGTCCGGCACTCCCTTGAGCATCACAACAAGGAAGGTTGCGCATGGACGACATCGTTCAGCCCCCCGCTGCTCAAGAAGAAATCCCACCTAAAGAAGTCAAGATCCTTGCCACCCTTGTGGCGAAGCTGAACCTTGCCGACTTCCAGAACGCCATTCCCGTAATTCGCGAACTTCGTATAGCGAACGAGACCGAAGACCGTTTCGTTAATGCGACCCTGACATTGACCTCAGAACCTGAGGTGTTCAAGGCCAAGGTGTGGCGGATCGACGAGATTGGGGCAGATAGCTTCCGGATCATTCCTGGTCTTGATCTGGTCTTGGACGGCCCGTTGCTTAGTCGTCTGACCGAAGCTGAGCTGTCGACATTCACCTTCGTGCTTGAGGCGGACGACAAGGAAGCGGAGAGCGGCAGAAAGGAGGTCTCCCGTTTTGAGCAAGTCGTAGACCTTCTGCCCCGAAATCAGTGGGGTGGGTTGCGGCATATTCCTGACATGACGGCTGCCTTCGTGCAGCCGAATGATGCGGCAGTTGAACGACTCTTGAAGCAGACGGCTGAGTTGCTTCGCCAAAGTGAACTGTGCTCATCGCTGGATGGTTACGAGGGTGGCGCGAAGCGAGCTTGGCAGCTGGCGTCTGCGGTCTGGAGCGCCGTCGCACGGATGAAGCTCGACTATGCATTGCCGCCGGCAAGTTTTGAACAGTCAGGTCAAAAGGTGCGAAGCCCAAGCCAGATTGCCGATACTGGTTTGGCAACCTGTATGGATCTTACCCTGCTATTCTGCGCTGCCCTGGAGCAAATCGGGCTGAACCCAGTCATCGTGTTCACCCGCGGTCACGCTTTCGCGGGGTTGTGGATGAAGCCCGAGGAGTTCACTACTGCCCTTGTCGATGATGTGACGGCGGTACGCAAGCGGGTGAAGCTGCGGGAACTGGTTCTATTTGAAACGACGCTCAGTACGCAGAATCCTGTCCCAACCTTCTCTTACGCAGTCGAGAGAGGTGAGAAGCAGATTGCCGAAGACGCGGACAGCGAATTTGAAATGCTGCTCGACATTCGCCGGGCTCGACTGCAACGGATCAAGCCACTCGCAAGTGCTGAGGCTCAGATCGCACGGATTGCTGATGAGGTTCCGGTGGACTCTCCGACGCTCCTGGTCGAGGACGGGGCTGGAATCCCTGATGAGATCCTCGAGGTAGTGGTCGAAGACCTTTCCAAGCTCGACCCAGCAGACCGACTTGGCCGGTGGCAGCGCAAACTCTTGGATCTCTCGCTTCGAAACAACCTCTTGAACTTCAAGACAGGCAAGCGGGCGCTGAAGCTGGAGTCCCCAGATCCAGGAGCCCTCGAGGACGTATTGGCCAGTGGTCAGTCGCTGAAGCTGCTCACCCGCCCAGACCTCATGGATGGTGCTGATCCGCGGGAGCGCGCTCTGTATGAGCAACGTGAGCGTGAGGATGTTCGTCGCCGGCATGCCGAGGATGCCCTCAATCGCAGAGAGGTGTTTGTTGCGCTGACATCCAACGAGATGGACGTTCGACTCACCGAACTGTACCGAGGTGCTCGCACAGCGCTGCAGGAAGGCGGCTCCAATACGCTCTTCTTGGCCATTGGCTTCCTGAGTTGGACACGCGAGGACAGAACAGGGCAGAAGTACAAGGCGCCATTGGTTTTGATACCGGTTACGCTGGAGCGCAAGAGCGCTCGCTCCGGATTTACCATGGTGCTTCACGATGATGAGCCGCGCTTCAACCCCACCCTGATTGAGATGCTTCGACAGGATTTCGAATTGGGCTTGGGGTCGCTGGAGCACGAATTGCCTCGGGACGATTCTGGCCTTGATATCGCCGGTATTTGGAACAAGGTTGGCCATGCCATCAAGGACATCCCAGGTTGGGAGTTGAGCGAAGACGTCGTGCTGTCGATGTTCTCGTTTGCCAAATACCTCATGTGGAAGGATCTGACCGAGAACGCTGAGCACCTGCGGAAGAGCCCAGTCGTTCAGCACCTTCTGGATACCCCACGCGATTCGTTCGTTTCGTATACACCGTTCCCAGAGGCGCAATCGCTGGATCGCGACTACGGCCCGACAGACGTTTTCTGCCCGCTGCCGTCGGACTCATCTCAGTTGGCTGCAGTGATGGCTGCAGCCAAGGGCAAAGACTTTGTGCTCATCGGCCCACCCGGTACTGGCAAGAGCCAGACGATTTCCAACATGATCGCCCAGTCGATTGCCCAAGGGCGTCGCGTGCTGTTCGTCTCGGAGAAGATCGCCGCGCTGGATGTCGTGTACCGTCGCTTGCGTGAGATTGGCTTGGGTGAGTTCTGCCTCGAGTTGCACTCAAGCAAGGCTCGGAAAACTGATGTGCTGGCCCAGCTGCAGTCCGCTTGGGAGGCAAAAGGGCAGGTCGATTCCGCTGCATGGGAGGTTGAGGCTCAGCGTCTCGCAACGCTGCGCGACAGCCTGAACATTTACGTCGAGCGACTGCACCGGCGCCATCGCAACGGTTACACCATCTACGATGCGATTGGCACGGTCACTTCGGGTGTCGATGAAGCTGTTGCCCCTGTTGGCTGGGCGTCACCTGACACGCATGACCACAAGGCCATGCTTGAGCTTCGTGAATTGAGCGATCGCCTCGAAGTGAACGCGCAGGCTGTGGGCTACAGCCTGCTTGCTGGTAATGCGTTGTCCGCAGTTGGTCAAGCGGAATGGTCACCTCATTGGCAACAACAGTTCGTGCAGGCGGCTCGTGATGTGTTGCCTGCCGTCTTGGATGTCCAGTGTGCGGCTGATCGGTTCGTTGAGTTGGCTGGGCTCCCAGCTTCGGAATACACCCCGGGTGCACTGGAGGGGCTGTCAGTCCTTTCCCAGGCACTACCCGCGGCAGCAGGACAGGATTGGCGCTTCGCGTTGCGGCCTGAAGCCCGCTCCATTTCTCAACGGCTGAGCGATGGCTGTGCGTGGGTTGAACAACATCGAGAGCTAAACGCTAAGCTTTCGCCGCTCTGGACTTCTCGCGTTGTGGCGGATGCTAAGCAGGGTGTTGACCTGCTGCAGCAACGTCGCACCATATTCGGTGAGCTCAGCCCGGCCTGGCCGGAAAGTGTCACCGATGTGCTTGCTCAGGCGGTGGCACTGCTTAGCCAAATAGTAGAGCTCAAGCAGCAGCTCAGTGCGACCTATGGCGATACGATCGAATCGCTCGACATCGATCTGTTGCTGAGAGAGTGGAAGGAGGCTGAGGAATCGTTCTGGCCAAAGTCCTGGTTCGGTAAGCGTCGTATCGCAGGTTTGCTAGCCCCGACTCAAACCACTGCAGGCGAGGCCGATCACGGTAAGGATTTAGCAACCTGGGCAGAAATACGTGCCGTGCGCCGCGCTATTGATGAGCTTGAGCCAGGGCACGAGTGCGTTGCCGTTTGGCAAGGTTCTAAGTCTGACGCTGAGAAGCTTTCGACGTCGATCAAACTCCAAGAGGCCATTCGGCTCCAGCAATCAGACTCGGATTGGATCGATGATGGGCTCCAGTTGGTCGAGCAAGGCCAGCTGGGTGATGCATTGAAGGAAGAACTGCGAAGGCTTCGCACGCTGACTCGCCTTGATAGCGATATGGCTGCCTTGTCCGACCTTGGCTCGAGCACTCAGCAGCTTTGGTGCGGCAAGGACACTAACATTGAACTCCTTACTGCAGCGCTGCGCTTCCAGGCTGAGCGTCGGGATATCGAAGAACGTGGTCGCCTTGTTGATGATCACCCAGAAGTGCAGGAGGGCCGCTGTGGAGCCTTGCTGAAAGGTGACTTCGATCTGTTGAAGGAGCGGGCAGCGGTTGAACGTGATTTGTCCGACCTGGCTGACCTGCGAGAACTGGTACCGGTCTGGAGTGACCTGAAGACCAAGCTTGAGATTGCACGTCAGGCTGTGGTATTCCAAGGGCAGGTAGCAACTGCTGTTGCGAAGCTCGCGCTGAACCCGGAGCAGATTGCAGCTTACAAGGCTCCCCTTCAAACGCTCTTGGGCGATGGCAACGCTTTGCTAGAGCCTGAAGGTGCGATAGCTCTCGCAGGCGTTGGCCTGCGTGAAAAGCTTGCGTTGTTGCAGGAGCGTTCATCGCATCTGACTTCGATCGGTCACTTCACCGAGGCCGGTGCTGATGAGACCTCACACCTTTCGTTGAATGACCTCAAGAAAAATTGCGAAACCGTAGTTTCGTCCGAGGCGCGACTCAAGGCATGGTGTGCCTGGAGGAAGGTGCGCGATGAGGCCTTCGCCGTTGGCCTCGCCCCAATTGTCCAGACCATGGAAAGCGGAGCCATCACCTCCGGAAAAGTCCGCCGCGTCTTCGAGGTGAATTATGCTCGCTGGTGGCTGAATACCACTGTCGATAACGAGGAAGTGATCCGGACATTTGTCAGCGTTGAGCATGAACAGCGTATTCGCGATTTCCGAGCGCTGGATGACAAGTTCACCGAGCTGACGAAGGACTGGCTCCGTGCTCGGCTGTGTGCTGACCTGCCAAGTCAGGACAGCGTGAGCCGCTCTTCAGAGTGGGGCTTGCTGCGTCATGAGATGGGCAAGAAAACCAAGCATATTCCATTGCGTGAGTTGATGACTCGGGCACCAGAAGCCCTCACCAAGCTGACGCCTTGCTTGCTGATGAGCCCGCTCTCGATTGCCCAATACCTGCCGCCAGCCTCAACCCCGTTCGACCTCGTCATCTTCGATGAGGCCTCTCAGATTCCGGTCTGGGATGCAATTGGTGCGATGGCGCGAGGAAAGCAGGTCGTGATGGTAGGTGACCCGAAACAGCTGCCGCCGACCTCGTTCTTTGACCGGGCTGAGTCCACTGCTGATGATGAGGATGTCGAAGCGGATCTCGAGAGCATCCTGGATGAATGCATCAGCGCGAACCTGCCGATGCGCAACCTGAACTGGCATTATCGCAGCCGTCACGAGAGCCTGATCGCGTTCTCCAACCAGCGTTACTACGGCTCGAAGCTGGTGACGTTCCCTTCGCCATTCACGGCTGATAAGGCTGTGAGGCTGTGTCCAGTTGCTGGTGTTTACGACAAGGGCGGCTCACGTACCAACCTGATTGAAGCAAGAGCCCTAGTTGCTGACCTTGTTGCTCGCCTTCAGTCGCCGGCCTTCCGTGAGAGCCGTCGTACTGTGGGAGTGGTCACGTTCAACGGTGAGCAGCAAAAGCTCATCATGGACATGCTCGATGAGGCATGCCGGAGGGATCCGTCGCTCGACTCGTACTTCGCTGAGTCTGAGCTCGAACCTGTGTTCGTGAAGAACCTGGAAAGTGTCCAGGGCGACGAGCGGGACATCATCTATTTCTCGACCACCTACGGAAAAGACGCTGCCGGCGTGATGTCTATGAACTTCGGCCCGATGAACCGTCCGGGTGGCGAGCGCCGACTGAACGTTGCAATTACGCGTGCTCGCCAAGAACTGGTGCTGTTCTCGACCCTCCGCCCAGAGCACATTGACCTTGCTCGGACGCAAGCCGTCGGGGTGCGTGACCTGAAGCATTTCCTCGAATTTGCTGAACGTGGGCCGCAGGCCTTGGCTGAAGCTAATTTCGGTAGTGTGGGTGGATTCGATAGCCCATTTGAAGAGGCAGTCGCTGCTGCCTTGGCCAAGAAGGGTTGGCAGATCCATACCCAGATTGGTGTCTCTTCCTTCCGAGTAGACTTGGGGGTTGTGCACCCTGATGCTCCAGGGCGCTTCCTAGCCGGTGTCGAGTGCGATGGGGCTACCTATCACCGCAGTGCGACTGCGCGTGATCGCGACAAGCTGCGTGAGTTTGTGCTGCGTGGACTTGGCTGGGAGATCGTTAGGATCTGGTCGACCGACTGGTGGGTTGATGCCGTGGGAACCGCAGAAAAGGTGCATCAACGTCTCACCGAACTGCTTGCCGAATCGAGGGCCAAGCAGGCGGTCATCGATGCTGCCCATGAGGCTGAGCGCCTAAAAGTCGATGCTGCCATGGCTGAAGTCATTGAGGTTGTGGATCAGGTTGCTGTTGTAGCTTCGACTTCAGCTGCCGGAGCCAATGAGCCGTCTGGCGCAATGCCAGAGTTGAAATACGCCAGAGCTGCCGCGGCTGAAGCAGCAGAAGATACCGTGATTCCTTATGTGCCAGTAGAGCACCTGGTTTACAAGGAAGCAGACCCTGCCGAGGCTGTGAAGGCGGTTGATCCAGACAGATTCTTCGAAGCGAGCTACACGGCTACCTTGGAACAGATGATTGCCCATGTGGTGGCAGAGGAGGGGCCTGTGCTCGATATGGCGCTTGCGCGGCGTATCGCGCGTGCTCACGGCTGGGTCAGAACGGGCTCGCGCATTCGTGATCGCGTCGATCAAATAGCGCGGGCACGATTCCGATCTCATGAAGAGGAGCAGGCAGGAACATTCTTCTGGCCGACTCATCTCGAGTCGGATATGAACGTTGTCTTTCGTAGGCCGGGTGATGACGATGCTATTCGGCCACTTGCTGAAATCTGCTTGCCCGAACTAGGTGCCTTAGTAGATGAAATGACCAAGCATGGTCACGTAGGAGAGGGGCTGGTTTACGCAGTAGCCAAGGAAGCCGGGGTCGGTAAGCTTGCCCACGCGGGCCGTCAGCGTATCGAAAAAGCGATAAAGCGGATCGCAGAGTGATACTCGATAGGGCGCATTACCAGCGCCCCTTATCGATTCAGGGTGTAGCACTGTTGCTTCGAATTGTGCCGCGCCTGTATACACACGAAGGCTAATTTGCAGTGGCAGAACAGGTCAGCAGCGAGATCGTACGCTGCTGACCTGTAAACCGTCATTTGCCGCGCGGTTTGCCAGCATCGCTCCGTTTATCGCGGACTTGACCGTCCTTGTTGCGAGACCGTGGTTGTTCACCACCGCCAGGCTTTGGAACGTTCACGTTGGGGTTGAGAGGGCGACGATCTGTCATACGGAATCTCCTTCATCCAGCAATGTGAGATACAAGAGGTTTTCAGTAAATCGCGAGCCACGCAGAAAGGTTTTCACACATCATATGGTGGTTTTCCTTGCTGCAAGACACAACATAATGCGCTCCGCTGGTGTTCGCAAGTGTTTTGGATCCCTTTAAATGTCTAAATTTTTACGCCCGTGCAGTGTGCCGACTGTTCGACGGCATATGCTAATGTGCCATCACGCATTCGGTATGGAGCATCGTGATGGGTTGGAAAGGGACTGTAAGATCGCTGCAGGCATCAGCCAGACGAGCTGAGCGCAACGCTCATCGTCGGCAGCGTGAACTCGAGAAGCGGCAAAAAGAGTTCGACAAGATGGAGGCTCTAGAGCAAGCAGCGTACGAGGTAGAGGTCTATGAAAATCACATCGATCTCCTACTTTCCATGCACAAGGAATGCGCTGAGCCGGTGCAGTGGAAGAAGATCCTCTCAACGCCAGAGCCCCGGCAACCCTTGAAGAGCGGAGCGCTCGAGCAAGCCGCACTTCATGCATCTGCTACCTATCGCCCTAACTTTTGGGCACGGCTTTTCAAGCTTGAGCATCGCAAGCGCGAAGCGCTTTTGGGGAGAGTCGGCGTCGCCGCGGCCGAAGATGAAAAACTGTTCCAGGCAGAGCTTAATGAGTGGAAGACTGCACACGACGATTGGGCTGAGGAGCGCGATATTGCTCTGCGCATCCTGGATGGTGACCGCCAAGCGAAGCTTGATGCTATAGAGGCTTTCGAATCTTTTGAGGAAATCTCCCACCTAGGCTCATCTATCCAGATGATCGTCCATGAGGGCGGAGTTCTGGAAGCGAAGCTGGCCATCCACGGTTCACACGTCATCCCGTCCGAAATCAAGTCTCTGCTCAAGAGCGGCAAGCTCTCAACCAAAGCGATGCCAGGTGGGCGCTTTAATGAGCTGCACCAGGACTACGTCTGCAGTTGTGCTCTGCGAGTTGGGCGGGAGCTGCTGGCCATCCTTCCGGACGAGCTGGTAATCGTTACTGCCATGGATAATGTGTTGAACAGCTCAACCGGACACATGGAGGATCAACCGATTCTCAGCGTTGCGTTCTCTCGGGCCACAGTCGACGGCCTGAACCTTGAGGCGCTTGACCCATCAGACGCGATGAAGAACTTTGTACACAACATGAGTTTTAAGAAAAGTGGAGGATTTTCGGCAGTGCAAGCTCTAAACGCACAGTGCTTTGCTGGTGTTGAGGCATGAGGTCTGAATCGCCCCGAAGCAGAAGCTTGGAGCGATTTAGATTACAGCCCTATCCTGAAGCATCGTTTCATGGAAGCGATCCGGGGGCTTGATGCTGGTCAAGGACTTGCCTATGTCATCCAGGTATTTAGCTGCTTCGCTGTTGCGATGCTGCAAACCCTCGCCACCTCGATACGGGTTCTCGATAGCGTGCTCAAGATAGGTGATCAGACGATTGCGCGTGTCTTAAGTTGCATCTCCTTAGCCTCGCAGCGTCCGGTCAAATGAATCGCCCCTGAAATACGCACGCGACGCTACTTCACATAGGCATCTGCCACCCAGATTTCACCCATCGAAACTTTGGCTCTTGAACCTTCGGCCCGCCGAAGTCTTCACCTTCAATCTTGAAGCACCTGGCCATCAGATCCCGCACCCCGCCCAAGCGCTCCATGGCAGTGAGTTCCTTGGTGATGTCCTTGCCAACCGTTGTAAACGCCTTAGTCGATTCTGACTTAATGAACTCGGGAGTGGAGAGTGTAGTGGTCAACTCATCCGGACACGGTTTTGAGTTTTTCTTCAGCTTTCGCCGGAGCCAGTCCATCGTTGAACTGATGAGGTCGGATCCAGTTGTAGTGGCTCATCAGGTATTGGCCAATGTCTCGTTGAGCTTGCTGCCCGGTCAATATGCCTGGTGCCATCGCGCTGGTGGCCCAAGGGGCCAAGCAGATGTGGGCGGGCGGCGAGGGTTTCCCCTACGACACGGGGCGTTTTCTGGTGACGTCGCTGGACCTGCCGGCCAACGCCGAAGTCACCCTGTCCAGCCCGGAGCAGCCTTGCCTGGGCCTGCGCGCGACATCATGGCCTTGCGGGAGCGGGCGCTGGCGGCCTGACGCCGGGCGAGGGCGCCGCTACCTCACTGAACACCCCCCCCATCTCGGTCAGCAACTCGGCGCGGGTGGCGGCCGAAGAGTCGCGGTAACCGCTCAGGTCACGGTATGCCGTCAGCGCCTGGGTTGTGGCCAGATCCCTTGTCCCTTGGCGCCATAGCCACGGCAGCAACTGCAACCGTGCCTTGATCCGGTCAGAGGGGCGGTCGGCCGGCAGATGGTCGATCATGGCCACCGCTTGGGGCAGCAGTGCTGGTTCGGGCTGTTTCAGGCCCGCTTGCCTGGCCAGGTCCAGAAGCTTGGCCAAGGTGCTGATGTCTTCAAGGCTGCGCGGCGTGCCGGCGGCGGGTTCCAGGGCCTGGAATGCCTGCCGGTAGCTAGCGCTGAAGTCCTGGTGGGCTTGCCACTGCAGTTGAGCCACCTGCTGCCAGGCGCTGGCCTGTTCCAGCGCAGATTGCTTGATCGGGCGTTCGGCGAAATAGCGCGCGGTGGGCAGGTCATTACGCTCGCTGGCATCCTTGATGAGCTTTGGCCACAGTCGGGCGCCGTAATGGGTGTTGCCGTCCTGGGGCGCGGCGGCGAGCAGCGCATAGGCTTGGTCCGGGGCGCCAGTGATAGCCAGGCGTGTCATGTTCAGATAGGGCGTCAAGGGCTCTGGCAGCGAGGCTCTGCCGGCCTTGAGCGCCAGCAGGTTGAGCTGGCTGAGGACGTAGCCTTTGCGCGAGTCGCGCAGTTGACCGGTGGCCTCGATCCCTTGGTCGACAAAACCCAAAGCCTGGGTCTTGTCGCCCATTTGCAAGGCCAGCTCGGCCAGGCCGAGCCAGTTGAAGGCGGCATTTTCCCGCTCGCGCGCAAGGGCCTGGGTCACCGGGCTGATCATCCAACTGCGGGTATGTTGCGGGCTGAGCTGCATCGCATAGATCATCCGGTCGTAACTGTCGAGCTTGTGCGCATACTCCAGCGCCAAAGCAAGCAACGCACGGGCCTGAGTCTCGTCGCCCGCGCCGCAGTAGTGCAGTGCCAGCCACATGAAGGCCCCGGTGCTGGCGGAGCTGTCGCGCTCGGCCTGTTGCCGGGCAATGTCCAGCGCCTGACCCAGCAACGCTTCACGGCGCGCCGCGCTTACCTGTGGCAGCTCTGCCACTTCCACCAGCCGATAGGGCTGCGAGCCAGCGTAAAGACCGGCGATGGTCTTGAGGGCGTCATCGACAAAACCGGCCCTGGCCTGGACCAGCGGCAGTGATGAATCGATATTTTTCTCCTGGCCGGCCTCAAGCAGGACGGCACGGGCCGCCTGATGCCAGTCGTGGCGGGCGATAAGGGTCTCGGCATTACTGGCATGGGCAAGCAGTGGCAGGCAGGTGAGCAGCAGGGTGGTCAGCGTCCGTGCGAGGGTGTTCAACAGCGGGTCTCCGAAGGTTTAACGAGTAGGGTGGCAGGCTAGGTTTCGTACGTAAAGTGCCTGTGCTAGGCCATGCTGCGTTACATCACCAATACCCACGTAGTCGCACCAGGTGATCGTTCGGGGACGCGATCAGAGCATCCCATAAAAAATTATTCTTTTTAAGGTTTTACTTTTTTAAGGAGAGGCAATACGGCGTTTATCGCGCTGGAATGACAGACGGCCTACAGCGCCTGGAAAGATCGTCCTGTGGGCGAGCTGATCGATTTCTTCGGCGTGCCACGGCAGGTCATGGTGGTGCCGGAGGAGGATTTGGGCGTGCTCAGGTTTACACAGGGCCGCAGAACGGGCTGATCGTGCATACGGGATACTGGGAGGACGTGGAGCACTCAGGCAGCTGTCAGATCGATGTGTTCATCAACAGGGCTCGACTGGTGCAGAAGGTACGGACGAAGGGACGCTGCGCAGTTGTCGAGATGGCGCCGGCAGCCTTGCGACTTCGAAAATTCGAGACTTTCAAAATTTGAAACTCAGCATTTGAAATGCATCCATCGTCTTTGATGGCCTCACTTAAGTATTTCTAATAGAAATACAGTTATAAATCGAAGTCAATCTATATAGTCCCCTAGACTGTCCACTCCTTCAGAAATAAATAACATATTTTATATTTCTATAAAATATAACGATTGACCATCTGCCACCCATACTTCCTCTCTAATTATGAAACTTTTGAGTGCATGTGCAATTTTGCAACTTCGTAAGTTAATGATTTTACGGACATTACTCAAAAAGGAAAGCAATGGACCCACTCTCCCATCCTTCACGACCAGCGGGCGCTCCAGAATTCGTGGTGTTCAGTCATAAGCAAAACGAAAAGGTCAGCTTGTTCTGCCGACCCACGCTGTGGCGATTCGCCGAGGTGGAGTTTGATCCTTGGGTGAGCGATTTATCCGTGAATTTGCGTTTCATCGAATTGGACAAAGTTAGAATTCCGGTTGCGCTTGCGTTCGAGAATAGCCACGCTTCAATCATTGTGGTGTCCAGGTCGTGCCTAGGAACCAGCACGACCGTTGAAGTTCAGAATTATGCCGACGATAACGGCTTTCTCTGCGAAATTTTAGATACTGACTTCCTGAAATCAGAACGTACCCGCTACGAAAACTACCTACTCATGCTTTCCTATATCAACAAGCAGAGAGATGCACTGACTGAGCGCAATCTTCGCGAAGTAATGAGACTCCTCCCAAGGTATGGACTTACGGTGAGCAGCGCTATGCAGGCGGTTGAGCAGGATTTTGGCGAAAAGGGCGCAGCGTTGGTGTTCGAGTTGGTCAGAAAGGGCCGATTGAACGTCAAGAGTTTGAGTTCGACAAAATTAAGTGGGGCATCCCAATTAGGCCATGGAGATGCCCAGGATGAGTGATCAACGATTTTCTAGGTCCGAACGCGAACGAGAAGGTTACGACTGTGATAAGTGGCGCGCTGTTGACCTAACGGTCCTGCCGGATGGCCTTCGAGGTCCGACGGAGAATCGTATTAAAGCTATACGGGCGTTCTTGAAGGAAGGCGCATCGCTAGAGGAAATTCAAGAAAAATACGGGATGCCCCGCTCAACGCTTTATCGAGTCATCGACAAATGCGAGGCGCTGGACAAATCCGGAAGTCCCATTGGCTGGGTGGCCGCAATACCTTATAAACGCAGCGGTGAAAGAAAATATTATCGGACAGCGCAGCCCAGTTCATCCGTAACACAAGGATATTCCGGCGTTTTTACGCACTTCGTTGAGCAACATCCAGATGTGGGTGATTGGCTGAAAGCGCAAGCCCGTAGATACAAACCCCGGAAATCTGGCGGCGACTACTTTATAGCGGTTCATAAAGCGTTCGTGCGCAAGTGCATTGAGGTTGGAGTTACCAAAAATGAATACCCATTAAATCAAAAAACCGAAGGTATAAGCGGGCTTAGGAGGTGGTTGCAGGATAAACACCGAGAATTGAAAGCAGAGCAGGAGTTGAAGTCCTCACAAGCTAACGAGAGCGTCCGAGATATTGATCCATCGGATATCTTGGAGCAAGTTGAAGCAGATGGGCACAAATTGGATATTCGCTTGGTTATTCGCGAAAGGGATGCCTATGGGGAGCCTGTTGAATATGAAATTCTTAGGGTCTGGTTAATTTGTCTGATCGAAAAATTTTCAAGGTGCGTGTTGGGCTATTCATTGGCACTGGGTCACAACTATGATCAAGTCGACTTACTTACGGCGATTTATCGAGCCCTGAGCCCACACGCTCGTCCACCGCTGAATATTCCTGATACCCGTTATTGCGATGAAGGGGGGTTCCCCTCAGAAAGTTCGGGCGCGTGGCAAACGTGGTCCACACTAAAACTGGATAATGCTTGGGCGCATAAGGCGAAGCATGTGATTGAGGTGCTAAATGATAGGCTTGGCTGTGTGGTGGAATTCGGCAGACCGCACACGCCCAATGATCGCCCTGTTGTGGAGCGTTTTTTTCTCTATTTAGTGCAAAATTTTTCTCACAAAATAATTGGTACCACGGGTAGTGAGTCCACAGACGAGATCAAGGCACGTTTATCGCCAAAATCCAAAAACCCTTTGAAGATGTTACTGTCTCTAGAAGAGTTGGAAAGTGCCATAGACATAGTGATCTCTGACTATAACGGTCGGCCGCACGCGTCAATCCAAGGCCACACCCCGTTGGACTTGTTCCTCATGCGTATGAAGGCAAGGGCGTTGCCGCCGAACACACTGCCTATTAGTTATCAAAATGAGGCAGCGTTTACGAGAATTCGCGAGCCAAAGATCGTGCAGTCAAATGCCAAATATGGGGGCGCGTTCATTAACTTTGCTTACCAGAAATACCGAAATCCGGACGTATTGCGGAGTAATTCGGCGGGGCGGAAAATGATTATCGAGTACTCTCGCAGAGATGTCTCTTCGATCAATTTGCTTGATGAGTCTGGTGCGTTTATTGGTGTGCTGACACCGCCGCCACCTTACTCAATCACGCCACACAGCTACAAATTGCAGACCGAGATTTCAAAGGCCGTGAAGAACGGACAATTCCGCTTTACGGAAAGTGAGTCATTCATTGAAGCTGTCCGTAGGTTTCAATTGAAAGGTAACAAAATGACTCGAGAGAGCGCGACGAACCTATACAAAAACACTGGCATGGTTTCATCAGGTTCGTCTGTCGAGGAAGAAACGCCTCCCCCGGCATCGGAATCACAAGTCGACAGAGTAAAGCTGTTTAAAGTTTTCACTTTTTGAAATAGAGGGTGCAAATGGATATCCAGGATACGAGACCCGTCGAGGTTGATCTTCATCCTGTCTGCAATCAGCGGTATTTGATTCCGACATTTTCGATCGGTGAGACTTACGCGCTTGTGCTTAAGGTTATTCGTCGCAGAGACTCTGGTTTAGTCATCTGGGGGCATACCCGTTACGGTAAGACCTGGGCAATGCTTTATTGCCAGCAATGCCTTACGCAAGATTTTCCGGATTTTCCTGTCGTTATTTACAACGCGAAGCGGGAAATATCAGCCACGAAAGGTAATTTCTATAACTCACTGTTGGCGGTGGTCGGTCACAAGCAGTGGAATGATAATGTTAGCCTCTCAAAAAAACATCTTCGGTTAGTGAATTTCATGGAGCAGGCGGCGTGCAAGGATTCACGGCAGGTCTTTATTCTGTTCATTGATGAAGCTCAGCGGCTTCAGCAGCAGCATTTTGACTGGATCAAGGATATCTACAATGACCTACGACTAAAGGGTGTGACATTGCTTCCCATCCTAGTAGGGCAGCAGCAACTGCTGGATCAGAAGAAAGCCTTCCTCAATACCGGGGTGGAGGGAGAGGCTATTGTTAATAGGTTCATGCTTTACGAGCACCCTTTCCGCGGAATACGCGAAAAAGAAGATTTCGCGACCTGCCTTGGCTTTTTTGACAGCACTCCTTATCCGGCTAGTTCCACATGGACGTTCACCAAATTCTTTGTCCCACAGGCATATGCCAATGGCTTTAGGCTGGCGCAAGTGAAAGACATACTGTGGGATGCCTTTTGTGATGCTTATAAGGAGTTGAAGCTGAAAAGCAAAATGGAAATACCGATGCAGTATTTCAGTAAAACAATAGAGATTATTTTGCGCGATAGTGTCGACATGGATCACCCAAGCTACACCATTACCAGGGAGTTCAGTTTGCGATCTATACGTGAATCTTGGTTTCAGGCCGCAACGCGCAATAGTAAAGCAGCTGATCCGAGCGCTTGATCATGATCATTGTTCCAGATACTAAAACGCTGAGTGTCACATCCAGGTACTGTCCGGTGACGCCAAGATATATGGCTTATGAGTCAGCCTATTCGCTGCTATGCCGATTTGCGCTCTATAACGTCATCCACGGGAATACATTGGTCAAGATCTTTGCACCAGCAAAGAATGCGAGAAGCGGCAAGCGCAGCCGATTCCCAAGCCTTGCCGACAGCGCGTCTGTGAGTCCGGTAGCGCTTAAAGAGTGTTTTACTCTCGCTGCAGTGCAGCAAGACGCGCTTTTCTTAGTGCCGGCTGCCGTACCGAGCATTGATCACATCGCAACCAATTTAAGAGTGTGTCCGGTGTGCATGGTACGTGGTGTGCACTACACGCTGTTCCAATACTCGCTTATTAAGCAGTGCCCGATCCATCAGATCGAGTTGAGCCAGGCGTGTCGGACCTGCGGCGGGGCAATGGATTACTCGTTAAACAGCAAATTGTTCCATGAGCCATATAGCTGTGTGCATTGTGGTCATCTACTGCGACTCAAGCAAGGGCAGAGTGGCCGGTCCTATTTGAATAGGTTGGGGCTGGAACGGCTGAATCTGGCGCATCGAATATTTGAGCGTAGCAAGGACCGCCAGCTATTTTTTGATGTTAATCAGCCGACCAACATTTATTTTGATAACACCGCTCAGTTTTCGTCGGCCATCACTGATTTCGCGGTGCATCAGCGTGAACAGTTCAGTGAGGTTCAATCAATGGCCGCATCCGGTCGCGGCGATAAAACTGCGGGCTTCTACAGGGTCAGCAACATCAATCGTTGCTCGCCAGTTAATGAAAAAGTAGTCGTTCTAACTGCTGACGAGTTCGTCCCAATTTTGAAGTGTATCTTCAGGCACATGCGAAAGCGGTATCTTCCCGGAATCAAGCTCAGCCAGTATAAGCTCGCCGTGATGTGGCGGAGTGTCGAACAGAGTGAGGTACCCACGCAAGGGTATCAACTTGTTGGCTATCTTGACTGGCTATGTTTTTGGTGCGGGGTTCAAACGCCCTCCGACCTGTACTCGAAAGCTAGCTCCTGTACCATCAGAAAACTGAGAACCTGGCTTGAGTCGAAGCGGACGCATGACGTATTTGCCTCGCTAAAAGGAGGGCGCGAAAAGAAATGGCTGATGTCGAAAATATTAGCTCACGAAATTCTTTTTTTCATGAGTACGCAGCTACACCGGCTATCAGAAGTGGAGCCAACCTGCTCCAAAACGGATGCCAGTCGTGTCGTCTATCGCCGGTGGTTGGGACCCACTGCGTGGGCGCTGATTGTCCTGCCGCAACAAGCCGCTTGCGAGTTCCACTTTTCAGCCCGCTCCGCTTTCGCTGAACTCCGTTGGTGGAAGGTGAGCAAGCCAGTGCAGCGAGAGACGTTTCTTTCACTGTCACATTGATCAATGATTAGTCTTCACCACAATCGGCCCAAGCCGTTTCATCGATACTTTCGCCGGCAATCAGCACACGCCGGTGCTGCAGGTTGGTATTCTGCGACCCGGGTGGTGTTTTATCGATGTGCACAACCTTCGGTTCTACCACTGCCAAGCTGGATTGGCGAACCGCAGCATCCCAATCTTCGTAGAAATATTGGTCTTGAGGTACTGAGAAACTAGGAAGATCAAGTGGCTTGTCAAAGTCTGCTGTAAATTGGAGATTGATGACTTTGTGAGTTTTTCCTTGGGGTGGAATAGGCGCTGCACGCTCACTGACAAACTCCTCCGGAAAAGGCGTTGCGCCTGGATTATAAAGATTGACAACCGGTGCGCAGTTCACGCTGCGTAGCATTAGGGCAAAGCGGTAACGACGTTCCAACACGAGTTCTACCTCGTGGGCATCCATCTTGAATTCGACGCCAGCATCGCCCATGCTGAATAGCTGTTGATGATTAACCCGATACTTCTCCAAATGATGATGTCGCCCTAGGAGCACCTGAAGGAGGGTTGCACACCCCTGGGTAAGGTAAATCTTTTTGTTCATGCCGAATTGGAAGTACCAACGATCACTGAGTTCGTGGAAAAAATCGACGCATTTTGCTTCGGCCAAATTTTTGGTGGTGCATCTCGTTTCTTTTAATAAGCTAACCATCACGAGATCTCTGACCCAGTGCTCCACACCTCTGCACGTTTCGTTGACCTGCTCGAACAGTTCAGCTGAGTTGAGCTCAGCTTTCGCGGTTAACTCAGTGACGCAGGAAAAGTATTTGGCTTGGGTGTAAAGTTTTTTCATGCTTGAACGCATCGGGTCTAGAATTTTGCCAAAGCGATGCTCTTGCCACTTCATGGCTGCAGCCACGCGAGATGCCGCTTGACGACTGGTCAGCCGACCCAATCCTTTGAGCTTTCGATCGATGAGCAACTCATCAATATCTACTTCTAGGTAGTAATCCCTTGGTTCTGAGGGCGGCAGTGAGCCAGGGTAGAGGCTTATGTGGCAGAGATAAAAATACACATAAGCTTCGAGCGGTAGGGGATTATGGTTCAGGGATTTATAATGGGTGTTGCGCAACCAGAGGTCGAAATGCTGAAGATAGCGCGCCACTTTACGTCGCCGGCGCGCAGGTATGGTCTGCATCAGATAATGAGAGATCTCCTGATCCAGCGGGGGGATGAAGTAGATCTTTTGCGTCTGCGGCATCGGTGGCTCCGGCCTACCATCTACGTTAAGCAGTTCGGGGAGGCTTACGCTGCTTTAAGGTGGCGATTGGTTAGGTAGGCAAAGAGTGTAGCAAAGCGTCACTGCACGTTGCCCATAGCATTCTTGAGCATTGTGCGATGCTGCCGTCGTCCGCTCTGCGGGCAATACAGCGGCTAGAGGTGTAGACGACAGTAAGCTGCCCGGTCCCCGTCAAGACCTGCCATCGCCGCGCGCCGCTTCAGGAGCAAGGGTTAGCCGTCCTCTACCTCGTCAGGGCTGTCTTTTTCCGATGAAGAAGTGGTCATTAACTGGCTGACACGACTGCCCAGTAACGACCCCGACTGGAAGTAACCCATTACGGTGCTGACGCTACGGTGCTCGGTCATCGCCATCACCTCGCCCAGAGGCACACCCTGGCGTCCTGCCTCGGTGACGAAGCCCGAGCGGAGGCTGTGTGCCGCCCAGTCACCGTCGAGGCCTGCCAGTGCCGCGCGACGTTTGACAATGCGCGCGATCTGGTCACCGGACAGGCCAACAGTCGCGACCCGGCCCCCTTTGTACAAGCGGCGAAACAGCGGGCCATTGGTGGCCGGTGCTACAGCGAGCCAGGCGTTAAGTGCCTGTGCCGCCGGCCCCTGCAGCGGTTTTTCCCGACGCACGCCACTACTGTCGGTTTTGGTTGCCCCAAGCACATATAGCCAAGTGTCGGCTTCCAGACGGCGCAAGTCCTCGGTCTGCAATGCGACGATTTCCGAGCGGCGCCGGCCACCACCGCTCCAGGCAAGCAACAGCAGGGCGCGATCGCGAACCCCACGCACGCCATCGGTGCAGGTGGCGAGCATCGCCTGCAGCGGCTCCAGCACAATTGCGGTCTTCTTTCGCACGGATACGCCTTGGCGTGTTTGGGCCTTGCGCGCCTCTCGCAGCAGGGTTTTGACTTCTGGAGCCTCACTTGGGTTGGTCCAGTGTTGCAGGCGATGCCATTTAGCCAAAACCGCCAAGCGGTGGCTGACTGTACTAAAAGCCAGTGGCCCCGACTTGCCCTTGATCTTGGCTGCAACTAGTGCAGCGTCGACGGTTGGGGGCAGCAGGTGTGTCCAGCCGCCATTAGTATCGGGCCTGGCCAGGTGATCCACGATAAATTGCACGGCGACCTCGGGTGGCAACGGGCCGTCTCCGAGCGAGCGGCGATAACGCAACCGCAGCCAAGCGGACCAGTAGGTGAGGGCGCTTTGGTAGCTGCGCACGGTGTTGGCCGCAGTGCCTGCCGCGATGAATGCCTCAGCCGCGGCGCGGGTGCTGTCGGCCAACTCTGTTAGCACCAGCGGCTGGGAGGAGGGCATCTGTACCGGCTCTGTCAATGTCTTCTCGCTCAACGTTGCAATAGGTTCGGATAACCTGTGGCTTATCAGACCCAATATACCGAGACGCAGCCTTAGAAGTTAAGTGTTTCAGTAGATTGTGAAACAATGTAGGCGCTCGTCGTATTGCAAAGGCGCGGAATCAATTTGATGCGCTCTGCACAAGTGTCTCGAGGGTTTTGGTCAGTTGCGGGAGTAGAAAAGCGCTGACGGCTGAGGATATGCCGCCGCCGGAGAGGCTGGCCGAGGTGACTCACCGAAGAACATTTGGACAGGGCTCTAGGGCGGGATTTATGGATTGCAGAAGCAGAAATGTACCCCCAGAAATACCCCTCGATACTCTCAGTAGGATACGCGATCGAGAATGGCGATTTCGGCTAGCCATCGATGTTGTATACGGTGGGCATCAGTGCATCTCCAAGGTGCAGTGGCTGGAAACTGGGCGGGCCCGCGCCTGTCCTGGAGCGCTCGTGACTAATGTCTTCCGTCGACGCGGAACGATACTTGATCGGTAATTGGCCTTTGGTTGGCTAAGTACCTGATTCACCGCACTGACCTGAGCCTTCGCCATAACGTGGTCCGACTGATTCCTAACTGCCGCGCCGCATCGTCGAGATTGCCCTGGCAGTTGTCCAGGGTTTCCTGCACATGCCGCAGCTGGGCGGCCTTGCCGATGCTGTGCAGGTCCGACTCCCTGGAGGGCCTGGCACGGCTGGTTGGTGCGACACTTTGGCACAGCTCGGGCAGCACCCGCGCCAGATACTGTTCGTCTACGCCGTGCTCTCCCAGCAGTTCGCGGGCCGAGAGCATCGCCCGCTCGATCACGTTCTCCAGCTCACGCACATTGCCTGGCCACCCATAACGTGCCAGGTAAGGCAGCAGGGCGCCTGGCACCTCCGCCGCGCCGGGCGGCTGACCTTGGACCAGCAGGCGCTGGCTGATGCCTCGACAGATCAGGGCGATATCCTCGGGGCGCTCGCGCAAGGGCGTGGTCTGTAGGCGCAGGATGTTGAGCCGGTAATACAGGTCGGTACGAAAATCGCCATCTTGTATCGCAGCACTTAGGTCCTGATGGGTGGCGGCGATGATGCGCACATCGATCGCGATCGGCTCGGTGCCGCCCAGGCGCAGGACCTCGCGCTCCTGCAGTACCCGCAACAAGCGCGTCTGCAGTGACACGGGCATGTCGCCTATTTCGTCGAGGAACAGCGTGCCACGGTGAGCCACTTCGAACAGGCCGGGCTTGCCGCCCTTGCGCGAGCCGCTGAAGGCGCCTTCCTCATAGCCGAACAGTTCGCTTTCCAGCAGCGACTCCGGGAACGCCGCGCAGTTGATAGCGACGAAGGGGCCCTGCCGGCGAGGGCTTTCGTTATGGATGCCCTGGGCCAGAAGCTCTTTGCCGGTACCGCTTTCACCGGTGATCAGGATGGTTGACTGGCTGGCGGCGAAACGCCTGGCCAACTGCAGCATTTCCCGGTTGGCCCGGCTGTTGCCGTCGAGCTGCTCGAGGCGGTATCGGGCGGTAAAGGCGCCGGGGCGGCGGGTGGAGCGGATGCGTTGGTCCGCGCGCTGCACGGCGGTGGTGTCCTGGCAGGTCAGAACCAGGCCGGTGCGCTGGCCATTCTCCAGGATCGGCAGTAGGTTGCTGACCACTGCATGTGAGCCGAGCCGGATCACCCGGTTTTCTTCGCCACCCTCCGCAAACGCCTGCTCCAGGTCCAGTTCCGGGCACAGCTGCTGCAACGGACGGCCCAGGGCCGCGCTAAGGGGCAAATCCAGCAGATGGGCCAGGGCCGGATTCAGCGACTGCACCACGCCTTGGTTGTCGATCGCCGCCACGCCGGTGGGGATATGTTGCAGCACTGCGTTCAAGTGCCGGCGCTTGGCGATCTCGATACGTTGGCTGTCGAGAATGCCCAAGGCCTCTTCGAGCGACTTGCGCACCGTGTCTTCGCTCAGTGACAGCACGCCGTGCAGGCCAACCTGTTCCGCCAGTTCCACCACAGTCGATGAGCCGATGATGCTGCGACATCCCAGCTGGGCGGCCTGTTCGACCGCTTGGCGCGCTTCTTCCAGGGATGTGTAGGCGGCCTGGTGAACCTGCACGGTGAACAGTGCGGCCATGGCCTTAAGGCCCTGGTCGATGCGGTTGTAGCTGAGCAAGGCCACTTGCGAGGCATGCTCGCGCGCCTGCCCCAGCGCCCGCAGCAGGTCATCGCCGCCCACACGCATCGTCAGTACCGGGCGCGCCAGGTGCTTGCGCAGGTAGGCGGCAGTGGCCCCTGCGCAGATGAACACGTCGGCTTCGCCGCGCAATTCCAGCTCGCGGGCGGCTTGCAACGCCTCGCTCACCGAGGTGTCGAGCACTTCGATGTGGGTGTCGGGGTAGTCCGCGGCGAGCCCGGCCACCATTTGCGCGAGGCGGCTGCGTTGCCGGGGGCGCTGCAGGTGGCTGATCAGCACGACGACCTGGGAGGTGGGGGAGTGCATGGCGGTGCCTGTTCAGAATTGAAGTGTTTCAATCCTGAACTAATTTGTTTCGTATATGCAATGCAGCGCTTCGCCAGCCTTTCCAATGAGCCGCTGCAGGCTAGGTGTGACGGGGCCTGCAGATGATCCGCGCAAAGTTGGCCCGGGCGTTGCTCTAGCTGAACTGCCCACTTGAAACCGAAGGCAGGACCATTGATTCATGAGCAGTTCCTCTACGACTTGTCCGGCAGGCGACGCGCTCGCGGTCTCGGCCGATGAGCAGCGCCTTGTCGACTTCATCCGTGAGCAGGCAACGGCAACACGCGTTGTCATGCAAACCCGTAAGCGCCTGAGCGGCGGTGCCATCCAGGAAAACTGGCTGCTTGAACTACTGATCGAGGGCGGCCCCTGGGCCGGCGCCCGGCGCTGGGTGTTGCGCAGCGACGCGCTGTCCGCGCTGCCGGCCAGCCTCGACCGTACCCAGGAGTTCGCCGTGTTGCAGGTGGCCTACCAAGCCGGGGTGAAAGTGCCGCGGCCGCTCTGGCTGTGCCGAGATACCCAGATCCACGGGCGGGTGTTCTTCCTGATGGAATACGTGCCGGGTGCCGCTGCTGGGCGGTTGCTAAGCGCAGGGGCGGGCGCCCAGGGCCAGGCTCGGCTGGCAGAGCAGCTCGGCGCCAACCTGGCACGCCTGCATCAGATCCGCCCGCCGAGTGCGGCATTGGACTTTTTGCCCGTGCCGCAGCGTTCGCCGGCCCTGGCCACCGTCGATGCCTATCGTCGTTACCTCGACACTCTCGACGATGCCTACCCGGCGCTGGAGTGGGGCCTGCGCTGGTGCGAGCTGCATGCCCCGCGCGACAGCCGTCTGTGCCTGCTGCACCGCGACTACCGCACCGGCAATTACCTGGCCAGTGAGCAGGGGCTGGAGGCGGTGCTGGACTGGGAGTTCACCGGCTGGGGCGACCCTTGCGAGGACCTGGGCTGGTTCACCGCCCCCTGCTGGCGGTTCACGCGCCCTGACCTGGAAGCCGGCGGCATCGGCCAGCTGGCGGACTTCCTGCGTGGCTACCATCAAGTATCGCCACTGTGGATCGAGCCTCACCAACTGCACTACTGGCAGGTCATGGCGACCCTGCGCTGGGCGGTGATCGCGCTGCAGCAGGGGCAGCGCCACCTGTCCGGCGAAGAACCTTCCCTGGAGCTGGCCCTGACGGCGTGCCTGCTGCCGGAGCTTGAACTCGACATCCTGAACATGACCGGGGCCGATGCGCCATGACCCAGCCACACGCCCATGAACTACTCGAAATTGCCCGCCAGACCTTGCTCGAGCAGGTATTGCCGGCACTGCCCGGCGAGCTGCGTTACCCAACATTGATGATCGCCAACGCCATGGCCATCGCCGCCCGGGAAAACCGCCTGGACGCCGTCGTCGGCCTGCAAGAGCAGGCGCACCTGGCCGCGCTGAACGATACGACCGCCCCGTCGTTGCAGCAAGCCCGCAGCCAGCTGGCGCGGGCGATTCGCCAAGGCCGTCATGACGCCCCGCACAGCGCTCACGTCCTGGTCGAGACGCTGCGCCATGTGACGCTCGACCGGCTGGCGATCAGCAACCCCAAGGCCGTGCGCTGAGCGCGGCGCGCCCCTGTTTCAAGACCGACAAGCACGAACAAGGACTCTCATGAACTTCCCCCTCCCAGACGAACTGCTCGAACTGCAGGCCAGAACCCGCACCTTCATTGCCGAACAGGTCATCCCGTTCGAAAACGACCCACGCCAGGAAGGCCACGGCCCCAGCGACGCCCTGCGTCGGGACCTGCAGGCCCTCGCCCAGGCCGCAGGCCTGCTGACGCCCCACGCCAGCCGCGAAATGGGTGGGCTGGGCCTGAGCCATGCCGCCAAGGCGATCGTTTTCGAAGAGGCCGGCTACTCGCCCCTGGGCCCGGTGGCGCTGAATATCCATGCCCCGGACGAAGGCAACATCCACCTGATGGACGTGGTGGCCACCGAAGCGCAGAAGGACCGCTGGCTACGGCCTTTGGTCCAGGGGCACGTGCGTTCGTGCTTCGCCATGACCGAACCGGCGCCGGGCTCGGGGTCTGATCCATCGATGCTGCGTACAACCGCCACCCGCGATGGCGACGACTACCTGATCAACGGCCGTAAATGGTTGATCACCGGGGCCGACGGCGCCGGGTTCGCCATCATCATGGCCCGCATGGAGGATGGCTCGGCGACCATGTTCCTTACCGACATGCAGCGTGAAGGGATCATCCACGAGCGTCAGCTGGATACGCTGGACAGCTGCTTCACGGGTGGCCACGGGCAACTGCGTTTCGACAACCTGCGGATCCCGGCGAGCGATGTGCTCGGCGAGATCGGCAAGGGCTTCCGCTATGCCCAGGTGCGTCTGGCGCCGGCACGGCTGACCCACTGCATGCGCTGGCTCGGTGCCGCGCGACGGGCCCATGACATCGCCTGCGACTACGCGCGCACCCGCGGCGCGTTTGGCAAGCCGCTGGGCGAGCACCAGGGGGTGGGCTTCATGCTCGCCGACAACATGATGGACCTGCATGTGGTACGCCTGGCGGTGTGGCACTGCGCCTGGGTGCTCGACCAGGGCGAGCGGGGCAATGTCGAATCGAGCATGGCCAAGGTGATCAGCTCCGAGGCGCTGTGGCGGGTGGTCGATCGCTCGATGCAGGTGCTGGGCGGGCGCGGTGTGACCGGGGACACGGTGGTGGAGCGGATCTTCCGCGATATCCGGCCGTTCCGCATCTATGACGGTCCGAGTGAAGTGCACCGCATGAGCCTGGCGAAGAAGCTTCTTGAACAGCGCCCGGGAGGTCACTGATGCAGCCGCAGCTTGCTCGACTGTTCTCTCTCGATGGCCGTCGCGCCCTGGTGACCGGGGCCTCCAGTGGCCTGGGCCGGCACTTTGCCCAGACCCTGGCGGCCGCTGGCGCCGAGGTGCTGGTCACCGCCCGGCGCGAGGCGCCGTTGCAGGCCCTGGTCGAGACCATCCAGGCCAGCGGCGGCCGTGCCCGCGCCTATGCCCTCGATGTAACCAGCCGTGACGATGTCTGCCGGGTGCTCGATGCCGCCGGCGCGCTGGATGTGCTGGTCAACAATGCCGGGGTGAGCGACAGCCAGGCGCTGCTCGACTGCGACGATGGCAGTTGGGACCGCGTGCTCGACACCAACCTCAAGGGTGCCTGGACGGTGGCCCAGGAAAGCGCGCGGCGCATGGTCGCCGCAGGGCAGGGCGGCAGCCTGATCAATGTCACCTCGATCCTCGCCAGCCGGGTGGCCGGCGCCGTCGGTCCTTATCTGGCGGCCAAGGCCGGCCTGGCGCACCTGACCCGGGCCATGGCCCTGGAGCTGGCGCGCCATGGCATCCGCGTGAACGCCCTGGCGCCGGGGTACGTGATGACCGACCTGAACGAGGCGTTCCTGGCCAGCGACGCGGGGCAGAAGTTGCGCGCGCGTATTCCGAGCCGGCGCTTCAGCCAGCCGGCGGACCTGGACGGCGCCTTGCTGCTGCTCGCCAGTGACGCCGGCCGCGGCATGAGCGGCAGCGAGATCGTGGTCGATGGCGGCCACCTGTGCAGCAGCCTGTAGATACACCCCCCAGCCTTGCAAACCCCGCGATGAATGGCACCGGCTGTGCCGGTCAAGAACAACAAGAAACAGAGGTAGTTATGTGCGTGCAACCGTTGAACTGCCCATGGACGAAGGACCCGTAATGATGACCCCGAGCCTGGAACACGAACTGGCCCCGAATGCGGCCAACCACGTGCCGCTGTCACCACTGTCGTTCCTCAAGCGCGCCGCGCAGGTCTATCCGCAGCGCGACGCAGTGGTGTACGGCGACCGCCGCTACACCTACCAGCATTTGCACCAGCGCAGCCGGGCCCTGGCCAGCGCCCTGGAGCGGGTCGGCGTGCAGCCGGGCGAGCGCGTGGCGATCCTGGCGCCGAACATCCCCGAGATGCTCGAGGCGCACTATGGCGTGCCGGGTGCGGGTGCCGTGCTGGTGTGCATCAATATCCGCCTGGAGGCACGCAGCATCGCGTTCATCCTACGCCATTGCGCGGCCAGGGTACTGTTGTGCGATCGCGAGTTCGGCGCGGTGGTCCACCAGGCGCTGGCGATGCTGGACACGCCACCGCTGCTGGTGGGCATCGATGATACCCAGGCCGAGGGCGCCGACCTGGCGCCGGACCTGGACTACGAAAGCTTCCTGGCCCAGGGCGATGGCAACCGGCCGTTGAGCGCGCCGCACAACGAATGGCAGTCGATCGCCATCAACTACACCTCCGGCACCACCGGCGATCCCAAGGGCGTGGTGCTGCATCACCGTGGCGCCTACCTCAATGCCTGCGCCGGGGCGCTGATCTTCCAGCTCGGCCCGCGCAGTGTCTACCTGTGGACCCTGCCGATGTTCCACTGCAACGGCTGGAGCCATACCTGGGCAGTGACCCTGTCGGGCGGCAGCCATGTGTGCCTGCGCAAGGTGCAGGCCGAGGCGATTCACGCCGCCATCGCCGCGCACGGCGTGACCCACCTGAGCGCGGCGCCGGTGGTGATGTCGATGCTGATCCATGCTCCGGCAGGCGCCGCGCCGTCCCAGGCGGTGTCGGTGATAACTGGTGGCGCCGCACCGCCCAGCGCGGTGATCGCCGCCATGGAGGCGCGCGGTTTCAGCATCACCCACGCCTATGGCATGACCGAAAGCTATGGCCCCAGTACCTTGTGCCTGTGGCAGCCAGGCGTCGACGAGCTGCCGCTGGAGGCTCGCGCGCGGTTCATGAGCCGCCAGGGCGTGGCCCATCCGATGCTCGAGGAAGCCACGGTGCTGGATACCGATAGCGGCCAGCCGGTGCCCGCCGACGGGGCGGCCCTGGGCGAGCTGGTGGTGCGCGGCAACACGGTGATGAAAGGCTACCTGCACAACCCCGAAGCCACCCGCAGCGCCCTGGCTGGCGGCTGGCTGCATACGGGCGACCTGGCCGTGCTGCACCCCGATGGTTATGTGGAGATCAAGGACCGGGCCAAGGACATCATCATTTCCGGCGGCGAGAACATCAGTTCGCTGGAGATCGAGGAGGTGCTCTACCAGCATCCCGAGGTGCTCGAGGCCGCCGTGGTGGCGCGGCCCGATTCGCGTTGGGGCGAAACCCCGCATGCCTTCGTCACCCTGTGTGCCGAGGCCCAGGCGGGTATCACCGGCGAAGAGCTGATCCGCTGGTGCCGCGAGCGCCTGGCGCACTTCAAGGCGCCGCGGCATGTGTCGTTGGTGGCGTTGCCGAAGACGGCCACCGGCAAGATCCAGAAATTCGTCCTGCGCGAATGGGCTCGTCAGGCAGCCGCTGCAGCCAGCGATCGACCGGAAGGGTGAGCCCTGGTATTCGAATCATCGCTGCTTGCGCAGCCCTGTGTCCTGTGTGATAGGGCCACCAGGTGTCCGCTGCAACTCTAACGTCGAACCAACAACGCCATTGCCCTAGTAACCCCGGAAGATATCGCCAATGCTCGCGATCGGGTGCGCCGCGTGCGCACCCGATCGATTGGCCATGGCCGACCGCGGGGCGTAGACCGCCGTCAGGAACAGGGCAAGTGTCACGCTGGCAACTAGTAAGGCAAAAAGACGCATGGGAACCTCCAGCTTTGTTTTTGTAATTACCGTCGAGTCTGGTCCGTGGCGTTGGCTAAAGCTTGATAGAGCGCGCCATTAAATGGTCCTTTGTGCGGCCAATTCTGGAGGGTTGGCCGCTGCGAACACCTGGGTGGCCGCCACGATGTCCTGATCGCCGTAGCCCATGGATTCAGCCCGTTGCACGACCCCGCATACGGCGTCGAAGACCGGCGTCCAGGCCCCTTGCGCG
>Ga0209370_1000740_pt1 | contig 36606 bp, 32 predicted proteins | sample AgamicAtPrz_FD_187164 | JGI IMG/M metagenome (GOLD analysis project Ga0209370, IMG submission 187164) | Agave microbial communities from Guanajuato, Mexico - At.P.rz (SPAdes) (version 2) | ecosystem: Host-associated > Plants > Phyllosphere > Phylloplane/Leaf | place: Guanajuato, Mexico...
GCACCTCGTAGACCGCTGGATGTTCCTCGTCGCTCGCGAGCTCGTCGGGATGATAGAGAATCCGATCCCGCAAGAAAGACAAGTTGGCGCCCGCAGTGGACTGGAGCGCCATGGCGAGATAGCGCCCTTCGACGGCGCAGGGAACTGCGGCAATCTTGTGCCGGACATCTGTCTTCATGGCGGGCACGTGGGCGCCGAGCCACGACGAGGTCCCAAGGTACAGATGTGTCTCGAAGTCCTCGACGCCAGCACCCACCGCCACGGCGGAGTTGTCCACCGCGCCCGCGACGACCGGAGTGCGTCCGCCGAGTCCAAGCGACGCGGCCACCGCTGGGAGAAGCGTGCCGATGATTTCGGTGGACTTGACGATCTCAGGCAGCTTGTCGGGCTCGATGCCCAAGAGCTGAATGAGCCCTGAGTCGTAGCGCACCTCATGTGCGTTACGGTTATCCGTCACCCAGGCCGTCAGAATCGAATCCTGAGTAGCGCACATGCGACCACACAGACGAAGATTCATGTAGTCCAGCGCGTTCAGGAACTTATAGGTCTGCTCGTACACCTCCGGCGCTTCGTCGCGGACCCACGCGATGTGGCCTGCCAGATCTCGACCGGTTCCGGACGGCGCACCACCGGTCAAGCGAAGCCAGCGCCAGAGCTTCAGCGGCCCATAACCCTCGATGTTGAGCAATTTGCCGCGCGCTCGGCGGGCGACTGCCGCAGCGCCACGCGCATCCAGCCAACTGATCGCCCGGCCGATAGGATTCCCACCGCGGTCGACGCAGACGGTGACCTCCGTTTGCGTCGAGCAACACACTGCGGCTACTCGTTCGCGCCGTTGCGCGTCGGCCGAGAGCAACTCTCCCGCCGCGCCCAGAAAGGCTTGCCACCACTCTTGAGGCTCCTGTTCCGCCAGCGCGCCTTGCGTATGCAGCGCAACAGGACGAAAGGCCCAGGCAAGCACACTGCCGTCCAATGCGACCAGTGCGCACTTGCAGCCCGAGGTGCCGAGATCGACGGCCAAAACGACCCGGTCGTCGCGCAGTGTCGTCATCAGAACTTCCGCGAGACCGACACAACGAGGCGGTTGTCATCCGTGGCGCGCAGCTTGTCGCCATCGACCGCAATGAAGAGCTCGCGCGTTCTCGTCTGTGCGGTAACCCATTCGGCACTCCACTCAAAGCCCCAGCGTTTGTGAGCGATTCCTATCGAGTAGTCGCTGAAGTTCGCTTCCTTGAAGTGTTTCACCTTCTGATAGCCAGCATGCAGCCGGAGTGTGGTGTCAGCCGCGATGGAGTACTTGTAGCCGAGATCCAGCAACCAAGTACCTCGTGAGTCATGATCGCCGCGTGCATAGCACTCAATGGCCGCCGTCGGATCGGCCCGGAAAGCGAGTAACGAACCGCAGACGCCGCCCGTGTTCGCTCCGCGATAGGTCTTCGAGATCACGTTGACGATGCGGCCTTCGATATCGCCGTAGCCGATCTCCGCCACTGCGTAGGAAGAGTTGTATTTCGTGGTGCGGAAATCCACCGGTGCTCCGACGGCAAGGTCGACACCGAAGGGCGCTTCGAACTTCGCTCCGGGGAACAGCTCAGTAGCGAGGCCGGCGCCGAAATGCCAAGCGTCGGGATCGCCGAAACGATAGCCGACGGCAGCGAGCACGTCATAGCCATCGCTGTTGAGAAACACCTTCTTGCTCACGGTGTTGATCTCCACCAAGGCAATCATTCCGCTCTCGTGCGCGGCCTGCAGGGATAGCTTCAACGCCGGCTTCCCCATTGAATCAGAGGTGCCGCGCGTGCGCAGGTCTGACAACAACTTCACCTCGGTGTCAACGGCGAAGCTTGCCGTCTCTGCCGCCAACGCTGGGATGGAAACTGCAGCGGCAAGGAATACGGCGAGGGATTGTCTCGGGTACATGGGGATCCCCAGGTTGCGAACGAAGAATGGGACGAAGGGAGAGCGACGAATGAGCGGCGACCCCGCCGCTCAGTCTCAGCGCTTGCAGGCCGGCGAAGCTGGCAGGTCGACAACGCGTTTGAGCTGCTCGGTTTGCCCAAGGATTTCGGTGCCGACGTAGGCGCGGATATGAAGGTCACCCCCCTTCACACGCAGTGCTCCCTTGTACTTCTTGCTATCCCGCGGGTCGAAGACCCAGCCCTCTCGCCAAGCGTCGTTCTCGTAGCGCTCCAGCCGCGCAATAAGAACGCCGCACGTGTCGTTGGGCCTACCAGCATCCTTGTCCCAGACGACTTGCCCACAAAGCGCGCTCGCCTGATCCGCACACGGCTTGAACTCGATGACGGCATCTCGCTCGGCGGTCATCCACAACCCCTTGGCATCGTCCGGACTTGCCGGAAACGCGGGTCGCGTCACGCAAAGCGCAAGTAGCGCAGCGAGCCGAAATGAAGGGTGCATCCGCATGTCTCCGTGGCATCAAGTAGTCATCACTACTCTATAGCTATAACTATCCTTACACAAGTGTCGTGCCATGGGAGAAACCCGTGCGCCAAGTACATGGCGATTGCGGAGTGAGGCCGCCAGAACGCTGGAGATTCCTAATGGCCGATTGCGCCCTTCCAGTGTCCGAAGAGGCCCCCACACGATCTCCAGTGACGCGTAGCCTCCAGCACTTTTGAGAGGACGACGATGAAGACTGCTTTGGTGACTGGCGGCAGCGGATATGTCGCAGGCCATCTGATTCAGCGCCTGCTCGAAGAGGGTTACGCGGTACACGCCACCGTCCGGAATCCAGGAAATCGCTTGAAGGTGCGTGGCCCGGCTGACCTGCAGGCCCGATATCCAGGCCGCCTGACGCTGTTCGCCGCTGATCTGCTTGCGCAGGGCTCATTCGATGAGGCCATGGACGGCTGCGACACCGTGTTCCACGTGGCTTCGCCATTTCTCCTGCCGGAGCAGATCAAGGACCCACGCCGTGAGCTGCTGGAACCTGCCTTGGTTGGCACCCGCAACGTGCTCGGCAGCGTCGACCGATGCTCTTCGGTCAAGAGAGTGGTCTTGACGTCCACGATTGGAGCCATCTTCGGGGACTATGCCGATGTTCGCCAGATGAGGCAGGGGGTTCTCTCGGAAGACTACTTCAACACCAGCAGCACCTTGGAAACCAATCCCTATCACTATTCCAAGGTGATGGCGGAACGCGAAGCGTGGCGCATTGCAGGCAATCAATCGCGCTGGGACATGGTCGCCATCAATCCAGGCTTGGTCCTCGGTCCGGCGCTTACCCCGGCTTCCGAATCAGGAAGTCTGTTCCTGCTCGATGAACTGATGCGCGGCGTGTTCTTTTACGGCGTGCCGGACTTCAGCTTCGCCACGGTCGACGTTCGTGACGTTGCACAGGCTCACGTGTCGGCCGCGGGGAACCCACGGGCGCGTGGCCGCTACATTGTGGCCGAATCCTCCATGGTCCGGTTCGTGGAGATCTCGCGCATCATTCGGGACGTTCATCGCCATCCGATCAAAATTCCTCGCCACCAGCTCCCGAATGCGTTGGTCCGCCTGATTGGCCCTCTGTTCGGCTTGAGCCAAGCGTATATCCGAAATCATCTCGGTATCCGATTCACGTTAGACAATCGACGCAGTGTCAGCGATCTGGGCCTTCGCTATCGACCAGTCGCCGAGACCTTGAGGGAACACTATCTTTCTTGGCAAGCTTGGCGGGACGCGCGAGGCAACTGAAGTCAGCGACGACTGACGCGCACCTTCAGAACTTGATTCGACCGGTGAGCATCTCCCACCACATGCGCCAGTCACCGATGAAGCTCTTGATCGGATAACGGAACGTAGCCGGTCGGTTGTGCTCGAAGAAGAAGTGGCCGATCCAAGCGAACGCGTAGCCTTGAGTCAGCGCGACTGCGATCAGCCACCAACCTTTGGTGGCTATCGCCACAATGATCAGTGTTAGCGCAATACAGCTGCCGGCGAAATGCAGGCGGCGAGATGTACGGTTTGAGTGCTCGCTTAAGTAGAAGGGATAGAACTCATTGAAGCTTTTGAAATAGCGATAAGACTTTTCGTCCTGCATATTGACCCCTGAACGATGAATCAAACCGGAGCAGCAACAGTGCGTCGGGATGGCAGAGAGAGCAGCAGTGAAACTCCCGCTGCCGCAGCGAAGGTGGCGCTGACCATTGGCACCCCCGCGGCGTTCTCACCATCAACAACGAAGGACGAGATCAACGGCCCGAAAGCGATGCCGAACAGCTGCGCAGCAGGGATCAGGCAGGCCACACGCCCGCCGTGATCCGCAGCGAATGCCATGCCCGTTTGATATGGCATCAAGAACAGCCATGTGAAGGCAAACACGGCACACAGCGCGACGAAGAGCGGCCTGGCATCCGACATGGGAAGCCACTCGATGAGCAAAGCGACCGCTCCAAGGACTACCGATCCCATGGCGAGCACGGGCCATGGCGACAGTCGCCGCACTAATGCCGATCCTGCGCAGCCGCCGACGATCTGCATGCCCAGAGCAGCTGCGATCAGGGTCTGAACTCCCTGAGGCTCAAATCCGGCGCTCTTGCCCAGCGGCTCGATGTATGCCCACAGGGAGCCTAGCGTCGACAACTGTAGAAAGACCGTCACGAGCGGCATCACGGTGCGTCGGGACCACTGAGAACCGCGCTGTGACGACGAGGCGAGCGGGTGCAGTGTGCCCGGCATGGTCCAAGCGAGCAGCAACGGCAGGAACATCAAGGCGGCGAGGACGCCGAATATTCCCTTCCATCCGTGATGTGGAATCACGGCACTCGCCAGCACGAATCCGACCGCTGCCTGTATGGCAGTTTGGACAACGAAGAAGATGCCGGCCACTCTGTCGGGGCTGCGCGAGCGAACGATTACCGCCGTGGTCGCCCAGACGAGCAACCCCTCGGCTAGACCCGCCGCCCCACGAACCAACGAAAAGCCCGCATCGCCCGTCACCTGCAGGCTGAGCACATTCAGCACGATAGCGAATACTGAGGCCATCGCGGTCACCCCACGGAGACGGTCGAGCGGTTGCGTCAGATCACCCAGCAACACGCCGATCCCCAACGCAACGATCTCGGCCACGGCTACCAAGCCGACACCTTCGAGGCTGACTTGCTTCGCTTCCAGCAGTTCACCCAGTACGATGGGTTGCAGTCCTAGCACGAGGATTCCCGCGGAGCCAATCACCAGCGCTGCTACGACTTCGCCGGCCGAGACCTCTTCCACTCGCAGCTGTTTGCTCATATGTCCTCTTTAGATATCTATGACTATCGTATAGTTATTGCTAGCAATTGGGGCAGAATCTCGAACTCAGGGAACTCCCGGGGCCAACCCGCTTGCTCATGAACTCGAGACAACGACTCCAGCCATCGCTTGAACCTAAGGCACAGCCCATTCAGCAACGCGCTGCTGACACGATCGAGCGCATCCTCGAGGCTGCCGCGAAAACGCTGTCCGACGTGGGTGTTGAGCGGCTGTCGACCAATCTCGTCTGCGAGCGCGCTGGGCTGACGCCCCCTGCGCTGTACCGGTACTTTCCGAACAAGTACGCGCTGCTGTCCGAACTGGGACGCCGACTCATGGAGCGTCAGAACGAGTGCGTCGAAAGTTGGATAACCGAAGAGGTCCTCGCGGGCCGCGTGCCGGCACTTGAAGAGGCGCTCACGGGATTGCTGCTCGAAACCTACGATGTCACGCGGCGAACCGAAGGGGGCGTATGGATCATGCGGGCGCTGCGCGCGATCCCCGTCCTGCAAGAGGTTCGCCTCTCCTCGCACGCAGCGGTCACAGAAGCTCAGTTGCGACTTTTGGCACGAGCTCGACCTGGCGCCGACAAGGCGGAGTTGCGTCTGGCCGTTCGCATCGTTGTGGAGCTTGTATATGCGACGGTTGAAATGCTTTTTGATGAGTCGATGGACGCCAGGTCCGTGGCTCGCGTTGTGGCCGGCATGATGTGCAGCCACCTGGAGCGCGTGCGACCCGCGCGACGCGGCCGCTCCTCTCGCCGAGAATGACCCGAACAACGGAACGGCGCTCATACCTTGGGCGGCGTCAGGCGCCAGCCCTCGCCGTCACGTTGAACCAATCCGCGCTTTTCGAGCGATTCCAAGTACCGGCGATGCCCCGCTTCGCTCTTGCGCCGGAATAGAGGCAAAACGCGCGGCAAGATGCCCGGGACCAGCATCGCCAATCGAGCAGTCCAGGACTCCCCCGGCCGGACGAACACCTCCAACTTCGGTCTGCGCAGCACATCCATCACTGTCGACGCCACGTCGGCCGGCGACTGCGGCGGATCCATGAACTGCATCTTGTTTCCGTGCTCGATCGCCTCGCGCATTAGCATGGGCGTCTCAGTCGCCGACGGGTTCACGATAGACAGCTTCACGCCCAGGCGTGGACCGTCGAGACCGAGGCACAGCATTGCGCCGCGCAACCCAAACTTGCTCGCCGAATACACGCTTGTCTCCGGCATCGGAAACAATCCGCCGAGCGAGACGATGCTGATGACGCGTCCGTCCGGAGCCTTTTGCAGCGTTGGCAGCAGTGCTTGCGTCAGTGCCATCGGCACTAGCATGTTGAGGCGGATTTCTTGCTCAATCGAAGCCATGGGGCGGATTTCGAATGGCGTGTTGCTGAGAATCCCGGCGTTGTTGACCAGAACATCCAGGCGGCCGATCTCGTCACGCACGTGTGCCACCAGGCGCGCCATTGCGGCCGCGTCCGTCAGGTCAGCAAGATACGTCAGTGCTCCGGCCCCCAAGTCCCTTGCGGCCTGATTCAGGCGCTGCTCATCAATGTCGACCAGCAAGCACCGCATCCCGCGCTCGATCATGCGAGCCGCAATGGCGCGTCCCAGACCACCTGCACCTCCGGTAACGAGTGCGGTCCAGCCGCGATACGCGTCCCTTTCAGCCATGGACTGTCGTTCCTCGTGCCGTGTTTGCATCACCGGGTTGGTTCGCCGTCGTGCCACCTGGAGCGCGCAGCCTGTCGTACGACTTCTCGGCCAAGTCCTCCCACCCCATGCGCCGTCTCAATCTGCGTAAGTAGCCGGAGAACGCATGCGCGTCGTAGTACACGGCGTGTCTGTCCGAACGCACGAAACGAATGCCTCCGCTGAGATCAGGCCTGTCGGTACGGATCAGTGCCTCGAACCGCCCTGCGCTTGGCGAGCCGTCGAGCTGCGCACGAAGAAAGGAAGCCAGCGTGAGAGCCTGTGTATCGAACAGCTTGAAGGCGCTTGAGTTCTGGTCGAGATAGCCAATCGCGCACAAAGTTGGGTGAACCCGGCTGAACATCGCCATATAGAGCGACGCTCGCCCCCCCTCCCACTCGAGGAAGTCAGCCGCGAACCGGGCGCCAAAGTGATATCCAGTCGCGCATAGCACCAAATCAAAGCTCTCGCGTGATCCATCAGAGAAGACAACTTCCTGACCGTCAAAACTCCGCACGTCTGGGCGGACCGCGATGTTTCCGTGCTGCAGATGGTGTAGCAGCTGAGCGTTTAATATTGGATGCGATTCAAACAGCTTGTGATCCGGTGCTGGCAGTCCCCAACGCGTGAGATCGCCGGTGAGAAGGCGAAGTAGTCGCTTGAAGATCGGGCGTGCGAGCCATAGAGGAAGTCTTGGCCCAGTCTCGCCAAACACGTCGGCTGGCACGCCAAACACGTGCTTCGGGATGAAGTGGTAGCCGCGTCGCATGCTGATACGCGCACGCAATGCATGAATGGCGGCTTCACAGGCGATGTCCGCTCCGGAGTTCCCAGCACCGATCACGAGGACGCGCTTTCCCCGAAATTCTTCTCCCGACTTGAACGAAGAAGAATGCCGGAGTTCACCGCTGAACGACCCCGGCCAGCTCGGCAGATTCGGCTGCCAGTTGGTGCCCGTGGCAAGAACTACCCAGCGGTACCGCCGCCGCGAGCCGTCGTTGAAAGTGACGATCCATCGCTCCTGCGCGTCCTTCTGCAATGCCGACACCTCCGTGCGGAAGCGAATGCGCTGTCTCAGGCCATAAGCGTCGGCAAATGCCTGCAGGTAGGCCAGGATTTGTCGGTGCGAAGGGTAGTCGGGCAAGGTCTTCGGCATCGGATAGCCAGTGAAGCCCGACAGGTCGCGCGACGAGATGAAGTGCGCCGATTCGTACATCGGAGTCCCGGGATTCTCGATATCCCAGATGCCGCCAACGTCAGCATGTCGCTCCACGTGGTCATAGTCGATCGACTTCGCCTTCAAGGCGCGGGCAGCGCTAAGGCCACCGGGCCCCGCGCCAATGATCAGAGCTGCATCACCCCTGTCTTCCAGGGCTGCCGCGGATGTTGAGTTCATTGCATCTCCATGAGCCTTCCTGGCCCCGAGCGAAATCTAGGACCGCGCCGGTCGAACCGCGGGACCGGTCCGGTCATTCCCGGGGTCGGTTCGGACGGGGTAGCGCAGGAGAAACCCTCTGGCAGCGCGACAGGAGGACCGAATCGGTCTAAGCTTCAGTCACTTTGAGACCCCAAAAATGTCGGCAGGACGCACCTCATTCCACTCGGTCGAGCCGGACCACGACGAGACTCTCTTCGTGCCCAACGTGGCGCGAGCGCTGCTTGCCTTGGTCCAGGAACGCGGCGCGTCTCCTGACGACCTCTGTCGCGGTCTCGGCTTCCGGTGGCGCGATCTGATTGCACTGGAGATGCGACTGTCCTACCGGCAGAGCAAACTGCTCATCGTTCGAGCCAAGCGAGCGATTCGCGATCCGGTTTTGGGATTGGCCACAGGCTCACGTCAAACACCGGTGTCTTGGGGTCTCGCCGGACTGGCCATGCTGACTTGTCGAACACTGGGCGAGGCCATCGCTTATGGGATCGATCACCAAGGCGAGACCGGGGCCCTGGTGGAGCACAGGGCGAATTTGTACGAACGTGAGTTCGAAGTGGAGGTCCGCCCCAGGGTCTTCGATTTGGAAGTGCTTCCCTTCCTCGTCGAAGAGGCGTTCTCCAGCGCTGTGGCAGTGGTCCGCCGTTTGGTGGGACCAGCATTCAGTCCTTCTCGTGTGGAGTTGGCCTACGCTCGCCCGCAACATGCAGATGCTTATGCGCGAATGTTCCGCTGTCCGGTCCGCTTCGACGGCGAAGTCAATCGAATGCTCTGCGACGCCCATTGGCTCGAGACCCAGTTGCCGGACTATGACGAGGTCGTCTGTGGGGCCGTGAGGGCGCAGCTTGACCGCCTCCTTGAGCGCCCATCGAGACGGAACGAGCTCCTGCAATCGCTGCTTGGGAGTCTGCGAGGAAGCGTGGATGAAGCGCAGGGGCTAGGCGACCTTGCCGAGCAGTTCAACTGCAGCGAACGGACGCTACGGCGCCGCTTGAACCAACAGGGAGCGAACTATCGGAGCTTGCGAGACCGAGTCCGCCACGAGCGTGCGGTTGACCTACTCCAGCGCAGCCACATGAGCATCGCCGAGGTTGCCCATGCCGTTGGCTTCTCCGACTCGCGAAGCTTCAGACGTGCTTTCAAACGCTGGAGCGGGGATGTACCCAGCGCGTTGCGAGGTAAGGGGCCAACGGAGCGATAGACACCCAGACCATAATTGGCGGCAACCCACGCTGCCTTTCAGTCAACCGTGGATGGCAATTCCGTCATGCAGCAGCCTGCGACACTTGCTGTGAACTCGATCACTCGGAACTCCGCCTCGACGCCTCAGTTTTTCTGAGCAAGGTGACTGTTGCACGCAGGCCGCCTCCCTCGCGACGAGACACCGTGAGCGAGCCGCCATGCGCTCTGCATATTGCTTCCGCAATCGCCAACCCCAGGCCCGACCCCCCTGAATCTCTCGATCGTGATCGATCGGCACGCCAGAACCGATCCAGCAAGAGCGGCAGGTCGTCTTCCGCAACGCCTGGCCCACGATCGGCCACAGTCAGCTCGACCGCCGCATCGCCCGTCACAGCGCGCACTTCCAGAACGCCACCCTCGGCGGCGTGTCTCAACACGTTCTCCATCAAAACTAGTACGACCTGGCCCACACGATCCCGGTCACCGTGGACCGTCAGTTCGCCTTCGAGAATCACCGTTGGACGCACGTCCGTTTCGTCCATCGCAAGTTCAAGCCACGCCAGACGCTCGCGAACCAGGTCCGAGAGGCTAAACACCTCGTGTTCCAGGTGCAGCTGACCGGCACGGGCAAGCGATAGCAGGCGCAGGTCACCGACCAGACGGTTGATCTGCTTGAGCTGCCGGTGGACCAGCGCCAGTTGCGTCGCGTCGCATGGAAACACGTCGTCCAACATGCCCTGCACGCGGCCCATAGCCGCGTTGAGCGGCGTCCGCAATTCATGCGCCAGCATGGCGCCTGACTCGCTCAACTCGCGGTCGTACTGCGCCAGCTTCGCTGTCATGTCATTGAAGTCTTCGGTCAGCTCGACCATCTCACGAGGTGGTGTCCCCTGCACCTTGGCGCGGACGCGGAAGTCCCCTCCCGCGACACGTCGGGCGGAGCTCGCCACCTGACCGAACTGCCGGGACAAATTCCTCGAGGCGAGAACGCCAAACAGCACCAGGAACGGGACCTCGCAAGCCACCAGCGCACCGACCATGAGCCAGTCGGGATTGGCGAGCCCGGGAATGAACTGCTCGATCGAATAGTGCTGCTGCACCAAGGACCACAGTCGGTCCTCGTTGCCTTTCGGGTGCTCGCGCAGGCGCAGGATCTCCTCCCGCGCTGCCGGCGGCACGCGACCCAGGATCACCCGATCCTGAAGGTGGAAGTACGCCCACATGCCGGCCGCGACTGCAATGACAGCGCCGATGGCCAGTGCGCTCATGCGCAGTCCCATCCACAGCCACAGCGGCATGGGACCGCTGTGGCTCTGGAGCAGGCGCTTGAGGTTTCGCGTTGCCATCACTGAAAGCGGTAGCCGACGGCCCGCACGGTAACGAGCACGCCGGTGATGCCCTGCTGCTCCAGCTTGCGGCGCAAATTGTGAACATGCGTGTCGACCACGCGCTCGAGCGCGTCGCTGTCCGGAAGACAGGCCTCGAGCAGCTCGCTCCTCGTGAAGGCCTTGAACGGCGTCCTCAGCAGCGTCACCAGCAGATTGAACTCCGTGGGCGTGAGGTCGAGCACCTGAGGCGCGCCGCCGTCCGGGGCATCAACGGCGGCGACCACGGCATCGGCATCGACACTCAGCCGGCCGTGGCGCAACGGGCCGTCGACGGCCCGCGCCGGCGACGAGCGCCGTAGCACGGCATGCACCCGCGCAACGACCTCCTTGGGGCTGTAGGGCTTGACGACATAGTCGTCGGCGCCGTAGCGCAGCGCACCAAGCTTGTCGGGTTCGTCGCCGACGGCGGTGACCATGATGACGGGGGTGTCGCCCGCGCGCCTGAGGCTAGAAAGCACCTCGATGCCGCTGAGCCGCGGCAGCATCACGTCGAGGAGCACGATGTCGGGCCGCCACTGGCCATGCAGCTGCACAGCACTCTGGCCATCATGGGCCAGCATCACGGCAAAGCCGTCCTTGCGCAGGTAGGCCTCCAGAATGCTGGCGCTGTCCAGGTCGTCCTCGACGACCAGCACTTTCTTGTCGTTCATCACGATAGGTGGCAGCGACTTCGGGAAAGGAAAGGCACCGCGACAACGCGGCAAGGCCGGCCGCCGGCGTGATAGTGCCGGCGTCCGGAAACGGCCTTGACGAAATCTTGATGATTCGCCAAAGCCGTCTTGAAACTGCGGAGCGACGCTTCGGGTCATGGACACCCTTGAGCGTTCGCGCATGATTCCACACTCCGCCCCTCGGCCCGGGCGTCACCTCCGGCGGACGGCGATGGCCGGCCTCCTGACCGCGCTCGCGGTCGCCGGCTGCTCCTTCGCTCCTACCGCCCAGCGGCCCGAGATGAGCCTGCCTGCCCGCTTGTCCGGCGACGGGATTCCATTGAGCGGGCAGCCTCGCCCGGAGATGGCCCTCACGCCGCAGGAGCGTGATTTCATCAGCGCGCTTGCGCCCGATCGCGATCTGGCCTCGCTCGTTGCCCGGGCACTGGCGGCCAACACCGACCATCGACTGGCACTGCTCCAGGTCGAGCAGTCCCGGGCTCAGTACCGCGTGCAGCAGGCAGACCGGTGGCCCACCGTCGGCCTCTCGGCGACCCACACGCGGCAGCGCTTCGACAGCGCGGAGCGGGACGGGCGATATGGCCAGAAGCTGGTCTCGGCCACCGTCGGCATCAGCGACTTCGAGCTGGATCTCTTCGGGCGCCTGAAGTCGCTGTCGGACGCAGCGCGCGAGCGCTACCTCGCGTCGTCCCAAGGGCAGCAGGCGGTTCGGGGCGCGCTGGTCGCGGAGGTGCTGCGGCTTTACATCCTCGAGCGCAGTGCAGCGCAGGCGCTTGGCGTCACATCCGAGCTCCGTATCCAGACCGCGGAGCTGCTGTCGATCGGGCAACGCCAACGATCGGTAGGTTTGGTCTCGGACAACGACGTCGATCGCCTTCGAGTTCAGGACGACCGGGCGGCCATCGCCGAGGCCCAGGCGCGCGAAGCGCACCTCGGCGCGCTGCGTGCGTTGAAGCTGGTGGCTGGCGTGGACGTCACGCCGGCCGGACCGCTGGAGCCGCTCGCCCGCGTGCCGAGTGCCCCCGAAGCTCTGCGTGACCTGGACTCGCGGCTGCTCCTCCAGCGCCCGGATGTGCAGCAGGCCGAATCCGAACTGAGAGCCGCACACGCCGACATCGGCGCCGTACGAGCCGCGTTCTTCCCTTCCGTCCGCCTCAGCACGGGCATCGGCACGGCCAGCGAAAGCCTGCGTGGCCTGTTCGGCGCGGGCAGCGGCGTCTGGAGCTTCATCCCGCAGTTGACGCTGCCGCTGTTCGATCACGGTCGCCGCCAGGCCGAGCTGGACCTCGCCCAGGCACGGCGAGAAGCCAGCGTCGTCGGATACGAACAGGCGGTCCAACACGCGTTCCGAGAGGTGCTCGAGGCCCTCGACGCCCAGGCCACCTTGCGTGAGGCAGAACGCCGTCAAGCCGATCAGGACGATCGCGTGCAACGTCGAATGCAGCGCGCAAGCGCGCGAGCCGAGGCCGGCTGGGTCGACCGCGCCGATCTGCTGGCCGAGCGCATCGCGGCCCAGCAGTCGGCGCTGGCCCGCCTCGAGTCGCAACGCGACCTCGCGTTGAACCGGGTGGCGCTGTTCCGTGCCTTCTACGGCGTCTCGCTGCCCGCGTCCATTGCCTCCCTTTGAACCTCGTGCTGATGCGCCCGGCGCGTCAGTGGCACACATCCCCGGAGTCCCCATGCCTCATTGCCCTCATCACCCTCATCGCGCTCATCGCGCTCCTCATCTCGTCTGCCTCGCTCTTTCGCGCACCAGCGTGGCACTCGTCGCATCGATGGCCGCGACGGGCGCCGCCATTGCAGCCGATGGTCAGACAAGCTCCTCGCTGCTCGGTGACAAGACCGAAGTCACCGTCGGTGCCGCCGCTCAAGTCGCGCCACGCTACGCCGGCGCCAACCGCACGAGGTTGCAGCCCGTCCCGGTGCTAGTCGTTCAGCGCGGCGTGCTCTTCCTCGACACGACGCGCGGCGTCGGTGTGCAGTTCCAGACCGATTGGGGGCTGTATGGCTCCCAGTCGATGTTCTACGACCTCGGACGGCTGCAGCGCGACAGCGACTGGCGTCCAGGCGACCGCCGCCTGGCCGGCATGGGTGACGTACGTAGATCGCTGACCACGCGCAGCTTGCTCGTGCAGGACCTGGGTCATGGCCTCTCCGCGAGCATCGAAGCGGAGTTCGCCTTGCGCGACGGCGCGCGGCGTAACCGCTATCGCACCGGCGTCGAGTACGAAGTGCTGAACGCCGGTCGCGAGCGCATGACGCTGGACGTCGACGCCCTGTGGGGCGATCGCCGCTACAACCAGGCGTACTTCGGCGTCACGCCAGCGCAGGCGGCCAGCAGCCGCTTCGCCGCGTTCAAGACCGGTGGCGGCCTGTACGCCGGCAGCGTGGCGGCCACCTGGGAACACCGCTTCGACGCGCATTGGACCGGGTCGCTGGAGCTGCGCGGCACGCACTACGTCGACAACGCGGCGCACAGCCCGGTGGTCGAGCGCCGCAATCCCGTGTCGGCAGCCCTGGCCGCCACTTACACCTATTGATTCGAGTCGCGTGGAGCTTCCCTTGAGTACCGGAACCCTCATTCGCGCCGCGAGCGCCTGCCTGGTCGCCCTAGCCGGCGCGATGCTTGCCGGCTGTGATCGCGAGCACACCGCGCCGCCCATCCCGCCGCGCGCCGTGAAGCTAGAAACCGTCGGCATGACCGCCGGTGGTGACGCAACCCGCTTTGTCGCCACGATGCGGCAGGAGCAACGCGCCGACCTGGCGTTTGAAGGCGGCGGCCGCATCGCGATGATGACCGTCGATGTCGGCGATCGAGTGCGCCGGGGACAGTTGCTGGCACGCCTGGACCAGGCACCGATCCAACTGAAGCTCCGCCAGGCTGAAGCGCAGGTGCGCGCCGCCGCCGCGCAATGGCGTGAGCGCGACAGCCAATGGCGGCAGCAGCAGGCGATGTTCACCGATGGCTCGGCATCGCGCGCGACGCTGACATCGGCCGAAGCGGCGCTCGATGCCGCGGCGTCTCAGAGGCAGACCGCGGAGGCCGAGCTCGCGCTGGCCCAGCGTGCGTTGCGCCAGAGCGAGATCCGGGCCCCCTTCGACGCCAGCGTGGTCGCGCGCCTGGCGCAACCCCAGGGCGATGCGGCGGCCGGCCAGCCGGTGCTGCAGCTCGAAGGCGTCGGCCGCCTCCAGGCGGTGGCCGTGCTGCCCGCCGAGGTCGTCAGCCGGCTGCAACCGGGCAGTGTGATACGTGCTCGCCGATCCGGGGTCGCCGATCCCCTGTCCTTGCAGCTGCGCAGCGTGTCCTCGCGACTCGACGCCGGTGGCAGTGCGCAAGCGATCCTGGACCTCCAGGGGGCGGCACCCGCGCTGCGCAGCGGCGACAGCTTGTTGCTCGACCTCATCGATGGACCGGCCGGCGCACTGACGGTGCCGCTGTCGGCCGTCGTCGCCGATGCCCGGGGTGGCAACGCCGCCGTCTTCGTCTACCAGGCCACGGCCGGTCGCGTCACGCGCCGCCCGGTCACCCTGGGCACGATCTCGGGTGAGCGATTCGCCGTCCATGCCGGCTTGAAGCCTGGCGACCAGGTCGTGGCGGCCGGGGCGTCCTTCCTGAGCGACGGGCAGGCAGTTCAGCCGTTGGCCGCGGAATCGCGCCTCGCCACGGGAGGCGCGCAGTGAAGCTCACGCATTCCGCCCTGCAAGCGAGCCGGCTCACGCTGTTTGCCGCGGTGCTGCTCCTGCTCGCCGGCATCGCCACCTTCCTCGACTTCCCGTCGCAGGAGGAACCCTCCGTCACCGTGCGCGACGCGCTGGTCTCGATCGCCTTCCCGGGCATGCCCAGCGAGCAAGTCGAGCAGCTGCTCGCCAAGCCGACGGAAGAGCGGCTGCGCGAGATCGGCGATCTCAAGAAGATCGTCACCACCGTGCGCCCGGGCAGCGCCGTTCTGCAACTCTCCGCCTACGACCGGGTCACCGACCTCCCGGCACTCTGGCAGCGCGTCCGCGCCAAGGCCAGTGAAGCCGCCGCCGATCTGCCAGCCGGAGCGGTGGGACCGTTCGTCGAGGACGACTTCGGCCGCGTCGCCGTCGCCTCGATCGCCGTCACCGCGCCGGGTTTCGGCATGAGCGAGATGCGCGAGCCGCTGCGCCGGATGCGCGAACAGCTCTACGCGCTCCCGGGTGTCGAGCATGTGGCGCTTTATGGCCTGCGCGAAGACCGCGTCTATGTGGACTTCGACCGCGCGCGGCTGATCGAGGCCGGTGTGACCCCGGCGGCCATCGCGCAGCAGCTGCAGGCACAGAACGTCATCACGCCAGGTGGACTGATCTCAGCCTCCGGTCTCGCGATGACGGTTGCGACCTCGGGAGAAATCCGCGGGATCGAAGACCTGCGCAGCTTCCTTGTCGCGGTGCCGGCGGCTTCGGGAACTCGGCAGGTTCCCCTGGGCCAACTGGCTCGCATTCAGGTTTTGCCGGCCGATCCGCCTGAGAGCGCCGCGGTCTACCAGAGCCAGCCAGCCGTCGTCGTGGCGGTGTCGATGGCCCAGGGACGCAACATCGCTGCCTTCGGAAAGGCGTTGAGGGCCAAGCTGGAAGAGACCCAGCGCTTGCTGCCGGTGGGCTTCGAACAGCATGTGGTCACCTTCCAGGCCGACGTCGTCGAGCGCGAGATGGGGAAGATGCATCATGTCATGGGCGAGACGGTGGTCATCGTCATGGCCGTGGTAATGCTGTTCCTGGGCTGGCGCACCGGACTCATCGTGGGCGCGATCGTGCCGCTCACCATCCTCGGCGCGCTGATCGCCATGCGCACGCTCGGCGTGGAGCTGCAGACGGTGTCGATCGCCGCCATCATCCTGGCGCTGGGCCTGCTGGTCGATAACGGCATCGTCATCGCCGAGGACATTGAACGCCGACTGGTCGCCGGCGAGGAGCGCCGCCACGCCTGCGTCGAGGCTGGCCGCACGCTCGCGGTTCCGCTGCTCAGCTCGTCGCTGGTCATCGTGCTGGCCTTCTCCCCCTTCTTCTTCGGCCAGACCGCCACCAACGAGTACCTGCGCTCGCTCGCGATCGTGCTGGCGGTGACGCTGCTCGGATCGTGGGGACTCAGCCTCACCGTCACGCCGCTGCTTTGCTTGTACTTCGCCCATGTGCCGGCGACTCACGGCGCATCGGACAGCGCTGCGGACAAGCCCCGCGAGTCGCGCTTCTATCGTGGCTACCGCGCCGTGATCGCGCGCGTGCTCGATCACAAAGCGCTGTTCATCGGCAGCATGGTGGCGCTGCTGCTCGCGGCGGGAGCGGTGCTGTGGCACATCCCCTACGATTTCCTGCCGAAGTCGGATCGGCTGCAGTTCCAGATGCCGGTGACCCTGCAGCCGGGCAGCGACTCCCGCCAAACGCTGCGCACGGTCGAAGCGATGAGCCGCTGGCTGGCCGACCGCAGCGCCAATCCGGAGGTGGTGGACAGCATCGGCTACGTGGCCGACGGCGGTCCGCGCATCGTCCTCGGGCTGAATCCGCCGCTGCCGGCAGCCAACATGGCGTACTTCACCGTCAGCGTGCGCCCTGGTGCCCAGATCGACGAGGTGATCGACCGTGCCAAGCGCTACATGCGGCTCCACTTCCCTGAAGTGCGGGCGGAGCCCAAGCGCTTCTCGCTGGGCAGCACGGAGTCTGGTGTCGCGGTCTACCGCGTCTCCGGGCCGGACGAGGCGGTGCTCAGGCGCATCGGTGGCGAGATCCAGGCAGCGCTGGCTTCGGTGCCGGGCAGCGTCGATGTCTACGATGACTGGATGACGCGCGTGCCCCGGCGCGTGATCCAGGTGGATCAGGCCCGCGCCAGGCAGGCGGGGATCTCCAGCGACGACATCGCTCGGGCCCTGCAGATGCGCTATGACGGGGTGGCCGCCTCGGTGATCCACGACAACGGCGTCTCGGCGCCCATCGTGCTGCGCGGTGGCGCCTCCGAACGCGCCGCCGACGGCACGCCTGCCGACACGCTGGTGTATCCATCGACCGGCAGCACGCCGGTGCCCCTGTCGGCGATCGCCAAGGTCTCCAGCGACACCGAGCCGTCAACGCTGGTGCGTCGAAATCTCGTACGCACGCTGACCGTGACGGGTCACAACCCGGCCAGAACCACCAGCGAGCTCGTGCAAGCGCTGGCGCCGCGTATCGCCGCGATCTCGCTGCCGCCGGGCTACCGCATCGAACTGGGGGGAGAAATCGAGGACTCGGCCGAGGCCAATCAGGCGCTGCTGGAGTTCATGCCGCATGCGCTGATCGCGATCCTCCTACTCTTCATCTGGCAGTTCAACTCGTTCCGCAAGCTGTTCATCATCGTTGCCAGCGTGCCCTTTGTGCTGATCGGCGCGACGCTCGCGCTGCTTCTCACCGGTTACCCGTTTGGCTTCATGGCGACCTTCGGCCTGCTGGCGCTCGGCGGGATCATCGTCAACAACGCGGTCCTCTTGCTGGAGCGCATCGAAGCTGAACGCGCCGCCGGTCTGGAGCGGCGCGAGGCGGTGATCGCCGCGGCGGTCAAGCGGCTGCGGCCCATCGTGATGACGAAGCTGACCTGCATCGTCGGACTGATCCCGCTGATGCTGTTCGCGGGGCCCCTGTGGACGGGCATGGCGATCACGATGATCGGAGGGCTCGCGCTGGGCACGCTGGTGACGCTGGGATTGATTCCGTCGCTGTATGACTTGCTGTTTGCAAGCCCCAGCAAGAAGTTGGCCGATGCTAGCCCGTCCGCCGGCTGACGCCTGCCTAGGCGTCGCCGAAGCGGAAGCACGAGTAGACCTTGCCTCCGATGAGTTCCCGGAACGTTCCCTTGCCGGGCTCGTCCAGGCCGGCTCCGGCGGCCACCATCAGAGGCAGCAGGTGCTCAGGGCGAGGATGACAGCGCATGCCGCTGGGAGCCATGGTCCAGTCCGCCAGGCGCCGGCGCCGCTCGGGTCCGTCACTGGCCACGGTGTCATGGAGCCAGTCGTCAAACTGTATGGAGGCGGTCGGCTGGCCATCCCAGATGTGGCGCAGTCCGTGATAGCTGCTACCGCTTCCGATGATGAGGACCCCTTCGTCGCGCAATGGGGCGATCGCTCTTCCCACGGCGAGGTGGTGTTCCGCATCGAGCCGGCCATCCAGCGACATCATGACCACCGGCAGTTCTGCGGCCGGGTCGATCTTGAGCATGGGAACGAATACGCCGTGGTCGTAACCGCGTTCGGCGTTCTCCGCCGCCTCGATGCCGCTGGCATGCAGAAGCTGCAGAGCTCGCCGCGCCACTTCTGGAGATCCAGCTGCTGGGTAGTTCAGCTGGTAGGCCTGCGACGGAAACCCCTGGTAGTCGAAAAGCATGCCGGGAGACGCCGCCGTGCTGAGCGTTGGCGCATAGGCCTCCCAATGAGCCGAGACGACCAGGACCGCCTTCGGGCGGACCGGCAGGTTGGCGAGCAGTTCCTCGAAATGCCTGGCCAGGCCGTCATAGGCGCCGCGGCCAAAGGGCATCGGCAGGTCCACCCAGAAGCAGGGGCCTGCGCCGTGGGTCAGAAAGAACGTAGGCTGGCGCATTCGGTTATCCCAGGAAAGACCAGATCGAGCCGCGTCGCATGGGGCGCAGCGCGAAGGGACCGTCGCCAAGCAGCGAGAGAACGACCAGGGCCAGCGCCCAGAGCGCTGGGAACTCCCAGCCGCCTCCCGGATTGGAGAACACGAAGCCATGCTTGCCATGCTCCATGACGATGGTTCCGAGGAGCTCGCCTATCAGGGGTAGGCACACGAGGGGCGCATAGATGCCGAGCACAAGGCAAAGGCCTCCGGCAACCTCCAGCGCGAGCGTCGCGTACGCGAAGACGGCTGGCAACCCAAGCGAAGCGAAGTAGCCGACGAAGCCGGGCACCGTGAACACGAACAGTTTGACTGCCGCGTGAGCGAGAAACAGCAGGCCTAGCCCGATGCGAAGCAGCAGCGTCGCATAGAGGGTGGTGTTGGTGACGGAACGGGTAGCGATCACTTTTTCCATGTCAGAAGACTCCAAACTTTCAAGTTGATGCTATGCGGCAAGACGATCTCCGTGAACAGCCAACTCTGCTCATGCACCGCGCAGGATTGAACAAGCGTCGCAGCTGCGGCGGGTCGACAATCCTGGCGCTGCTCCATCCAACTAGGCGCCACCATGGACAACATTGACTGGAACGATCTCCGATACGTCGTGGCGGTCGCCCGCGAGGGCTCGGCGGCCGCGGCGGCACGCACGATGAGCGTCTCTCACGCGACCGTGTTGCGGCGCGTTGCTGCGATCGAGCAAGGCATCGGCGCGGCGCTGTTCGACCGCCTACCCACCGGCTATGTGCCCAGTGAAATCGGACGGACCTTGGTGGAGGTCGGTGAATCGTTCGAGCGGGCGCTCATCGATACCCACCGACGCATTGAGGCCAGAACCGCCGAGCTCAGCGGCGTCGTGCGGCTGACCACCACCGACAGCCTGGCGCATTGCGTCGTTCCCACGCTGCTGGCCGGCCTGCACGCCCGATATCCGGCAATGGTCGTTGAGCTGGTCATCACCAATAGCCGGCTGGATCTGGCCCGGCGCGATGCGGACGTCGCGCTGCGGCCAACCACGGTGCCACCGGAGAACTGGGTCGGCATGAGGCTGGCGCACAACGACTTCGGCCTGTTCGCGGCGCCGGGCTTTCTCGCGGAACGCGCCGAGATGTCCTGGGCGGACTACGAGTGGGTCATGCCCGACGGCGAAAGCGGCGGAAACCCCATCAGCACCTGGCTGCGAAGTCAAGTGCCATCGGCACGGGTCGTCGCCACCGCCAATTCCTTCCTCGCGCTGCGCGAACTGGCAGTCAAGGGGCTGGGCGCGGCACCCCTGCCGATGTTCATGGCCGGCTCCGACCTGAAAGCCATCGCGCCAGTGCCTCGCACCGCGACCGGCGACCTCTGGGTGCTGACGCATCCCGACATGCGCCGGTCGGCACGCATTCAGGCCTTCATGGAACACATCGCCGCGGGCGTGCGAGCCATGCGACGGACGATCGAGTCGGAACTGAACGCTTGAGCTTGAACGCCAGGACGCACTGGTCTCACCTTGCCTGATCGGCCCGGGCGTCCCGCAGGAACGCCTGGGAGGCGGCGCTCCTTTCGATGGCCTCGGCGCCACTCTCCACCAATGCATCCACGTCACCGGGGTCCAGACGCAGGCGGGTTGGAATGGCACTCAGGCGCGACGCCCTGCTTGGTTCCAGGTCGTCAAAAGAGATGCGCGTCACTTCAAAGCGAACGTCATCGCAGCGCCAACCCGGCTTCTCCTGGACGAGGGCGCCCACACGCTCGGCCGGCAGCGTGCACCGGTATCGAACGATGGCCGCCTCCCACGCCTTGATCTCGGCGAGGAAGCTGTCGTAACTCAGGCGAGCGTTGGTGTCGATGGCCGCGTCGATCGAAGCCGACGCCACGTCGACCGCGTTGGGCCCCGCGATGCTTTGATTCCATCGCACATTGGGGCGGCGACCACTGTCCACGACGATGAACAGCAGCCTGCGCACTCTCAAGGCGTCTCGTTCGGTCCAAGGGCCATAGGGTGTGCCCAGCAGGATCCGCATTTGGTGGAGGCTGGTCAGTCCGAGGTTGTCACTGATCCCGCCATCGACGAGCTTCAGATACCGCCCGGCGCCGCGATCGCGCGCACTCTTCACTGCCGACAGCAGGGCCTTGCTCAGCAAGGATGGATCGGACGACGCCGCGTGCTGATCGACCCAGACCGGCAAAGCTTCGGCGCAGCGCTCAGGGAAGTTCTCGAGCACGACAGGAGAGAAGACGAGCGGGACCGCCATCGATGCTGCCACCGCCTCGGACAAGGGATAACTCCCGATGTCGCTGCACATCGCCTCCAGCGTCCGCTCCTGGAAAGGGAAAGCGATGCGCTGCTCGAGGTTGGTGGCGTTGATCCAGATCAGCGGCTTGCCCCGCTTGTACATGTCGCCAAAGGTCGCGTCACCGAACACCTGACCTTCCAGCCATCCCTTCAGGTCCTCGCGGGCGTTCAATCCTCCGGACCACAGCCGCCAGAGATTCAGCGGGTTGAACAGGCTCAGGCGCAGTGTCGCCTCGCCGTCGCCGTCCTTCAGGAGTTGCTGGAATTTGAGCAGTCCCTCCTTGCCATGCAGCCCGTAATAGGCCGAGGTGAGGGATCCCCCGGACACACTCGTGATGAACGAGAGCTGGTCCAGCAAAGAGCTGCGCTCGTCGAGCGCCTGGCGATCCAGGCCTTGGAGGATGCCCAGGGAGAAGGCCGCGGCCCGGATGCCGCCTCCGGAGAACGAGACGGCGACAGAAACGTCGTCCAGCACGTCAGTCGGCTCGTGTGGCTGCTGGCGTCCATCAGGCGGCCGCACCGGTAGGGGCAGATTGCGCGGCAGGTTGTACGGACCCGCCGCGCAGCCCACCAGCGCGGCTGCGAGCGCTATCGAGCACAGCCGCGACGCGCCCTGCCCTCTCATTGGCGGTCGCGCCAGTGCTGGACGACAAACAGCTTCACGGCTTCAGGTTGCTGTCCGGGATGCTCGGGGCGTCGGTGAACGTTGACACCACCACTGCCATCACGGTCGAGTGCGTGAAGGCGTCGACAGCCGCCAGCTCGTTGCCCCACTTGGCAATCAGTCGAGGTGTCACCTTGTCGGCGATCTCTTTGAACCAGATCGACTGCGCGAGCCAGAGATTGCCGGGCTCGGCCTTGCTGGGATCGAACGGCGTGGCGGCGATCGTCTCCTTGGTCCAGTTCCACAGATCCAAGAAGAAGGCGCGCGATACCTCAACGTCATGCCGGTTGCCGATCCGGTACGCATGCCCGGCCAGGAAGACGTCGAAGTCCAGCGACAGCAGCGTGTCATACGATTTGAGAAGGCCGGGGATGTGGTCGGCGTTGCCCCAGCCCAGATACGGGGCCCATCCCGGAGCGAAGAGGTCGGTCATCATCGCGATCCTCTGCTCGGGGATGTAGACGATGATGTTGCCAGTCTCGTGGTTGGGCCCGGGATAAATGAGCTGGAAATGCGTACCGCCGACCTTGAGGTCGTAGCGTGCGCCAGAGAACGTCAGCGTCGGAATGGGCCGCTTCGGGTCCGGGTAGACACGCATCAGCTCGGCGGTCAGGGCGTGCGCAACGATCTTCGCGCCCGGGAAAGCGCTCGCACCACCTGCATGATCGGCGTGATCGTGCGTCAGGATGACGTGCGTCACCGGCTTGTCCGTCACGGACTTGATCGCCTTGACCAGCTTGTCAGTCAGTACCGGCGGAGCGTCAACCACCACGACGCCGGTCTTCGTGACAAAGAAGTTGGCCTGAACCACGCCGGAGATCACGACGTAGCCGTTGGTGCCCACGCGTTGCAGTCGGTAGCCTTCCGCAGGTTCGGCAACAGGCTTTGCCTGTTCAGGCAGCGGCAAGAAGTCGAACGGCTCCTTCGCAAGCGCCGAGGTTGCGGTGGCACTGCTGAGGCACAGAAGCGTGACCGCCCCGAATCCGGGCATCTTCGCTCGCAGCCATTTGCGCAAAGTGTGGAGAGATCCCATGTTGCTTTTCATCGAATTGAAGTGCGGAGGGTCGGCCCGGTCCAGAGAGCCCCATGCCCCCAAAGCGCCGCAGGGGCCGACTGGGTTCGTCACTGCATGGACCAGCCGTGACTGACCACGACGGATTGACCGGTCAACGCGTTGCTCCGGAAGCTTGCGAGCATCAAGGCGAGGTCGGCGACGTCATCGACCGTCGTGAACTCGCCGTCCACCGTCTCCTTGAGCATCACGTTCTTCACGACGTCGGCTTCGCTGATCCCCAATGCCTTGGCCTGCTCGGGAATCTGCTTGTCCACCAGTGGCGTGCGCACGAACCCGGGGCAGATGACGTTGGCGCGGATTCCATGCGGACCGCCTTCCTTCGCCACGACCTTGGACAGCCCAATCAGGCCGTGCTTGGCCGTGACGTAGGCGGACTTGAGCAGGGACGCCTCCTTCGAATGCACGCTGCCCATGTAGATGACGCTGCCGCCACCACGCTTGAGCATGTGCGGCCATGCGGCTTGCGTCGTCAGGAACGCGCCGTCCAGGTGGATGGCGAGCATCTTCTTCCACTCGGTGTAGGGGTACTCCGCGATCGGGTGCACGATCTGGATGCCGGCATTGCTGACCAGCACATCGACCCCGCCCCAGAAGAGAGCGACCCCGTCAATGGCGGCGCGGACCTGCGCTTCATTGCTCACGTCCATCGCGACCGCCATGGCCTCAGCGCCTCCCGCGATGCATTCGTCGGCGACGGCTTGCGCGGCACCGAGGTTCAGATCGGCGATCGCCACCTTCGCGCCCGCCCGCGCATAGCGCAACGCGATCTCCCGACCGATGCCGCTTGCCGCTCCGGTGACGATGCAGATCTTGTCCTTCAGATTCATGAAATCCTCTTTATCGGTTGAGTGCCGGGCTGATGGGACTGTCCGAAGTCGCCATTCGGCCCGTCAGGCCGCCACCATGGCGGGGTTGATCTGCTGCAGGCTGGTCGCCCCGGCCTGCCGCAAGATGGTCTCGAATTCACGCTGCAGGATGTCGAGCACCGTCGCCACGCCGGGTTCGCCGAACGCGGCGAGCCCCCAGCAGTACGGCCGTCCGATGCCCACGGCGGTTGCTCCCAGCGCAAGCGCCTTGAAGACGTCCGTCCCGCGGCGGACGCCGCCGTCAATGAGGACGGGGATCTTTCCACGAGCCCCTGCGACCACCTCCGGCAAGGCGCCGATCGTCGATTGCCCGCTCGCCTCGGCGCGCCCGCCATGATTGGAGACGATGATTCCGTCCACGCCGGCGCTCAAGGCCCGCGCGGCATCATCCCGGGTCATGATTCCCTTGAGGACCACCTTGGCCTTCGTGGCCGCTCGCAGCTTCGCCACGAACTCCCATGTCATGCCCGTGCCGTACAGGTTCGTCACGTGAGAGACGTCAAGGCGCTCGAACACCGGCTTGCGTGCCACCTCGTTGGAGAATCCTGCGGTGTGGCAACCCATGCATTGACGCGTGTCCACGCGTCGGGCGCGGAACAGCGTCTCCGTGTTACGGCCTCCTTGGCGGTCCACCGTCAGGACGATGGCCTTGGCCCCTGCCTCTTCCGCACGCCGTATCAGCGCCTTCGTGACGTTCCAATCGTCCGTGGGATACAGCTGGAACCAGATCGGCATGCCGTGCGCACGAGCGACATCCCCAGGCGCGGAATTGCTCGATGTCGATAGCACCATCAGCTGCTTCTTCGCGCCGGCGGCGCGCGCGACCGCCAGCTCAGCTTCGGGATGGAATGCGCGCTGGCTGCTCACAGGGGACAGGAAGATCGGACTCGCGTACTCGGTGCCGAACAGCTGCACCCGCGTGTCGATGTTTCGCGCGTCGATCAGCCGCCGAACCTTGATGCGGATCTTCTCGAAGTCCTCGTGGTTCGCTCGGAGCGTCGAGTCGTCGTCCACGCCGGTGGCCATGTATCCCCAGTGAGCGGGCGCGGCGGCGAGCGCCTTCTTCGCCGCGGGCTCGAAGTCCATGACGTTCAGGGCGTGCTCCGGTGCCTCGATGATCTCGCCCACCTTCGGTGCCTGGGCGCGCAGCACGTCATAGCTTTGAGCCGCCACTTCTCCTGGCAGTGCCGCGGCCAATGCCGCCATCAGGCCGGATGCGGAGGATCCCATCAGCAGCGGGCTGCCGCAGAGAAACTTCAGAAGTTGCCGTCGAGCGTGCGAGGCATCTTCAAGGGCTGGCGTCGAACCGGATTCGATGTTGTTCAAGATCTGTTCCTCAGGAGTTGCTCCGGCTCATCGAGCCAGGTAGTCGTGCACCACGGTGCCCATGCCGAGCGTCAGGTCGGTCACGATGTGCGTGCCGGAGATGACCTCCAGCACTGGAAGCTGCGCAACGGGCGCCAGGGCGTGATGTGCCAGTTCCAGCGCGGCGGGCCCGGTCCAGGCACCTTTCACGGTCACGTCTTCGAGCTGGTACTGCACCAGCTCACAGATGCGCGGACTCCCGTCGACGTGGGGAACGATCTTCAGCAGGAACCCCGGCTCCGTCAGCGCGGCATGGACCTTCTGGGTATCCAGCGGGCGCCACTTGTAGCCCATGGTGGCCGTGGCGACGCGGACGCTGCCGTAGTCGAGCTTGCCCAGCAGCGTGTCCTTCTCCACCTCCAGCGACACGCAGGCGAGCTTCTTGGGGAAGCCCCACAACTCGCGTCCGCCCGCGATCGGCGCCTCGTCGTTGAGGAACATCGAATGGACATAGCCGCCGCGCTGCCCGCGAAAGCTCACAGGAATCACCTGACCCGATTCCGTGTAGTCGCCAAAGCCCGTGGAGTCAGGCATCCGAATGAACTCGTACTTCACCAGCGGTTCGTCGATCTCCAGCGGCTCGGGCACGACCGCGCGCAACGCGTCCGGGTCGGTCCGATACGTGACGATCAGGAACTCCCGATTGATGAAGCGATAGGGGCCGGGGGGAAACGCTGGCGCGGTCAGCGGCATGGCGTGGGCGCGCTGCGCCACCTGGTCGATCTTCATCGTCTTACTCCTTGGGTTGGGTGCGTCGGGAGGGACGAGCGAGATCGAAGACGCGCACCTCGCCCGTAGAGGAACCTCGACCCGTCCACCGCGGGTCGGCCAGGGATCGACTCATGTCCGATCTCCCGCTCGCCCAGTGCTCACGCATCGTGAGCCGCGAGAACTCATAGTCCTTCGTCTGGCTCTCATAGGACCGGGTGCGATAGATCAGATGCATGATGTCGACGCCCGCGCACTCGCTGTGCAGCGCGGCCAGCGCCTGGGCGTCCGGATCGCTGCGCAGGCGCACGGGCAGCTTGCGGAGCAGTCGCTGCGCCGCCTGGGCGATCTCCTGCCGGCTCACGCTCTGCTCGGTGTTCCAGCGCGTGCGGCTCGAGAAGCGCACGTCCTTCTCACGCTCCCCCACGTCGTCCATCGTCTGCGGCAAGCGGCCGCGCGCGGGGAACAGGTCCACCTGAAACACCGTGCGCTGTTTCCCGCCTGGCTGATCAAGCACGTAGTTCAGCGGCGTATTGGAGACAAGACCACCGTCCCAGTAGTGCTCGCCATCGATCTCCACTGGCGCAAAGGCGGGAGGCAGGGCACCGCTGGCCATCACGTGACGCGCGTCCAGGCGTTGGCGGGCGGAGTCAAAGAACTCCAGGTTGCCGTTGCGTACGTTGACGGCGCCGACCGCCAACCGGACCGGCCCGTCGTTGATGCGATCGAAGTCCACCAGCCGCTCGAGCGTGCGTTTGAGCGGCGTCGTGTCGTAGTAGCTGATGGCCTCGATCGTCCCCTTGCGATGGAAGGGCGCGGCTGGGAACCGCGGCGTGAAGAAGCCGGGGATGCCCATCAGCATCACGTGCGCCGCACTGGCGGAATTGATATGCGAGCGCAGGGGACTGGTGAATGGAGCGAAGAGACGCTCAGCGGCCGGCGGCGCCGAGTGCATTCCCGACGTGACGAGATCCCAGAACTCGCGCAGCCGCTCGAGTCGCCGCTCCGGCGCATTCCCGACGATAAGCGCGGAGTTGATCGCTCCGATCGAGATGCCAGCCACCCAGGTCGGCTCGATGCGTGCCTCGACCATCGCCTCGAAGATGCCGGCCTGGTAAGAGCCGAGCGCCCCGCCGCCCTGCAGCACCAGGGCTACTTCCTCGACGTGGCGAGGGATCTTCATGACTCGCTCCGGTGGCGGACGCTCTGGAGCAGATCAAGGATCACCTGGTCCAGTGCTGAAGCGCTCCGCGGATTGAGCAGTGCTCCGTTGCCGTCGAACGCCTCATGAGCGGCAGGCACGGAGACCATCGACGGGAGCACACATGCGCCGAAACCGAGCTCGAGCCATTGGCGCAGTTGAGAGAGGCCGCGATACCCACCGAAGGCGCCGGGCGAGGCCGCGCCAAGCGCGAAGACGGGACGACGGAATGCGGCCGCGATTCCTCCCTCGGCCGCGTACCGGGATACCCAGGTGAACGCGTTGACCAGCACCGGCGGCGGGCCGGAGTTGTATTCGGGGGAAGCGATGAAGACGCCGTGGTGCGAGCGCAGGGCTTCATGCAGCGCAGCCGCCTCCTGGGGAACGCCCTCGCTGGACTCGACATCGCCGTCATAGATGGGCATCGGAAATCGAGCGAAATCCAGCAGCGACACGTCGGCGCCATGGAACCGGAGCCGTTCAGCGGCGACGGAGATCAGCTTGCTGTTCAGCGACTCGCGACGAGTCGATGCCGAGAAGACGAGGATGCGCGGTGAGGCCATGGGGAGTTGCTTTCTGTTCGTCAAGGGCGCATTACTGGGAATTGAGGGGCGCAATACTCAGCGCGTGCCCGGCGTGGACCACCTTCGCCTCCAGGTAGCGGCGGTTATGGATACCGACAAAGACACCGGTCCGCTCTTGACGTACGACGTCGATGCCATGCGTGACGAGCTGCGCGACCTTGTCCGGGTTGTTGGTCAGCAGCGTCACGCGACGCACGCCGACGGCCTTGAGCATCTCCGCGGCCACGCGGTAGTCGCGCTCGTCATCGCCGCGGCCGATCGCGCGATTGGCCGCGAAGGTGTCGAGTCCGAGGTCCTGCAGACCGTAGGCGTCGAGCTTGGACATCAGTCCGATGCCTCTGCCTTCCTGGCGCAGGTAGAGGAGGTAGCCCCCACTGGCCATTCGAAGCATCGATTCGTGGAGCTGCGGACCGCAATCGCAGCGCGCGCTGCCAAAGACGTCGCCCGTCAGGCACTCCGAATGCAATCGGACCAGCGGTGCGGTTTCCGGCGATGGCTCGCCGAACTTGAGCATCAGATGCTCTCGCCCATCGGGCATGCCGTCGAAGGTGATCACCTTGGTCTGCGCCGTGCTGCCGTCGGGGAGATTTAACGGAATTCCAACCATCGCGCGCACTTGGATCACGGGGTGGCTACTGTTCGTCTGCATGGATTTCCCTTACCAATCAGGAAGCATTCAATGGATCGTAGAAATGCGATTCCTGGACGTGAAGCCACATCGACGCAGATGGGGTGAGCAAAAATAGACAGTCGGGCTCACCGATCCGAAGATGCGGCTACGCCTCGAAGCCGGGCGAGATGGCTTCGCACTGAAGGATCAGCCGGACATCGGTGCCAATCAGGTCTAGCGAGCGGATCCTTAGCGTGAGCGCTTCGTCAAGGCTTTGAAGCGTTCCAATCGCGGCCAGGCCGGCGCCTGTGCCCAGCAGCTTTGGCGCGACATAGACGAGCAGCTCATCGACAAGTCCGGCACGTAGCAAGGCGCCGTTGAGCCGCGCGCCCGCCTCCACATGGATCTCCTGGACGCCGGCCCTGCTCAGGTCCCGCATCACGTCCGCGAGGTCGATCTGGCCGCTGGCATCGGCCAGTTCGCGAATGACAGCGCCGCGCTCACGCAGTGGGATTTCCCTCGGGTCGCTGATTCCACCCGTGTAGATACGTATCGGCCCGGGTGCGTCGAAGAGGCGAGCGGTAGCGGGAGTCCTCAGCTTGGAGTCCAGCACTACACGCAAGGGCTGAGACTGTGCGGGGACCAGGCGGACATCGAGCCGCGGGTCATCAGCCAAAACCGTCCCGATGCCTGTCAGGACCGCATCGGCTCGATGGCGCCAAGCGTGGCTGTCGATCCGAGATTTCTCACCATTGATCCACTGGCTCAATCCGTTGTCCAGAGCGGTGCGGCCATCCAAGCTCACGCCCGCTTGCAGGCGCACCCAGGGCCGTCCCCGGCTTCTCGCAACGTCGCGGCGCTGATCGGTACATGTCTGCATGGGTGACCTCACCATCCCATGTCATGGCCACCGTTGATGGCCAGGTTAGCTCCCGTGATCCAGGCCGCGTCCTCACCGACGAGAAATGCCACGGCGTGCGCGATCTCCTCTGGCTTGCCCAGCCGGCCCATCGGGATCTGCGCCACAATCTTCTCGCGCACCTCCTCTGGAACGGCCATCACCATGTCGGTAGCCACATAGCCAGGCGACACGGTGTTGACCGTGATGCCGAACTTGGCGTTCTCCTGCGCGAGCGACATGGTGAAGCCGTGCATGCCTGCCTTGGCGGCGGCGTAGTTGGCTTGGCCGTACTGCCCCTTCTGCCCATTGATCGAGCTGATCTGCACGATGCGGCCCCACTGGCGGCTACGCATGCCTTCGATCACGGGTCGCGTGACGTTGAAGCAGGCGTTGAGGTTGGTGTTCACCACATCCAGCCATTGCTGGTGCCCCATCTTGTGTAGCGCGGCGTCGCGGGTGATACCCGCGTTGTTGACCAGAATCTCGACGGGTCCAAGCCGGGTCTCGATCTCTCGCGCCATGGCTTCGCACGAGTGGAGGTCGGAGACATCGCCCTGGAAGATATGGACATCGAGATCCTCCTCCGTCATTGCGGCGCCCCAGGCATCGGCTTTAGCAGGATCACGGAAATTGGTGGCGACGCGATGCCCTTGCCGCGCCAGATGTCGAACGATGGCAGTGCCGATCCCGCCCGTTCCCCCCGTCACAAGAACCGTACGTCCATTCATCACTCAAGCCCTCTTCGTTGGGAGGCCGCCGGCCCCGCGTTGCCTGTCACGCATGACAGCGTGTACGGGCTGGAATGCTAGGAGCCGCTGTCGTCACCGCGAATGCTCGTTCCTGCGAACCGGCGGTGCAAAACCGAACAGGCTTCCGCCCCATACCCGCGTACTGTTCATTTCTGACCGGTGGCTCGTCACTTTCATGCATTCCCATCCGAGCCGCCAAGACGAAGAATCGGACCGCCGCACGCTATAGGCGTGCTCTCGCAACAGCCGCCCGATCGGACCTCGACCGGTACGGTGTCATTCCAACCAGCTAGCAACGAGGTCATGGGCATGAGTCATTGGCCTTGGATGGTGAGTGCCTTCCCTCGCCTGAGCCTACGCACCCGCTATTTCTCGGGTCTGGTGCTGTTCAGCTACGTCGGAATGCACCTCGCGACGCTGGCGATGGGATTGCGCTCGATCGACGCCATCGAAGCGGTACGCCCCTGCCTGATGGGTCCATGGACGCAGGGCGTCGGGCCGTTCATACTGCTCGCCGCCGCGGTGCTGCATGGCATCTTGGGCTTGGCGGCGATCGCTGGACGGCGCACCCTTCATCTGAGTGCGGGAGACTGGGCGCAGGTCATCCTGGGACTGCTTATCGTCCCGCTGCTCCTCGATCACCTGTTCTTCGTTGGATCTGCCCAGCGCATAGGTCTCTTTCACCGCGCCTACGGATTCATGCTCGCCACCTACTGGGAGGTCACACCGGGCCATGCCTTGCAGCAGGTTCTTGTCGTGGTGGTGGTCTGGATCCATGGCGCAATCGGCCTTCATCGCGGGCTAATGCTCAAGCCGATCTGGACGCGAGTGGGGCCGTGGCTTTCCCCACTGCTGTTCTCATTTCCTACCGCCGCGCTGCTGGGCTTTGTCAGCGCGGGGCGGGAAGCCTTGGACAAACTGGCCAGCGATGAGCGCTGGCGGGACAGCGTTCACCTTGCCGTTGACCAGGTCCTCGTGGCTGACTCGAAACTGGAGGCAGCGCGCCTAGGCGTCCTGTACGGCTATGCCGCTCTAGCGCTGGCAGCGGTGTGCATCCTGCTGTGGCGCACGTCGAGAGCTCGAAGCGGATGCGCCACCATCGAGTACGACGGGGAACTGGAAGTTCGCGCGCGCTTTGGCCTCTCACTTCTCGATGTCAGCCGCACCAACGGGATTCCTCACGCGTCGGTATGTGGGGGACGTGGCCGGTGCGGTACTTGCCTGGTCGTCGTCGGGCATTCTCCGGAGGCACTGACACCAGCGCGAGAATGGGAACGGCAGACCTTGCGACGCGTTCACGCGCCTGACGGAGGTCGCCTGGCATGTCAGGCCCGCGTATGCGGGCCCCGAATCGCGCTGGCCCGTCTTCACCCCGCTCATGCCGATGCATCACTCGCGCGGGATCTCGTAGCTGCTGGCGACGGCGGCAGGACCGGCGTCTCCACATGAGTGTTCGCGTCCGACTCAACGAGTTGGCCGGGGCGCTGAGCACCGGTCCTTCGGAACTTGTACGGGTTTGGCAACACGCCGGCGACGCGCTCATCAGTGGCGCTGGCCTCGTCGCCTTGACCTACAGCCTTGTCCTCTTCCTGATGAGCGCCGGGGTGGAATGGCTGTACTGGACCTATGCCGCCTCGCCGCTGCGCGCGATCGAGCTGGCTCCAACGCCAACACCAGCGCTGGGGCTCAGACAGGCATGGCATCGTCTGGCGCTTCTAGCGCTGGGTCAGGTTCTCTTTGCCGGCACGGCTCTCGGGGGCTTGGCCTTCTTCTGGTGGCCACCGGGCTTTGACGCCGTCCTGCCTGATGGCGTCCTGCTCGTCATCGCGCTTCGGGCCGGCTGGTTGATCGCAGACACCGTATGGGCTCCAGGACGCCCGCAAGGAAGACTGCTCAATCTAGCCCCCCAGTTTTCGCGCCGCGCGGTGCTTTGTTCTGTGGCTATGTCGTTCCTCTTGGGCTCGAACTGGCTCCTGGCCCCGCTTCTCGAGAAGGCCGAAGCGGGCCACGCCGCGGACCTGTATCGACTGGTGGCCACCACAATCACCTTTGTCCTGACCTGGCGCTTCAAGTACCTCTTCGCCCTGTGGCCAGGCAGCGCGGCGCGGCCGCCAGGCCACAAGACGCTGCAGCTTCCGAGGTCCATCATTTTTACGACGGTGTTGACCGCCATCTACGGCGTCTGGCTCGCCGCTGGAACTGCGCCGACCATCTTCGTTGCGGACATCGTCCTGCTGGCGATGGCGCAATGGTCGTTGCGCGCCATCTTCCACTTCTGGCACCGCCCGGCCGCCGAGGGCCGAGGCGAGCTGGGCAACGGTTCTTCGACCCTGAGCCTCACGGCCACGATCGGTCTATCTGTAGCACGCCACGGCGCCGTGGCGATCGCCGCGTGTATCGCCTTGTCGAGCTTCGGCGTTCCGCTTGATCAGGTGCTTTCCGGACACTCGCCCGCAGCTCCATTCCTTCGGGATGCAGCCGGTCTATTGACACTCTCCCTCGCGACGAATGTCGTCTGGGTCGCCGTGCGCATTTCGATTGACCGGCGCCTTTCAGCCCTGAAGCCGTCCGTCACGGGACAGGACCACCATGCACGGCTACGAACACTGTTGCCGCTCGTACGCACAGCATTGGGAATCCTGCTTCTGACCACGTTCATCCTCACCGCGTTGTGGGATCTGGGGATTCAGATCGGCCCGCTGCTCGCTGGTGCTGGCGCCTTTGGCGTCGTGTTCGGCTTCGGCGCTCAAGCGCTGGTGCGGGACGTCATCGCCGGAGTCTTCTATCTGATCGAGGACGCGTTCCGGGTCGGCGAATACATCGAGATCGGCGCAACGATCAAGGGCAAGGTTGAGCGCATCACCTTGCGGTCAGTCGCACTTCGGCACCACGACGGCCCATTGCACTTCGTTCCGTACGGCTCGCTCGGCACCGTTCGAAATAACTCGCGCGACTGGATTGTTCAGAAGTTCGACCTGCCACTGCCCATCGATGTCGATAGCGAGCTGATCATGCAGATGATCCGGCAGGTCGGTGAAGCGATGCAGCAGGACCCGGGGACCGCGCCGGCTTTGCGCGAGTCGATGAAGGTGAAGTTGTATCGTATCGAGCCTGGCATCAAGATCTTCCGCTGCAAGATCGAGACCGTTCCTGGCGAGCAGTTCGACATGCGGGTCGAAGCCCTCAGACGCATCGAGATCGTCATGCGAGAAGCGGGGATTCCATTCGCGAGCGGGGTCCAAACGATCGTCGTCCCCCCCGGTCCTAACGCCCAGCCGGACTGACGATTGTCTGCAGGGACGGTCCGGAAGCCGTGCCGGATGGGTCTCGTGAATTGGACGAGCCCCAGGGGGACGACGCTGCCACATTCATCCGTCGCAGTTTAGGAGTCCGCGTGGTCACGGGGCAGTCGGATGCTGCCTCGGATTGACGGTAGTCATAGCTACCGTTACTTCGCATATCGACGACGCTTCTTCGCATCCGCGCGAAGCCGGCGTCAGCGTCAACATGAGACTTCCCAGCATCGCCCATCGCCGAATGTTCCGGCTGGCACTGCAGGGAGTCATACATGTCTATCCAGTTCACTCGCTCAGATGGTTATCCAGTTGGCACGCCGTCACCCCCGGATCCTTCTGACCCATTCGCCGGCATACCCGGAAAGATCGGCGACATGCTGCGCAATGGCGACGCGGTCAACGACGCACTGAGGCGGGAGCTCGCTGGGAAGCATCTCCTCGACGACGCCGACCAGTACGAGGGGAGCTCGGTTGCAGGCGATCCCTACAACTGGCAGGAGCCACCGAAGAGCAAAGGCTTCGATCTATGGAGCCTGGATCGCGGAGTTACCACGAAACCGACGGATCCTCGATTCAACAAGGATGACGACGCTGCGCCGCCGAGGACGCTAGGTGAGCACTTCGCCGCGGAGGATGGCGCCAACGCGTTCAAATCGAATCCCAAGCCTTACGACAACGCGGCCTATTACGACAAGAACAAGGGGCATCTCGACCTCGGTCCGGCGACCGACTGGGTGAACAGGAACGCCTTCGATACCAAGCAGAGGGACCGTCAGAAGACTCAATCCGAGGGGGCTGAATCGACAGATAGTGGGAGCACCGGCCTCCTCAAGAACCGGATCGATGATCCAACGGTCAAGCGCAACGGCCTGAGCCCCGGAGTTCACTACGGCACCTTCACTCCCGATCTGAAGGACGATCTATTCTCAACTGAAGAAGTAGAGCGGCGGTCCTGGCACGCTGGGATGGAAGATGTCGATCGTCTCAATGGTGGTGCGGGCTACTCACAGACCAATCTTGGCCTATGGTCCCTCGACGAACACAACAAGCACGGAGACACGGCGGACGCCGGCCTGGGCGCGCGAGCCGAGATCGTCAACGTGTTCCAAACGGGGGCGGGCGAGACGGTTGTGCGAGCGAACGGTCTCGCAGGGATTGAGGGTAGCGCCGGGGTCAAGGCGAAGTTCAAGCCCTATAACACCAATGTCGCCATAGGTGCAGAGCTCCGTGGCGGCTTGTTCGGAGAAGCCGGCGTCACCTATCGCCCGGTGCGCTTCGAGCCCACTATCGCTGGGGCTCGCATCGACCTTTCACCCGAGATCGGTGCGACAGGCAGAGTCTTCACCGGCGGTGAGATCGGAGGCGGCTTCAAGGCCACCTGGCGCATGCTTCCAGACCCACTCACTGGGAAGCTGTCCCCCGAGGTTGGCGTGGAAGCTAAGGGCGCCGCGTTTGTTGGTGGGAAGGCGGAGATGGACGGCAGCGTGGGTGCGGCCGGCATCGGCAGCGTCGGCGGCAATGCCGCAGGCCTCTATGGTCTCGGAGCGGAAGGTAAAGCGCGGTTCGGCATCGCCAAAGACGATCAAGGCCGTCGGAAGCTGAGGTTCGAGCTCAAGTTTGCCGCAGCACTTGGGCTCGGACTCGGTTTTGGTATCAGAGGAGAAATCAATATCGACGGGCTCATGCGCTTCGGGGTGGGACTTGTGCAAGCCAACAAGCAGATCGCCCGTGCCATCATCAATTTCGCGCAGGCAGCCGGAAGCAAGGTCAGCGAAACCTGGAACAGTATCATCAAAGGCGCCGGCCAAGGCCTCGGTGAAGCTGGAAACGCAGTCAAGAAGGTCGCGAAGAAGGCCGGTAAAGCTATCAAGGAAGCAGTTAAAGACGTGGGCAACGGCATTAAGAAGGCAGCTAGCACCGTCGGCGGTGCCATAAAGAATGCCGCGAATACGGTGGCTGAGACCGCCAAGAATGTCGCGAAGGACGTCGGCAACGCAGTCAAGAGCGTCGGAAACAAGATCAAGCACCTCCTAGGTTTCTAGGCCCATTCATGGCGCACACGATCGACCGTGGTAGTCGGGAATACACAACGGCATGATCTGGTCAGAACTCGGTCGGAGATCAGTCCCGACACGGTCATCGATCAAGCAGCCACCGCTGCCGGTTTGAATGCGCCGGTTCCCACCAATATCGTTTCGGTGGACACCAATCTAAGAAAGAAGGTGATCTATTTGGGTGACCAGGGAGGATTCGTCGCAAAGGCACTCGCCGCGACCCTGCCCATCGGATCCGACGCGGATTACGACATCCTGGTCATCGGGGATGCCGACAAGCTGGGCGATACCGCACTCACGGCCGCTGATTGAGCCTGAGGAGGTTCGATAACGGTGATATCGCCTACGAATCGAGAGCCGATGCGGTGCACCGTCTTGATCAACCCGCTGTCACCAGTCGCGCTGCGTGCCCTGCTGACGGCCTGGGCCAGCACACCTTCAGAGAGAGTAGCCGATCCCCATACTCGCCGAATCAACTCTCGCTTCTGAACCACCCGGTCACGCTGCTCGATCAGATAAACCAACAGATCAAGTATCCGTGGGGCAATAGGACGTGGGACGCCTTGACGCAGCAGCTCACGCTTCGCCACATCGATTCGACAGTTTGAGAACTGATATTCGGTCATACAGGCAATGGCGTCCAACTCGGTCTCAGTACATGCACCTGTCCCCGCAATGCTGTACCGTCGCAAGGAACAGCCATTAACGCGCCCGATCGCTCGCAACCAGACGCGTCGTGCGTTGACGTTTGAAAGTCGACGCAGTGCAGCACGCCGGCGCAGCCGACTTCGATTACTTGGGTCCGACGTTTGCGGGAAGCAGGTTGGGCAGCGACGCGGCACCAGTTGCTGGCGCTGGCATGGTCGCGCGTAGCTGACCGGCTCGGTTCAGCGCATACGAGTCGGCGGTGAAGTCGGCGGTGCCGGACCCTGCTCCCGCGTTGCGGCCGCAAGTTCTGCCAATAGCGCTGACGCAGTTGGCCTTCATCTGCTCGGTGGGCGGCTGCAGTGGCGCGTATACAGCACCTCGGTTTCCTGCATTCTGCA
>Ga0209370_1000741_pt1 | contig 36469 bp, 38 predicted proteins | sample AgamicAtPrz_FD_187164 | JGI IMG/M metagenome (GOLD analysis project Ga0209370, IMG submission 187164) | Agave microbial communities from Guanajuato, Mexico - At.P.rz (SPAdes) (version 2) | ecosystem: Host-associated > Plants > Phyllosphere > Phylloplane/Leaf | place: Guanajuato, Mexico...
GAGATGGCCACGTAGCCGAGCAGGAAATCGAGCGGCGGCACGCTGATGCGCTTGACCGCGATGCCCAGCAGCCAGAACGCCAGCGCGGCCGCGCCCATCGTGCAGAGCAGCCGTGCGCGCGGCGACACGCGCTTGGTCAGGTCTTCGACGAGGCCTGACAGGAACGCCGGCATCCCGCAGGCGACGATCCCGAGAATGCTGCCGGCGATCGTCGGATAGCGCCGCGACACGAGCAGCGCGGCCACGACGACCCCGGCGAGGATCCCGATGCCCCCGACGCGCGGCACGGGCCGCACGTGGAATTTCTGCACGCCGGCCAGATCGCTGTCGATCGAGAATTTCTCGTGAAGGTGCGCGTAGCGCACGATGAACAGCGTGACGAGCAAGGAGACGATGAAGCCGGACGCGAAGCTGAGCATGGGATCGCTCGAAAAATGGACAGCGGATTATACAAAACCGCGCGGGTTCCCCTCCTGCCATCGCCAGTGGTCGGCACACATTTCTTCGATACCGAGCGTCGCGCGCCAGCCGATGATGTCGGCCGCGGCCTGCGGGTTCGCATAGCATTCGGCGATGTCGCCCGGGCGGCGCGCGACGAGTTCGTACGGCACCGGGCGGCCCGACGCCTTCTCGAACGCACGCACGACTTCCAGCACGCTGTAGCCCTGGCCGGTGCCGAGGTTCACGACGAAGCTCGCGTCGCGCTTGGCCAGTGCGTCGAGCGCGGCGATGTGCCCCTTCGCGAGATCGACGACGTGGATGTAGTCGCGCACGCCCGTGCCGTCCGGCGTCGCGTAGTCGGAGCCGAACACGCGCAGCTTTTCCAGCTTGCCGACCGCGACCTGCGCGACGTACGGCATCAGGTTGTTCGGGATGCCGGCCGGATCCTCGCCGATCAGCCCGCTCGCGTGCGCGCCGACCGGGTTGAAGTAGCGCAGCGTCGCGATTCGCCACGACGGGTCCGAGACTTCGAGATCGCGCAGGATCTGCTCGGCGATCAGCTTCGACTGGCCGTACGGGTTCGTCGCGGACAGCGGGAACGATTCGTCGATCGGCGAGCGCTCGGGCACGCCGTACACGGTCGCGGACGAGCTGAACACGAACTGCCTGACGTTGCGCTCGCGCATGACCTTGAGCACGGCGAGCAGGCCGCCGATGTTGTTCTGGTAGTACTCGAGCGGCTTCGCGACCGATTCGCCGACGGCCTTGAGCGCCGCGAAGTGAATCGTGCCGGTGATCGGGTGCGCGTCGAATACCTTCGCGAGCGCGGCTTCGTCGCACACGTCGACCTGGTGGAACGCGGGCGTCTTGCCCGTGATCCGCTCGATGCGTCGCACGGACTCGGCCTTGCTGTTCACGAGGTTGTCGACGATCACGACGTCGTAGCCGTTGTCGAGCAGCTCGACGGCCGTGTGCGAGCCGATATAGCCCGCGCCGCCGGTAACGAGGATGGTGCCTTTAGCGGACATTGCTGATGCGCTCCTTCAGAGTGTGAATCCCGTCAACGAATGGATGGTCTCCCTGTAGCGTTCGACGACCTGCTGCTCGTCGAATTCCGCCGCAACCTTGTGCCGGCCGCGTGCGCCCATCGCCGCGCGGCCTTGCGGCCCGAGCGCGATCATGCGATTCAGTTGCTCCGCGAGGCTCCCGCTGTCGCGCACGCGGCACAGGAACCCCGTTTCGCCGTCGGCGACGACGTCGCGGCAGCCCGGCACGTCGGTCGCGACGATCGGGCGGCCCATCGCCGATGCCTCCATCAGCGTGCGCGGCACGCCTTCGCGGTACGAAGGCAGTACGACGCAATCGGCCGCCGCGATGTGCGGGCGCACGTCGTGCGCTTCGCCGAGATACTCGACGATGCCTTCGCCGACCCACGCGTCGACGTCCGCGCGACCGATCGCGCTCGGATTGTCGACGCCGAGCGGCCCGAGCAGCTGGAAGCGCGCGTTCGGGAAGCGCTCGCGCACGAGACGCGCGGCCTCCACGTATTCGCGCACGCCCTTGTCCCACAGCAGCCGGCCGATCAGGATGAAGACGGGCGCGTCGCCGCCCGGCACCGGCACGGGCGAGAACTGTTCGAGATCGACGCCTTCGCCGTGCAGCAGCCGCGCGCGGTCGGGATGCGCGAGCAACCGCTCGTCGGTGAAGGTCGCGAGATCGTCGCGGTTCAGGAACCACACTTCACGCGGGAAGCGGAACGCGAACCGGTACAGGCGCTTCGCGACGCTCGCCGCGCGGCTCTTCTGGATGAACACGTAGCCGAGGCCCGTCGTCACCGCGATCGACGGTACGCGTGCGAGCCACGCAGCCACCGAGCCGTAGATGTTCGGCTTGATCGTGTAATGGAACACGAGATCGGGCCGCAGCGCGCGGTAGTGGCGCGCGAGCGCGGCGAGCGTGCCGAGATCCTCGCGCGGGCTCGTGCCTTTCGACGCGACGGCGAGCGCCACGTAGCGGCAGCCCATTTGCTCGAGCAGCGGCACCGTGCGGTCGTGCGGCGCGATCACGACGACCTCGGCGCCGCGCGCGACGAGCGCACGGATCAGCCCGTGGCGATACGTGTGGATCGCCCAGGCCGTGTTGCAGACGAGCGCGATGCGCAGCGGGGAGGTGGCGGACATGAAAAAAAGAAAAAATAAAGCGTCGTAAATGCCGAACGGGCCGGATGCGCGTCAGGCCGATGGCCGCGCGGCGAACAGCGTCTGCTTGATGCGCTGCAGCGTACGGTACGGCGTCACGAAATGCAGCAGGTTCTTGGCGAGGCCGGCCCAGTCGTACGGGTTCAGCACGTTGAAGTGGCGCAGCAGCAGCGTGAGCGTCGACACCAACTGGCGCCGGCGTTTGGTCGCGCTGATCCCGCCCTCGTTAAGCTCGTAATACAGGCCGAGTTCCGGCAGGTTCGCGCAATCGTAGCGTTGCATTAACCGTAAGAAAAGATCGAGATCCTCGGCCGCGCGGTACTTCGCCCGATAGTTGCCTACTTCTCGTACGGCGTCGATGCGCAACATCACAGACGGATGCACGAGCGGCGAGCGCAGGAAGCGCGTGCGGCGCAGCGTGCGCGGATCGGCGGGCGGCGTCAGCATGAAGCGCGGCTCGCCGGCGCGCGACACGACCTGCGTCCACATGCCGACGCAGGCCACGCGCGGGTGGGCGCCGAGATAGGCGCGCTCCTTCGCGAGGCGCTGCGGCGCGGCGAGATCGCCTGCATCGATGCGGGCCGCATAACGGAAGCCTCGCGCCGCGAGCGCGTCGATGCCGGCCGCCAGCGCGCGCTCGATGCCGCCGTTTTGCGGCATGCGCAGCACGTCGATCGCGAGGCCCGGCAGGTCGGGCGCGACGATCGGCGGCGTGCTGCCGTCGTCGACGATCAGCACGTGCACGGGCGCATCCTCGCGAAACGACGCGAGGGTCCGGACGACGTCGTCGTGCCCGTTGTAGGCCGGCATCAGCACGGCCACGTCGTCGAGCGGGGGCGGGCTATCAGGGGGCGTCATGTTCGCAGCTTGAAACGGATGTAATAAAAGTTGACGGCGGCAGCAGCCAGGTAGCCGGCCGCCAGCCCGACGAGCGCGCCGTACAGGCCGAGCCGCGGGATCGCGAACAGGTTGACGAGCGCGGCGATCGCCAGCGCGAGCAGCCATTTCGTCAGCAACACGAATTTTGCTTGATATTTGAGAACGATAAGATTGCCTATCGCCTCGATGCCGGCCGGCACGGACAGCCAGACGGCCCAGCGGAAGATGTCGACCGACGCCTCGTAGCCGCGGCCGAACACCTTGCCGACGATCAGCGGGGCGGCGGCGTCGAGCACGAGCGCGCCGGCCGTCATCAGGCCGGCCGTCATCGCGATCAGCCGGACGATGTTGCGGCGCAGCCGCGCGACGTCCTGCACGCGGTAGACGAAGGCGGGCGCGATGGTCTGCGCGAGCATCAGCGCGAGCGTGATCCAGTTCTCGTTGAGCTGTTGCGCGGCCGAATAGCGGCCGAGATCGGCGAACGACACGTGGCGCTCGAGCATCAGGCGGTCGAGCTTCAGGAACAGGTACATGCAGATGAGGCCGAGCCAGAACACGGTGCCGGCCGTGGCAAAGTGCCGGAACAGCGGCGTGTCGAACGTCCAGCCGAGCGCGCCGCCGTTACGATGGCGGTAGTACAGCAGCAGCGCGAGGCCGATCGCGGCGGCTTCCAGCGCCCACAGCCACGCGAAGCGGGCGGGGCCGGCGGCCGCGCGCACCAGGAGCCAGACGAGCAGCGCCTTCGCGAGCGCGGTGACCATGCTGGCGACGAGCTGCGGCTTGCTGTAGGTCATGCTCTGCAGCCACGCGTTGATCACGCCGACGAACGGCTCGCGGAACACCATCGTGACCGCCAGGCCGGCGAGCATCGCGCCGACCAGCGGGTCGAACGCGCCCGCGGCGATCGCGAGCCAGGTCGCGGCGAGCGCGGCGACCGACACGGCGATGCGCAGCACGAACGCGCTGCCGAGCACCGCGCCGAGCTGGGCGGGCGGGCGCTGGACGATGGTCGGGACGAGGATTTCCGCGCCGCACACCCAGGTGAGCGGCGCCAGTACCAGGAGAAGCGTATTCGCATACTGCCATTTGCCGAACACATCTGGCCCGAAATAACGGGCCAGCAGGCCGCTGATCGCGATCGCGACGCCGATCTGCGTGAGCCGTTCGAGCCCCAGCCAGACGAGGTTCGCGACGGCTTTCGCGACGTCCGGGTTGCCGAAGCGCTTCAGCATGCGCGGCAGCGGCGGCGCGCGCGAGGGGCGGCCGGAAGCGGCGGGTGGGCGGCGGCGGGACGGCTAGGCATTAAAATAGGCGGTATGCGCGTCATCAAAACCCGCGATTATAAGTGGGATCGCGACCGCTCCAGCCGTTCCGTTCCTTGTTTTGCGGGGCCGCATGTATCATGCGCGGCACCAGCGAGAGGCGGCCAGCCAAGCCAGACAATTTTCCATGCACGCAACTGAGAGAGAAGAGAATCGATGATCTCCCAATCCATCTTCAAGGCATATGACATCCGTGGCGTGGTCGGCAAGACACTCGACGTCGACACGGCGCGCGGGATCGGCCGCGCATTCGGCAGCGAAGTGCGTGCGCAGGGCGGCGATGCGGTCGTCGTCGCGCGCGACGGCCGCCTGTCCGGTCCGGAACTCGTCGGCGCGCTGGCCGACGGCCTGCGTGCGGCCGGTGTCGACGTCGTCGACGTCGGCATGGTGCCGACGCCGGTCGGCTATTTCGCGGCGAACGTGCCGCTGGCGCTGAAGGGCGGCGAGCGCCGCGTCGATTCGTGCATCGTCGTCACGGGCAGCCACAACCCGCCCGACTACAACGGCTTCAAGATGGTGCTGCGCGGCGCCGCGATCTACGGCGAGCAGATCCAGGCGCTGTATCGCCGCATCGTCGACGAGCGGTTCGAGACGGGCAGCGGCACGTATGAGGAAATCGACGTCGCCGATCAATACATCGCGCGCATCGTCGGCGACGTGAAGCTCGCGCGGCCGCTGAAGCTGGTCGTCGACGCCGGCAACGGCGTCGCCGGCCCGCTCGCGACGCGCCTGTTCAAGGCGCTCGGCTGCGAGCTCGTCGAGCGCTTCACCGACATCGACGGCACGTTCCCGAATCACCACCCCGATCCCGCCCACCCGGAAAACCTGCAGGACGTGATCCAGGCGCTGAAGGACACCGATGCGGAACTCGGCTTCGCGTTCGACGGCGACGGCGACCGGCTCGGCGTCGTCACGAAGGACGGTCAGATCATCTACCCGGACCGCCAGCTGATGCTGTTCGCGGAAGAAGTGCTGTCGCGCAATCCGGGCGCCCAGATCATCTACGACGTGAAGTGCACGCGCCACCTCGCGCAGTGGGTGAAGTCGAAGGGCGGCGAGCCGCTGATGTGGAAGACGGGCCACTCGCTCGTGAAGGCGAAGCTGCGCGAGACGGGCGCGCCGCTCGCCGGCGAAATGAGCGGCCACGTGTTCTTCAAGGATCGCTGGTACGGCTTCGACGACGGCCTGTACACCGGCGCGCGCCTGCTCGAGATCCTCGCGAAGACGGCCGATCCGAGCGCGCTGCTCAACAGCCTGCCGGACGCGATCAGCACGCCGGAACTGCAGCTCTGGCTCGACGAAGGCGAGAATTTCCGCCTGATCGACAAGCTGCAGAAAGAGGCGAAGTTCGACGGCGCCGAGGAAGTCGTGACGATCGACGGCCTGCGTGTCGAGTACCCGGACGGCTTCGGCCTCGCGCGTTCGTCGAACACGACGCCGGTCGTCGTGATGCGTTTCGAAGCCGAGACGCAGGAAGGGCTCAAGCGCATCCAGGAAGACTTCCGCCGCGTGCTGACGGCCGCGAAGCCGGACGTCAAGCTGCCGTTCTGAGCGGCGGCGGCCGGCGGGCCGCCCGTACGACGGCCCGATCCTCGGCCGTGCTGGTCCCGAAAAGCGGCGTGCGCCCCCGGCGCGCGGCCGCTTTTTGTCTGTCCGGCCCTTCGGCCGGGATAAAATCCCCCCTTTATGTCTGTCGCCGGCTGCCAGCCGGCGTTTTTTCAGCGTGCAAAAGATCCTGATCGTGCGCGTGTCGTCGCTGGGCGACGTCGTGCACAACATGCCGGTGATCGCCGATATCCGGCGCCGCCACCCCGATGCGCAGATCGACTGGCTCGTCGAGGAAAGCTTCGTCGACCTCGTGCGGCTCGTCGACGGCGTGCGCAACGTGCTGCCGTTCTCGCTGCGCCGCTGGCGCAAGAAGCCGTTCTCGGGCGCGACGTGGCGCGAGATCCGCGCGTTCCGCCGGCGCCTCGCGGCCGAGCAGTACGACCTCGTGATCGACTGCCAGGGCCTCATCAAGACGGCGTGGGTCGCGAGCTGGGCGCGCGGCCCGCTCGTCGGGCTCGGCAACCGCACCGACGGCGCCGGCTACGAATGGCCGGTGCGCTTCTTCTATCGCAAGCGTGTGCCGATCGCGCCGCGCACGCACGTGGTCGAGCGCTCGCGCCAGCTCGTCGCGGCCGCGCTGGACGACCCGGCGCCAACCCCGGCCGATCCGGTCGAATTCGGTCTCGACACGCGGGCGGCGGCGCTCGCGGTGGCCGCGCTCGGCCTGAACCTGCCGGTGCCGTACGTCGTGTTCGTCCATGCGACGTCGCGCGCCGACAAGCAGTGGCCGGATGCCGCATGGATCGAGCTCGGCCAAGCGCTGGTGCGGCGCGGCGCGTCGCTCGTGCTGCCGTGGGGCAACGACGCGGAACGCGCGACCAGCGAGCGGCTCGCGAAGGAATTCGGCGCGGCGGCGATCGTGCCGCCGAAGCTGTCGCTGCCGGCCGTGGTCGGGCTGATCGACGGCGCGGCCGCGACGGTCGGGGTTGATACAGGTCTGGTTCACATCGCGGCCGCGCTGAAGCGTCCGACAGTCGAACTGTACAATTTCGCGACGGCCTGGCGGACCGGCGGCTACTGGTCGCCGAACGTCGTCAATCTCGGCACGGCGGGGCAGCCCCCGTCGATCGCGCAGGTGAAGTCGGCGCTCGCGGGCTTCGGTCTCCTGTAATGCTGTCCACACGCGAACCGATCATGAGCGAATCCCAGATCATCGAAGTCCCGTCCGCCGACTGGAGCGGACACAACCTGTCGGCGCCGCGCGAGCAGTTGCTCGCCGCGGTCGAGGAAGGCAAGGTGCTGTATTTCCCGCACCTGCGCTTCGCGATCGACGGCGGCGAGGAAGCGCTGCTCGATCCGGCGCTCGCCGATCCGAAACGCAAGAACATCAGCCTCGCGCCGAACGGCGGCGCGCTCGCCGGCGTGCTCGGCGACAGCGTCACGCAGTCGGCCGTGCGCGCGCTCGTCGCGCGCTTCCAGCAGCAGGCCGGCACGCTCGTCGACGGCCTCTTTCCCGAATATCGCGGCAAGCTGCGCGTCGCGCCGACGAGCCTGCGGCTGATGCAGGTCGAAACGCGCCAGACGTCGTGGCGCAAGGACGACAGCCGCCTGCACGTCGACGCGTTTCCGTCGCGGCCGAACTACGGCGAGCGCATCCTGCGCGTGTTCACGAACGTGAACCCGGCCGGCGCGCCGCGCGTGTGGCGCGTCGGCGAGCCGTTCGAGGACGTCGCGAAGCGCTTCCTGCCGAAGATCCGGCCGCAGTTCCCGGGCTCGGCGTGGCTGCTGAACCTGCTGCACGTGACGAAATCGCCGCGCAGCGCGTACGACCACCTGATGCTGAACCTGCACGACGGGATGAAGGCCGACCTCGATTACCAGAAGACTTGCCCACAGCAAACGATGCCGTTTCCGCCGGGCAGCGTGTGGATATGTTTCTCCGATCAGACTTCGCACGCTGTGATGTCCGGCCAGTTCATGCTCGAGCAGACCTTCTTCCTGCCGGTCGATGCGATGGTGCGCCGCGAATGCGCGCCGCTCGGCATTCTCGAACGCCTGACGGGCAGGGCGCTGGTTTGAGCGCGCACCTGCTTCGACGTCACTCAACGGCGGCCGCATGCTGAGGGCGATCTATCGTGCGCTGTGGTGGCTCGTCGCGCCGGCCGCCGTGATCCGGCTCTATGTGCGTTCGCGCAAGGAGCGCGGCTATCGCGAACATATCGGCGAACGCTTCGGCCAGGTCCCGGGCCGTTCGCCCGACGACCACGCGCCGCTGATCTGGGTGCATGCGGTGTCCGTCGGCGAGACGCGCGCCGCGCAGCCGCTGATCGATGCGCTGATGCACGCGCGCCCCGATGCGCGCATCCTGCTCACGCACATGACGCCGAGCGGCCGTGCGACGGGCGAACAGATCTTCGGCGATCGCGTGCTGCGCTGCTACCTGCCGTACGACATGCCGGGCGCGGTGCGGCGCTTCCTGCGCGCATGGCGGCCGACGCTCGGCCTCGTGATGGAAACCGAGGTGTGGCCGACGCTGATCGACGAGTGCCGCCGCGCGGACGTGCCGCTCGTGCTGACCAATGCGCGGATGTCCGCGCGTTCGTTCCGGCGCGCGGCAAAGTTCGGCGCGGCGACACGCGACGTGTTCGGCGGCTTCTCGCGCGTGCTCGCGCAGAGCCCGGCCGACGCGGAGCGGCTGACGTCGCTCGGCGCGCGCAACGTGACCGTGCTCGGCAACCTGAAGTTCGACATGACGACGCCGCCGGAACTCGCGGCACGCGGCCATGCGTGGCGCGACGCGATCGGTGCGCGGCCGGTGTGGGTCGCGGCCAGCACGCGCGAGAACGAAGAGGCGCTGGTACTGCAGGCGTTCTCGGAAATGCGCACGCCCGGCGCGCTGCTGGTGCTCGTGCCGCGTCATCCGCAGCGCTTCGCCGAAGTCGAGGCGCTCGTCGCGCGCAGCGGGCTCAAGTGCGTGCGGCGCTCCGTCTGGGCGGCCGATGCGGCCGCGCTCGCGGCCGGCCGCCCGGCTGCCGAACCGCTGCCGGACGATGTGACGGTGCTGCTTGGCGATTCGATGGGCGAGCTCGGCGCGTACTACGCGGCGGCCGACATCGCGTTCATCGGCGGCAGCCTGCTGCCGCTCGGCGGTCAGAACCTGATCGAAGCGTGCGCGGTCGGCGTGCCGGTGCTGATCGGGCCGCACGTGTTCAACTTCACGCAGGCGACCGCGGATGCGGTCGCGGCCGGTGCGGCGATGCAGGTCGCGGATCCGCTCGATCTCGCGCACGTGCTCGACGCGCTGTTCGCCGACAAGGCGCGGCGCATCGCGATGGGCGCGGCCGGCGCGGCCTTCGCGTCGCGTCACCGCGGCGCGACTGCGCGCACGGTCGACGTGCTCGCCGCGCTGCTGCCGGCAGGCGAAGCCGGCGCGCATGCGCGGCCGGGCGTGCAGGACGTTTCTTCCGAAGACGAATAGACGAAGGGCGGCGCAAGGCCGCCCGCGCACGCATGGCGGCGACATGAGCCGCCGCCACGCCGCTCACACCGTCAGCAAGCCCTTCTTCTCGATGAACGCGATCACGTCCGCGACGCCGTCGAGCGCCTTCAGGTTCGTCATCACGTAAGGCCGTTCGCCGCGCATTTTCTTCGTGTCGGATGCCATCACGTCGAGGTCCGCGCCGACCAGCGGCGCGAGGTCGGTCTTGTTGATCACCAGCAGGTCGGACTTCGTGATGCCGGGGCCGCCCTTGCGCGGAATCTTCTCGCCGCCGGCCACGTCGATCACGTAGATCGTCAGGTCCGACAGCTCGGGGCTGAAGGTCGCCGCGAGATTGTCGCCGCCGGACTCGATGAACACGATGTCGGCATCGGGAAAGCGCGCGAGCATCCGGTCGACGGCTTCGAGGTTGATCGACGCATCCTCGCGGATCGCCGTGTGCGGGCAGCCGCCCGTCTCGACGCCCATGATGCGCTCCTCGGGCAGCGCGCCCGCGACCGTCAGCAGCCGCTGGTCTTCCTTCGTATAGATGTCGTTCGTGATCGCGACGAGGTCGTACCGGTCGCGCATCGCCTTGCACAGCATTTCGAGCAGCGTGGTCTTGCCGGAGCCGACGGGGCCGCCGATGCCGACGCGCAGCGGCGGCAGTTTCTTCGTGCGGCGGGTGGAGGAGGGGGCAGGTGCGTTCATGGTCGGGCGAAGAGGTTCAGGAGCGGAACAACCGCGAGTACTGGGTTTCGTGCCGCGCGGACAGGATGCCCAGTTGCGGCGCAAACGTGTTGATGGCGCCGGGCGGCGTCGCGAGCGCGCGGCGCACGGCCGCGTCGATCGCGCCGCGCAGCGCGACGATGATGCGTTGCCCGGCGAGCTGGCCGAGCGGCACGGCCTTCAGCGCGGCGGACATCTGGTTCTCGACCCAGCCGAATGCGTATGCGGCGAGCGTCGCGTCGGCGCTGGCGTCGTGCGCGGCGGCCGCGTACGCGAACGCGGTCGGCAGCGCGATCGGCGACAGCGACGCGAGCGTCGCGCGGCGTGCGGCGTCGCCCCATTCGAGCGATGCGCACAACTGCGCGAGGGACCAGCCCATCTGTTCGGTTTCGCGGCGCAGTTCGGCCGACTCCCGGCTCGCGACGAACCACGCGTTTTCGGCGGCGAGCGCGTGCGTGTCGTGCGTCTGCCAGCGGGCGAGCTGGTGCGCGAGGAACGGCAACTCGCCATGCGCGAGCACGTCGGTCAGGCCGCTCGCGATCCAGTCGCGCGCGGAATCGGCGTCGTGGATCAGGTTCGCGTCGAGCGCGGCTTCAAGGCCCTGCGAATAGCTGTACGCGCCGATCGGCAGTGCGGGCGACGCGAGGTGCAGCAGCGCGACGAGTTCAGTGGTGCTCATGACCGTGGTGGCCGTGCGTGCAGCCGGGACCATGCTGATGATCGTGATCGTGATCGTGATCGTGATCGTGATCGTGATCGTGATCGTGCGAATGCGAATGCCCGTGGTGTTCGCCGAACACCTGCTGCGCGAGCGCGTAGTCCTCGGCGAACGTCGCGTCGTGCCCGTGCTTGTGGCCGCCGCCGTACGCGCCGGCTTCCGGCTGGAACGGTGCATGCGTTTCCTCGACCTGCGTGCCGAGCCGGCGCAGCATGTCCGCGAGCACCGGATCGGCTTCGAGCTTCAGGTAGCCGTCGCCGATCTCGACCGGCGTGTGGCGGTTGCCGAGATGGTAGGCGGCGCGCATCAGCGTCAGTGGATCGGTTGCGCGCACGAGCAGCACCGTTTCAGGCGCCGCGGCGATACGAACGAGCGCGCCGTCGTCGGCGACGAGCACGTCGCCGTCGCGCAGCACGGTGCCGCGCGGCAGCAGGACCGCGACGTCCTCGCCGGTGTCGAGCGTCGCCGCGAGGCGGCTCTTGCAGCGGGCGTCATAGGCGAGCGTGAGCGTCGGCGCGCGCGCGACGAGCGACGCGGCGAGTTTCACGTTCGGGGCAATGCGTTTGTCGAGGGTGCGCATGAAACTGGGGATTCCGAATCAGAACAGGAAATAGCGCTGCGCCATCGGCAGCACCGTCGCCGGTTCGCAGGTGAGCAACTGGCCGTCGGCGATCACGTCGTAGGTTTCCGGATCGACGCTGATCGACGGGCGCCATGCGTTGTGGATCATGTCGGCCTTCGTCACATTGCGGCAATTGCGCACCGGCACGATCCGCTTCGCGAGGCCGTAGCGCTCCGCGATGCCCGCGTCGGCGGCCATCTGCGACACGAAGGTCAGCGACGTGCGCGCGAGCGCGCCGCCGCGCGTCGCGAACATCTCGCGATAGTGAACCGGCTGCGGCGTCGGGATCGACGCGTTCGGGTCGCCCATCTGCGCGACCGCGATCATCCCGCCCTTCAGGATCATCGACGGCTTGATCCCGAAGAACGCGGGCTCCCACAGCACGAGGTCGGCCCATTTGCCGGGCTCGATCGACCCGACTTCGTGTGCGATGCCGTGCGTGAGCGCCGGGTTGATCGTGTACTTCGCGACGTAGCGTTTCGCGCGGAAGTTGTCGTTGCGCGCGCCGTCCTCCGGCAGCGCGCCGCGCTGCACCTTCATCTTGTGCGCGGTCTGCCAGGTGCGGATGATCACTTCGCCGACGCGACCCATCGCCTGCGAATCGGACGACAGCATCGACAGCGCGCCGAGATCGTGCAGGATGTCCTCGGCCGCGATCGTCTCGCGGCGAATGCGCGATTCGGCGAACGCGAGATCCTCGGCGATCGACGGATCGAGGTGATGGCACACCATCAGCATGTCGAGATGCTCGTCGAGCGTGTTGATCGTGTACGGGCGCGTCGGATTGGTCGACGACGGCAGCACGTTCATCTCGCCGCACACCTTCAGGATGTCGGGCGCATGGCCGCCGCCCGCGCCTTCGGTGTGGTACGTGTGGATCGTGCGGCCCTTGAACGCGGCGACCGTCGATTCGACGAAGCCGGCTTCGTTCAGCGTGTCGGTGTGGATCGCGACCTGCGTGTCGGTGTCGTCGGCCACCGACAGGCAGTTGTCGATCGCGGCGGGCGTCGTGCCCCAGTCCTCGTGCAGCTTCAGGCCGATCGCGCCGGCCGCGATCTGCTCGACGAGCGGCTGCGGCAGGCTTGCGTTGCCCTTGCCGAGAAAGCCGAGGTTGATCGGCCAGCCGTCGGCCGCCTGCAGCATCCGCTCCATGTGCCACGGGCCCGGCGTGCAGGTCGTCGCGTTGGTGCCGGTGGCCGGCCCCGTGCCGCCGCCGAGCATCGTCGTGACGCCCGACGCGAGCGCCTCGTCGATCTGCTGCGGGCTGATGAAGTGGATGTGCGTGTCGATGCCGCCCGCGGTCACGATCAGCCCTTCGCCGGCGATCACTTCGGTGGCCGCGCCGATCGCGATCGTCACGCCCGGCTGGATGTCGGGGTTGCCGGCTTTGCCGATCGCGGCGATGCGGCCGTGCTTGATCGCGATGTCGGCCTTCACGATGCCCCAGTGATCGAGGATCACCGCGTTCGTGATGACGGTATCGGGCACGTCGGCAGCCACGCGCTGCGACTGGCCCATCCCGTCGCGGATCACTTTCCCGCCGCCGAATTTCACTTCCTCGCCGTAGGTGGTGAAGTCGCGTTCGATCTCGATCAGCAGTTCGGTATCGGCGAGCCGGACGCGGTCGCCCGTCGTCGGCCCGAACATTTCCGCGTACGCGCGGCGGCTCAAGCGTAGTGTCATGTGCTGTTTCCTGAAGAGCGGGGCGCGGCTTACAGCGGCCCCATCACCTTGCCCTGAAAACCGTAGACGGCGCGCTCGCCCGCGAGGGCGACGAGCTCGACGGTGCGCGTCTGGCCCGGTTCGAAGCGCACGGCCGTGCCGGCCGCGATGTTGAGCCGGAAGCCGCGCGCGGCCGCGCGGTCGAACGACAGCGCATCGTTGACTTCGAAGAAGTGGTAGTGCGAGCCGATCTGCACCGGGCGGTCGCCGGTGTTCGCGACGACGAGCGTCAGCGTCGCGCGGCCCGCGTTCAGTTCGTGGTCGCCGTCGTCGGTGAGGATTTCGCCGGGGATCATGCGGGGCCTCACGGAATCGGGTGGTGGACGGTCACGAGCTTCGTGCCGTCGGGGAAGGTCGCTTCGACCTGGATGTCGGGAATCATTTCCGGCACGCCGTCCATCACGTCGTCGCGCGTGAGCAGCGTCGTGCCGTAGTGCATCACCTCGGCCACGGTCTTGCCGTCGCGCGCGGCTTCCATCAGCGCCGCGGTGATGAAGGCCACCGCCTCCGGATAGTTGAGCTTCAGGCCGCGCGCGCGGCGGCGTTCGGCGAGCAGCGCCGCCGTGAAGATCAGCAGCTTGTCCTTTTCGCGGGGAGTCAGTTTCATGAAGGCAGGCGTTCAGGAAAACGTAATTTTTATCGGTGCGCACGCAACCGGGCAGGGGTGCGGACCATCGTAGCACCGCGCTGTTTTGCGTGCGTCGTGTATCGCTTATGTAAGCAGCAAGGGGCGTGCCATGTGCATCCGGCGCGCTGTCGTGCGCGTTCGTGGTGCGTGATGCGCGAAGAGTGTGCGCCACGTGTCGCGCCATTGCGCGGAAACGGTGCGTGATGCGGGCGCGTTCAGGTTTGCCAGAGACGCAGCGGCCGCGCGTCGACGCCGTGCACGATCGGCCGAAGTTGCAGCCAGCAGTCGGTGAAGTGGCGCTGCAGCGCTTCCATCGACGTCGACATCGCGCGCACCAGTACGACGCCGGGCGTCACGCAGGTCGCGCCGGCGCGTAGCGTATCGTCGAACGGCATCCGCGCGGCGAGCGTTTCGGCGAGCGCGGCGTCGCACGCGGCGCCGGCTGCCCACAGCGTGCCGTAGGCGGGAAATCCGGCGAGGCCCTGCAGCGCGCCGCGCAGCGGGTCGCGCGCGTCGAGCAGCGCGCGCTCGGTCCACAGCGGCCGGCCGTCGGCATCGACGAGCGCCGACGTCGACGCGATGCGTCCCGCCGACCAGGTTTCGCCGGCCGCCTGCCGGCCGAGCTGCGTCGCGTCCCAGCCGATCGCGCTCGCGCCTGCGCCGAGCGTCACCGTGAAATCGAGCGACGCGTGCGCCGCGTCGAAGAACAGGTTGTTCTGCGGCAGCCAGTCGAGCTTCGCGTGCGCGCCGACCGCGATGCCGATGCGCTGCGTCGCGTCGAGGCCGTTCGACTTGTACCACTTGGTCGCGCCGGGCGTCGTCAGCACCGCATGCGTGCCGTCGCCGAGCGCGATGTCGATGTCGAGCCGGTCGCCGCCCGCGACGCCGCCCGGTGGGTGCACGATCACCGCGTGGCAGATCGCATCGCCTTCCGGGTACAGCGGCCGCTGCACGCGCAGCGGGCCGTCGTGCAGCCGGTGCGCGAGCGTCGTGCGCGCACCGTGCCGCTCGAAGCCGAGTTCGAGGCGGCCGCGCCACGACTTGGCGACGGCGGGGCGGGACAGCGGGGCGTGGGAGTCGGGGGCGGACATCGGCGGCGAACGGGAAACGAAGGAAACGGGCGCGAAGAGCGTGGATGCTACCGGAACAATAATGCAGATGCCGCGTTCGTTGGAAGCGCCGCGTGTGCGCGTTCCGCGAGCCGGCTGCCTGTGTTCGTTGCCGTGCCTACCGCGGTGCCTGCCGCCGTGCCTACCGCGGCGCCGCCCATCACACCGCGATCAATTCCCGTACGCCATTCGTCTCCATATCCCGCGCGTCACCGCCCGCGACGATCTCGCCGCGGCTCATCACCCAGTAGCGATCGGCGATCGAGCGCGCGAAATCGTAATACTGTTCGACGAGCAGCACGGTCATCTTCGATTCGTCGACGAGCTGGCGCAGCGTGCGCCCGATGTCCTGGATGATCGACGGCTGGATGCCTTCGGTGGGCTCGTCGAGGATCAGCAACTGCGGCTCGCTCATCAGCGCGCGGCCGATCGCGAGCTGTTGCTGCTGGCCGCCCGACAGGTCGCCGCCGCGCCGCGCGCGCATGTCCTTGAGCACCGGGAACAGGTCGTAGATGCGGTCCGGTACCTTCGACGGCGCCTTGCGGCTCGCCGCGCCGACGAGCAGGTTCTCCTCGACGGTGAGCCGCGGAAAGATGTCGCGGCCCTGCGGCACGTAAGCGAGCCCGGCCGCCACACGCGCATACGGCGGCAACGCGCCGAGCGCGGTGCCGCGCCACGACACGCTGCCGCTTTTCGCGGCGACGACCCCCATCAGGCAGCGCAGCAGCGTGCTCTTGCCGACGCCGTTGCGGCCGAGCAGCACGGTGAGCTTGCCGTCGTCGGCGGCGAGGTTCACGTTGCGCAGGATATGGCTGCCGCCGTAGTACTGGTTCAGCGCTTCGATTTTCAGCATCGCATCATCGTCCGAGGTAAGACTCGATCACCGCATCGTCGCGCTTGACCTGGTCGAGCGTGCCGTGCGCGAGCACCGCGCCTTCGGCCATCACCGTCACGCGCCCCGTGTCGCCCGCGAGCGCCGCGACGAACTCCATGTCGTGCTCGACGACCATCATCGAGCAGGTGCCGCGCAGCGTGTTCAGCAGTTCGGCGAGTTCCATCGTCTCATGGTCGGTCATCCCGGCCGCCGGCTCGTCGAGCAGCAGCAGCGCGGGACGCTGCATCAGCAGCATGCCGATTTCGAGCCGCTGCTTCTGCCCGTGCGACAGTTCGCCGGCCGCGCGATACGCGTGGCTTTCGAGGCCGATCAGCGCGAGCGTCTCCTCGATCTTCGCCTGCGCGGTGCGGTCGAGCCGCGCGCGCAGCGACGCGAGCCAGCCCTTGTCGGTCTGCATCGCGAGTTCGAGGTTTTCCCACACCGGATGCTGTTCGAACACGGTCGGCTTCTGGAACTTGCGCCCGATGCCCGCCCGCGCGATCTCGGGCTCGCTCATTCGCGCAAGGTCGATCGTCTGGCCGAGAAACACCTTGCCGGCGTCGGGCCGCGTCTTGCCGGTGATCACGTCCATCATCGTCGTCTTGCCCGCGCCGTTCGGGCCGATCACGCAGCGCAGCTCGCCCGCGTCGATCGCGAGCGACAGTTTCTTCAGCGCGCGAAAGCCGTCGAAGCTCACCTCGATATCCTCGAGATAGAGGATCGTGCCGTGCGACGTATCGATGCCGGCCGGCACGACGCGCCCCATCGACGCGCTGCCGCTGACGGCGAGCAGCTCGTCTTCGGGCGGTGGCGGCGTGAACTGATAGAGAGCCGTTCCGTTCATGCGCGTTTCCCCTTCGCGAGCACGGTTTCGACGAGGCCCATGATCCCGCGCGGCAGCAAGAGCGGCACGAGCACGAAGATCAGGCCGAGGAAGAACAGCCAGTATTCGGCGAAGTACGCGGTGAAGAAACTCTTCGCGCCGTTCACCGCGAACGCGCCGACGATCGGCCCGATCAACGTGCCGCGCCCGCCGACCGCGACCCAGATCGCCATTTCGATCGAGTTGCCGGGTGACATCTCGCCGGGATTGATGATGCCGACCTGCGGCACGTACAAGGCGCCGGCGATGCCGCACAGCACGGCCGACACGGTCCACACGAACAGCTTGTACGCGAGCGGGCTGTAGCCGAGGAACATCAGCCGCGTCTCGCCGTCGCGCACCGCGGTCACCACGCGCCCGAGCTTGCTCGTGACGATCGCGCGCGCGGCGACGAACGCGAGCACGAGCGTCGCGAACGTCAGCAGCAACAGCACCGTGCGCGTGCCCGGCGACGTGATCGCGAAGCCGGCGATGCGCTTGAAGTCGGTGAAACCGTTGTTGCCGCCGAAGCCCGTCTCGTTGCGGTAGAACAGCAGCATCGCGGCGAACGTCATGGCTTGCGTGATGATCGACAGGTACACGCCCTTCACGCGCGAGCGGAACGTGAAGAAGCCGAACACCCACGCGAGCACGGCCGGCACGAGCACGACGAGCGCGAGCGCCCACGCGAGATGCTGCGTGCCGCTCCAGTACCACGGCAACTGGTGCCAGTCGAGAAACACCATGAAGTCGGGCAGGTCGCTGCCGTACTTGCCGTCGCGGCCGATCTCGCGCATCAGGTACATGCCGATCGCATAGCCGCCGAGCGCGAAGAACAAGCCGTGGCCGAGGCTCAGGATCCCGCAGTAGCCCCACACGAGATCGAGCGCGAGCGCGGCGATCGCGTAGCACATCAGCTTGCCGGCGAGCGTCATCGTGTACGCGGACAGATGGAACGCGCTGGCTTCCGGCGCGACGAGCGCGGCGAGCGGCACGCCGATGCCGATCGCCACGCACAGCGCGACGAGCGCGAGCCATGCGCGGCGCGACAGCAGCGCGGGGCGGGGCGGCAGGCCGAGCGCGAAGCCGTCCGCCGCGCGCGCGCCGGGGGCGGGCTTCGACGCGTCGGCGACCGGGTTCGATATCGAATCGGTGTATGAAGTCACGTCAAGCCTCCGCGCTGCGGCCCTTCGGCGCGAACATGCCCTGCGGGCGTTTCTGGATGAACAGCACGATCATCACGAGCACCGCGATCTTCGCGAGCACGGCGCCCCAGAACGGTTCGATCGCCTTGCTCGCGAGGCCGAGCCCGAAGCCGCCGAGCACGGTGCCGGCGATCTGCCCGACGCCGCCGAGCACGACGGCCATGAACGAATCGATGATGTAGTTCTGGCCGAGATCGGGGCCCACGTTGCCGATCTGCGACAGCGCGCAGCCGCCGAGGCCCGCGATGCCCGCGCCGAATGCGAACGCATACGCGTCGACGCGTGCGGTCTTCACGCCGACGCAGGCGGCCATCCGGCGGTTCTGCGTGACCGCGCGCACGAACAGGCCGAGCCGCGTCTTCGTCAGCACGGCCCACGCGACGAACACCACCGCGAGCGCGAACGCGAGGATCGCGAGCCGGTTGTACGGCAGGATCAGGTTCTGCATCACCGTCACGCCGCCGCTCATCCACGACGGGTTCACGACCTGCACGTTCTGCGCGCCGAACAGCATGCGGGTGGCCTGGATCAGGATCAGGCTCACGCCGAAGGTTGCGAGCAGCGTTTCGAGCGGGCGGCCGTACAGATGCCGCAGCACGAGCCGCTCGAGCACGATGCCGACGAGCGCGGCCACCGCGAACGACACCGGCACGGCGACGAGCGGATACCAGTCGAATGCGCCGGGCGCGTAGCGCTGGATCAGCGTCTGCACGACATAGGTTGCGTACGCACCGATCATCAGGAATTCGCCGTGCGCCATGTTGATCACGCCGATCAGCCCGTACGTGATCGCGAGGCCGAGCGCGGCGAGCAGCAGCACGCTGCCGAGCGACAGGCCGGCGAACACCGTGCCGACGATTTCACCGCGGCGTTGCAGCGCGTGCAACGTATCGAGCCCTTGTTGTGCGGCGTCGCGCACGCGCGCGTCGGGCTCCGCATAGCTGCCGTCGGCATTCTTCGCGACGAGCGGGCGCAGTTGTTCGATCATGTCGAGATCGCTGCGCGCGGCCACGACCTGCACGGCTTCGAGGCGCTTCGCCGGATCGGCGTCGTGCAGCGCGGCGATCGCCCACAGTGCATCGAGGCGACGTTTCAATGCCGGATCGGTTTCCTTTGCGCGGGCGCGATCGATCATCGGCTTGAGCGCCGGGTCGGGCGACTTCAGCAGCGCGTCGATCGCGTCGCGGCGCGCGGCCACGTCGGGCGACGCGAGCGCGAGGCCCGACAGCGCGCCAGCGATCTTCGTGCGCAGCAGGTTGTTCAGCATCACCGGCTGCGCGTCGCCGGCCGGCGTCGCGGCCTGCGTGAGTGCGTCGTGCGCGGTGTCGCCGGACTGGATCAGCAGGTGGCCGTCGCCGGTCGCGAGCGCATCGCCGCTCGACAGCGCGTTGAGTACCGCGACGGCGCGCGGATCGGTGTCGGCGGCGAGCCGTTCGATCGCGGCCGTCTTCGCGTCGAAGTCGTCGCCGGCGAGCGCGGCGGTGTCGGCCGCCGTCAGCGCGAACGCGGCGTGCGGCAGCAGGCCCGCGAGGGCGGCGCATGCCGCGATCGCGCGGGCGGCTCGGCGAAAGCGTGTAGGCATCGGGAAGTCCTGTCGGGCGTGGGGGAGCGGCGTGGTGCGGCGCTGCGCCGGCGCGGGCGGTGGGTCACGGCAAGCGCGGCCGGCACATGGGCGGTGGGCCGGGCGAGCGGCACGTCGCACACGAAGCGCGCCGTGCCGCACGTCATCACGCCAGCGCCGCGCGCTGCCGGCGCAGGAACGCCGGAATCGAGCTGACGACGTCCGGCTTGCCCTGGTTGCCCGCGATGAACGGGCTCCACGGCTGCGCGCGCACGGCCGTCTTCGTTTTCCATACGACGTTGAACTGCCCGTCGCCACGGATCTCGCCGATCATCACCGGCTTGTGCAGATGATGGTTGCCGTCCATCGCGAGCGTGAAGCCCGACGGGGCGGCCACCGTCTGGCCGATCATCGCGACGCGCACCTTGTCGACGTCGGTGCTCTTCGCCTTCTCGACGGCCTGCTTCCACATGTGGATGCCGACGTAGGTCGCTTCCATCGGATCGTTGGTCACGCGCTTCGCGCCGCCCGGCAGGTTGTTCGCCTTCACCCACGCGGCGAACTGGTCCTTGAACTTCGTGTTGGTCGGGTTCTTCACCGACATGAAGTAGTTCCACGCGGCGAGGTGGCCGACGAGCGGCTTCGTATCGATCCCGCGCAGTTCTTCCTCGCCGACCGAGAACGCGACGACCGGCACGTCGGTCGCCTTGATCCCCTGGTTGCCGAGCTCCTTGTAGAACGGCACGTTCGAATCGCCGTTGATCGTCGAGATCACCGTGGTCTTGCCGCCCTGCGCGAAGGTCTTGATGTTCGCGACGATGGTCTGGTAATCGCTGTGGCCGAACGGCGTGTAGACCTCCTGAATGTCGGCATCCTTCACGCCCTTCGATTTCAGGAACGCGCGCAGGATCTTGTTGGTCGTGCGCGGATACACGTAGTCGGTGCCGAGCAGGAAGAAGCGCTTCGCGCCGCCGCCTTCCGCGCCCATCAGGTACTCGACGGCCGGAATCGCCTGCTGGTTCGGCGCGGCGCCCGTGTAGAACACGTTGCGCGACATTTCCTCGCCTTCATACTGCACCGGGTAGTAGAGCAGCCCGTTCAGCTCCTCGAACACCGGCAGCACGGACTTGCGCGACACCGACGTCCAGCAGCCGAACACGCACGCGACCTTGTCCTGCGTGAGCAGCTGGCGCGCCTTCTCGGCGAACAGCGGCCAGTTCGACGCGGGGTCGACCACCACCGGTTCGAGCTTGCGGCCCAGCACGCCGCCGCTCTTGTTGATGTCGGCGATCGTCATCAGCGCGGTGTCCTTCAGCGACGTCTCCGAGATCGCCATCGTGCCCGACAGCGAATGCAGGATGCCGACCTTGATCGGGCCGGTGCCCGCATCGGCCGCGTGCGCGAACGGGCTCTTGCCCGCCAGCGCGAGCGCGCCGGCCATCGAACCGAACTTCAACAGACTGCGACGTTTCATCGGTATCCCCTTGTCGTGTTGGATGCGCGTGCGCCGTGGCGGCGCCGGCCATCATGTAACGCAAGGCATGTGCCAGTCGCGCGGATGCACGCCCGGCGTGCCTGCGCGGGGCATCGGCGGGCGCCAGCGGGCATCGGGACGGTGCGGATGACGCGCCGTGCAGCATGCGCGGTCCGTTGCGGTGCAGACGCGCGGGCGCAAATGGTGCACGGCGGTGCTGCGGCGTCGAAACGCGGGGAAAGCGGGGGAGGAAAAGCGCAACGGGCGCGCAGTGCGCGCCCGTTCGGCGGATCGGTGCGGCCGGCGGCAGGGTGCCGGGCGGCACAGCGGCGCGTGATGCGCCGCCGGAAGGTTCGATCAGTAGCGCGGCACGGACGGATCGATGTCGCGCGACCACGCGTCGATCCCGCCTTGCAGGTTGTACAGCTTCGTGAAGCCGCGCGATTCGAGGAACATCGCGACCTGCGCGCTGCGCATCCCGTGATGGCACACGCAGACGATCTCCGCTTCGTCGTCGAGCTCTTCGCTGCGCGCGGGAATCTGCTGCATCGGAATCGACACGCTGCCGGCGATCTGCGCGGTCGCGATTTCCCACGGTTCGCGCACGTCGAGCACGACCGGCGCGGGGCGCGCCGTGTCGCCGAGCCATTCCGCGAGCATCGCGGGCGTCAGGATCTGCATGGAGGCTCCGCCGCTCAGAACTTGAAGCGCGACGGCTCGATCGCGTTGACCAAGTGGTCGATGTAGGTTTCGAACACGTCGGCGACGCGGTACTGGTTGTCGTCGATGCGCGTGATGATCTGCGCCTTCATCACCGGACGGCCGCCGACGAACGCCGACAGGCGGCCGCCGACCTTCAGCTGTTCGAGCATGTCCTGCGGCACGAGCGGCAGGCCGCCCGCGACGCAGATCACGTCGTACGGCGCCTTGGCCGCCCAGCCGCGCGAACCGTCGCCGAGCACGACTTCGACGTTGGTCACGCCGTCGTTGCGCAGGTTGTCTTCCGCGAACTTCGCGATCGTCGGATCGATCTCGACGGCCGTCACGTGTTGCGCGCGATGCGCGAACAGCGCGGCCAGGTAGCCCGAGCCCGCGCCGATCACGAGCACGTTCTCGTGCTTCTTGACCGTCAGTTCCTGCAGCACGCGTGCTTCGACGCGCGGGAACAGCATCTTGCTGGCGCCGCCGGGCAGCGGCAGTTCGAGATCGGCGAACGCGAGATCGCGGTATTGGGCCGGCACGTAGTTTTCACGCTTGACGATCGACAGCAGGCCCAGGACATCCAGATCCAGCACGTCCCACGGACGGATCTGCTGTTCGATCATGTTGAAACGCGCGTTTTCGATATTCATGGTGTGGTCACGCAGCCTGGTCGGCCATCAGCGGGGGTAGAGAAACTTCGTGATTGTACCAAACGGCACGGCCGCGAAGCCTTCAGGCGGCCTGCAACAGACCTTTACCCTTTGCTCTTCTTGATCTGCGCCTCGAATGCGAGGTCGAGCTTGCTCGCCTTGCGCGGCTTTTTGGGGCCGAATTCGTCGACGAACTTGACGAATTCGTCGAGCGGCAGCGGCTCGCAGCGCTTCTCGGCGGTGCCGCCCGAGCGGTCGACGAGATAGAACAGGCCGCCCGCCATCGCGACGGCCGCGAATTGCGGGTTGCCGGAGCGGGTCTTCAGGCGTTCGACCGCGTGGGTCGCTTTGGTGGTGCGCATCTTGGGGGCTGGCGAAGCGGATGTAAGCCTCACACTCTATCAAACTGGCTGCCCGCGTGCGGGCGGCGCCCGCCCGTTGCCGGCGCGAACCACCTCCTAGACCGTGCGCGAGTAGCGCTGCCGCGGCGTCTGGCCGAGGTACGCATCGAACGCCATCGCGATGTTGCGCACGACCATCCGGCCGGCCGGATGGATCGTCAGCCGGTCGCGCGCGATCGTCAGCAGCCCGTCGCGCTCGAACGGGCGCAGCGCGTCGAGCTCGCGCGCGAAATGATCGGCGAAGCGGATGCCGTGCACGGCCTCGACGTGCGAGAACGGCAGCTCGAGGTTGCACATCAGTTGCGTGATCACGTCGCGGCGCAGCCGGTCGTCCGGCGTGAGCCGGACGCCGCGCGCGATCGGCAGCCGGCCCGCGTCGAGCGCGGCGCCGTACGCGGGCAGGTCCTTCGCGTTCTGCGCGTAGACGTCGCCGACCTTGCCGATCGACGACACGCCGAAGCCGATCAGGTCGGTATCCGCGCGCGTGCTGTAGCCCTGGAAATTGCGTTGCAGCGTGCCATTGCGCTGGGCGCGCACGAGTTCGTCGGACGGCCGCGCGAAGTGGTCCATCCCGATGTACACGTAGCCGGCCGACGTCAGCATGTCGATCGCGAGGCCGAGCAGCGCGATGCGCGTTTCAGGCGGCGGCAGCGTTGCATCGTCGATCTGCCGCTGCATCTTGAACAGGTGCGGCATGTGTGCGTAGCCGAACACCGACAGGCGATCGGGCGCGAGCTCGATGATCGTTTCGAGTGTGCGCGCGAACACGGCGACCGTCTGGTGCGGCAGCCCGTAGATCAGGTCGACGCTCACCGAATGGAAGCCGGTCGCTCGCGCGGCGGCGAGCAGGTCGGCCGTCATCGCGCGCGGCTGGATGCGGTTGATCGCCTGCTGCACGACCGGGTCGAAATCCTGCACGCCGAGGCTCAGCCGGTTGAAGCCGATCGTGCGCAGGTGGACGAGCGTCGCCGGCGTGACCGTGCGCGGGTCGATCTCGATCGAGAACTCGGCGTCGGCGTCCGGCGCGAGCGCGAAATGCTCGCGGGTGGCCGCCATCAGCTCGGCCGTTTCGTCGTCGGACAGGAAGGTCGGCGTGCCGCCGCCCCAGTGCAATTGCGTGACGGGGCGGGACGGATCGAACAGCGCGGCCTGCAGCGCCATTTCACGTTTGAGCTGGTCGAGATACGGGCGCGCGCGGCGGCGGTTGTTGGTCGCGATCTTGTTGCAGCCGCAGTAGAAGCACGCGGTGTTGCAGAACGGGATGTGGAAGTACAGCGACAGGTCGCTCGACGAGGCGCCGGGGTCGCCGGCCGCGCGAACGTAGTCGGCCGGGTCGAAATCGTCGCGGAACTGCAGCGCGGTGGGGTACGACGTATAGCGCGGCCCGTTCGCGCCGTATTTCGTGAGCAAATCGGGACGGAACATCGTGTCGGCAGAACCAGGACGCATGACGGTCTCGCGCTTTTTAGATGCTTTCGAGTATATAAACGCGCGATCGGGGCGCATTGTGTAATAACGTCGCAGCCGGCGATGGCACAATGCGGGGTGGGCTGCCGGACGCCGCGTCCGGTTGCCGCACCGTTTTTCGTTGTTCGTCGAGAGAGCCGAGTGTCCGTCGAAATACCTGTCTGCCCGGCGCCCGCCGAAGTCCCGCCGCCGCACGCGTGCCGCGAGGGCTGCGGCGCGTGCTGCATCGCGCCGTCGATTTCCAGCCCGATTCCGGGCATGCCCGACGGCAAGCCGGCCGGCGTGCGCTGCGTGCAGCTCGGCGACGACTTGCGCTGCATGATTTTCGGCCGGCCCGAGCGTCCCGCGTGCTGTTCCGGGCTGCAGCCGTCCGCCGACATGTGCGGCGCGTCGCGCGACGACGCGCTCGCGTGGCTCACGCGCCTCGAGGCCGCGACGCGGCCGGCGTATCCAGGAGAGAGTTCAGCATGACCGTCCCTTGCGCGCCCGGCCGGCGCCGTTTTCTTGCTGCCGCTATCGGTGCCGTCGGCGTGTGCGTATCGCTTGCCGCGTGCGCGTCGACGTTCCCGTTCATCCCCGATCACTACACCTTCTCGCGCGGCGACGTGCAGAAAGCCGTCGCGCGCAAGTTTCCTTACCAGAAGACGGTCGCGCAGGTCGTCGACGTGTCGCTCGCGAACCCGGCCGTCAACCTGCTGCCCGACCAGAACCGCGTCGCCGTGCAGCTCGACGCGAACTTCGTGAGCCCGTTCCTGCGCGGGCCCGTCAGCGGCAAGTTCACCGTGTCGGGCCAGCTCGCGTACGATGCGCCGAGCCGCTCGGTCGTGCTGAGGGCGCCGGCCGTCGACAGCCTCGCGCTCGACGGCGACGCGCAGATGTACGCGCAACAGATCGGCGCGGCCGCCGGCCTGCTCGCGACGCAGCTGCTGACCAACTATCCGATCTACACGTTCAAGCCGGAACAACTGCAATTTGCCGGGGTGAACTACGAACCCGGTACAATTACGATCCTTACAAACGGCATACGCGTGGCGATCGTCGAAAAGTGACGACGGGGCGTGCACGGCCGGGCGGGCCGCGCGCGCAAGAGTGGCCTTTTCTTTCGACCATTTCGGAGTTGGGCCACGAATGGACTGGATCCTGATCTGCAAGGCATTGATCCTCGGCGTCGTCGAGGGGCTGACGGAATTCCTGCCGGTGTCGAGCACCGGTCACCTGATCGTCGCCGGCAGCTTCCTGAATTTCAACGATTCGCATGCGAAGACGTTCGACGTCGTGATCCAGTTCGGCGCGATCCTCGCGGTCTGCTGGGAATACCGGCAGCGGATCGTGTCCGTCGTGTCCGGGCTGCCGAGCCGGCCCGACGCGCAGCGCTTCACGCTTAACGTCGTGATCGCGACGATTCCCGCGATCGCGCTCGGCCTCCTGTTCGAGAAGAAGATCAAGGCCGTGCTGTTCTCGCCGGTGCCCGTCGCATTCGCGCTCGTCGTGGGCGGCGCGATCATCCTGTGGGCCGAGGCGCGGCAGCGCGAACGCAGCGAGCCGCCGCGCGTGATGTCGGTCGATGCGCTGACGCCGCTCGACGCGCTCAAGGTCGGACTCGCGCAGTGCTTCGCGCTGGTGCCCGGCATGTCGCGCTCGGGCTCGACGATCATCGGGGGGATGCTGTTCGGTCTCGACCGTCGCGTGGCCACCGAATTTTCATTCTTCCTCGCGATTCCGATCATCTTCGGCGCGACGCTCTACGAAACCGTGAAGGACTGGCAGGCGTTTACCGTCGATTCGCTCGGCCTGTTCGCGCTCGGGCTCGTCGCGGCGTTCGTCAGCGCGTTCGTGTGCGTGCGCTGGCTGCTGCGCTACGTCGCGACGCACGACTTCACGGTGTTCGCGTGGTACCGGATCGCGTTCGGGCTGTTCGTGCTGCTGGTGGGTTACAGCGGGTGGCTGAACTGGGCGTGAGGCGAATGCGAAGGCCGGTGCGCCTTCGATAAAAAAGCCCGACCGGCGTGAGATGCCGGTCGGGCTTTCTTTATTCTGTGCGGGGCGGGGCGCTCAGCCTGCGCGCTTGCGGAACACCAGGTCCCACACGCCGTGGCCGAGCCGCAGCCCGCGCCGTTCGAACTTCGTCACCGGGCGGTAGTCGGGGCGCGGCGCGTAATCGGCGGCCGTGTTTTCGAGCGACGGCTCCGCACCGAGCACTTCGAGCATCTGCTCCGCGTAGTTCTGCCAGTCGGTCGCGCAGTGCAGGTATGCGCCGGGCTTCAGGCGCGACGCGAGATGCGCGACGAGCGGCGGCTGGATCAGCCGGCGCTTGTGGTGACGCGCCTTGTGCCACGGATCGGGGAAGAAGATGTGCACGCCGTCGAGGCTTTCCGGCGCGATCATGTGCTCGAGCACCTCGACCGCGTCGTGCTGGATGATGCGGATGTTCGACAGATCCTGCTCGCCGATCAGCTTCAGCAGCGCGCCGACGCCCGGCTCGTGCACCTCGACGCCGAGGAAATCGTCGCCCGGGCGATGCGCGGCGATTTCCGCGGTTGAAGCGCCCATCCCGAAACCGATCTCGAGGATGCGCGGTGCGCTACGGCCGAAGATTGCGTTCCAGTCGGGCAGCTCCGGCGCATACGGGACCACGAAGCGCGGGCCGAACTCGTCGAGCGCGCGGCGCTGGCCGGTCGACACGCGGCCGGCGCGCGTCACGAAGCTGCGGATGCGGCGGCGGTGCAGCGGGTTGACTTCGTCGGCGCCTTCGCCGGCTTGATCGGCTTCGTCGGGAATGGCGTCGTCGTGCGGCGGCAGGCCGGCTTCGTTCGGATCGTCGTGCATCATCGGTACAGAGAAAGGCTCGGTTGCGGGCGAGGGCCCGTTGCGCAGCAGTGCGCCGGGTGAACCGGCACATGGTACAAAAAAGCCGCCTTCAACGAGGGAAGAGGCGGCTCATGCGCAGGCTGCGATGCAGCCAGAAAGTGGAGCGGGCGATGGGAATCGAACCCACGTCATCAGCTTGGGAAGCTGAGGTAATGGCCATTATACGACGCCCGCAGAACGCGCAATTCTACAGGGGTTCGGGCGGGGATGGCAAGTGGGTGGTTTTGGGCGGTGGCATCGCTGGATCATCTGGCGGTGGTAGTACTCCCGAGTTTGGCCCGCAGCGACACTAGGCTGGGCAGCTTTTTCCTTCGCCGAATCGAACAGGCGCTCATCTCGAGTATCGTCCCCGAAGGTACTGAGGGTGCGGCTTGCTGGAGGGATTAAGCGGCAATGGCGCGGCCATTCTCCACCAGGCCCAGTTCGTCCAAGCGGATGGCCATCGCCGTTGGTGACATACCGAACAACTCGCTGAGCGGCTTGAAACAGTTGCCCGGGCCGAACGCCTTTGCCGTTGCCACCGCACGGGCGAATTCCAGTGAGCCCGTTGATGAGCGGAGAAGGTCCTGCATCTCGCGGCAACCAACCAAATAGAAGGCAGTCGTGTCGTCGAGGTGCAGAGTCGAGGTGTGGAAACGTGCTTCGAAAGCCTGTCGAACCAGCTTTTCGGGAGCAAGGAAACACGCCGCAAAATGATTCGCTTCGCGCTCGCGTTTGTCAGATGACGACCATTCTCCTGTCAGAGGGCGGTCGCGGTGCAACGACATGCCCGGATGCAGGACCATGTGACCGAGTTCGTGTGCAGCAGTAAAGCGTTGCACTTCATACGTTAGGTTGCCGGCGATTTTGATGATGTTGTTCGCCGGGTCGACGAGGCCGGCTACTTGGTATCGGTCCTTGCCAACGCCGTGAATGCCCAGCGAACCCTCGGCAACCTCATATTCATAACCGTGGACATGAGCGGCATGGTCCGGCCGAAACAATTGCAGCAAGTGTGGCACTGTGTTGTGAGTCATGCCGGCGCGTTGCCAGATTTCGTATTGAAAGCGCTTTACCTCTTTGGCAATCGCCTTCTTGTCGATCTCTTCCATGCGGGCTCCTCCCCAATCTATGTGGACAAGAATAGGCACAATTTATGGTGCGTGCAATCTGGGTTTGTACTATATATTGTGTGCGCTGCAGCGAGCATCGCTGAAGATGAAAGGGCAAACGCAGCGTAGCATCCAGCTTAATCATCGAAATACCGTAGATGCTTATTGCTGTCCCGAACGGCCAAACGATGGGCCACACCCGTTCGGGAAATATATTACGGAGATAAGAACGCGCGTGAATAGTGGTTTTGATTAACGCCCGAGGGGTTGGGGCGCTTAGGTAGCGGCCATCATACGACGCCCGCAGAACGCGTACTTCTGCAAGGGGCGGTTGCAAGCGAGGTGCTTTTGGCCGCTGGCAAACGGTTGCGCGTTCTCCGATGGGGCCTCATCCCGTTGCGCCGGCTCCGCGAACGGATGATCGACCGAAGCGCGGGGCGGTACCGTGGCGCCCAAGCCGAACGAAGCGCGCGGGCAGGGGCGTGCACGCAACCCGCTGTCGAAAATAGACGAGTCGGCGTCGGAAGCATACAAGCCCAGGTAAAGCTTTCGAACTAACGTGACAGTCTCTCATACGATCGTCAGTCTGGAGCCGACATGTCCGATTTCATCACCGTTCTGCGCAAAACCTGCCCCACGCCTGTCGTTGACGCGACCAAGTGGAAGCGCATTGGCGGCGATCCGCACACCGTGAACCTCAACGCGTACGTCTCGAAGGACGGCAGCAAGATCATGGGCACCTGGATCTGCACGCCGGGCAAGTTCGAGGTGAATTACGAAAAATGGGAGTACTGCCACTTCCTCGATGGCTACTGCATCATCACGCCGGAAGGCGAGGAGCCGGTGCATCTGAAGGCCGGCGACGTCTTCGTGATCGAGCCCGGCATGAAGGGGACGTGGGAAGTGGTGGAGACGGTGCGCAAGTACTTCGTCTTCGCCTGAGCGGGCGGTCGATTCGACCCAACCCATGGATACCGTCATCGCCCCACGTCTTCGCGATTCACCAAGCCGGGAGGGGCAAGCGAGGATTCCGGTTCAATAAAAGTCGCCCCCGGTTCGGAACAGCGCGCCGAGGGCGGTCACCTGCTCGGCGCGCTCCGCTATCCGACCGCACCCCGTGACGAATTCGACGCGCGATTGTCCGGCGACGACACGATGACGGTCGCCGCCGGTCCTGCACGCTGTCACGCAAACCCCTAAGATGCAGCGATCCGCCCACCGTTTCCGCTGCAGCGCATGAGCCTTCCGCCTGCTCCGGACGCCCCTCCGGAGCCCAGACCATGCGCGTCACCGCGATCCACGAACGCGCGATTCCCGTGTCCCGCTATGCTGATCCGGGGATCGCATCCGGTGGCCTGACGACGAGCGTCGTCGCGGTCGTCACCGACGTCGTGCGCGACGGTCGCCCGGTGACGGGCTATGGCTACGCGTCGATTGGCCGCTTCGCGCAGGGCGGCCTGATCCGCGAACGGTTCGCGCCGCGCCTGCTGGCCGCCGCCGACACGCTCGCGGACGAAGCAGGCACGAACCTCGACCCGTTCCGCGCATGGTGCGCGATGATGGCCGGCGAGAAGCCGGGCGGACACGGCGAACGCTGCGTCGCGGTCGGCACGCTCGACATGGCGATCTGGGACGCTGCCGCGAAAATCGCCGACCTGCCGCTGCATCGATTTCTCGCCGATCGTCTCCAACGCACGGCAGCACCACGCGTGCGCGTGTATGCGGGCGGCGGCTACCGCTATCCGCACGACGATCTCGCGCGCCTGCCCGACGAGATGCGCCGGATCGTCGATCTCGGCTACACGCACGCGAAGATCAAGATCGGCGGGGCGGATTTCGATCAGGACCGGCGCCGCATCGACGCCGCTGCCGCGCAGTTGGCAGGCCCTTCGCATCTCGCAGTCGACGCGATGAACACGTACGACGCGACGACCGCCTACGACGCGGCCGACATGCTCGCGCCATTCGGTCTCTGGTGGTTCGAGGACATCTGCGACCCGCTCGACCTGCCGCTCCAGGCAGACGTCGCCACGCGATACGCATCGCCGATCGCAGCAGGCGAAGCGCTGTTCTCGCTCGCGGAAGCGAAGCTGCTCGACCGTTACGGCGGCTTGCGCAACGATCGCGACGTGCTGGTGTTCGATCCCGTGCACAGCTACGGGCTGCCGGGCTATCTGCAGATCGTCGATCATTTCGTGTCGCGCGGCTGGCGGCGCGACGCATTCTGGCCGCACGGCGGCCATCTGTTCTCGCTGCACGTCGTCGCGGCGCTCGGGCTCGGCGGCGCGGAAGGCAGCCCGTTCGCGTTCCATCCGTTCAGCGGGCTCGCCGATGGCGAGATCGTCGATGCCGGATACGCACGCGTGCCGCAGGCGCCGGGGATCGGTTTCGAGTTGCATACCGGCGCGCACGACGTATTTCGCGCGGTATCGGAATCGGCGCCGATAGCGGGCCGCTGACGCTTAAAGCGCGTTGATCGCGCACCACCGGCATTTCCGCCGCCCACTCCGGCTGCTGTCCGAGCGCGCTGGTATTACGCGGCGTCTAAGTGTTACGGCGTATAGGCGTCCAGGTAACGTCGCGACGCGAAGACGGCGGCGCCGCGTTACACGCCGCCGAGCGCATGCACACCGACGAGCAGCAGCGCGCCGATCGCGATCAGCAGCAGCGCATGAACGCGCGTGTAGATCACGCACAGCGTCGACGCCGCCGCGATCGCGCGGGCGGCCCAGCCGCCGTCGAGCGCCTGCACCAGCACCCACGCCGACGCGAGGATCATGCCGGCCGCGACCGGGCGCAGGCCGGTTTCGAGCGCGATTTGCCAGCGCGCGCCCCGATGTCGCCGCCATAGATGCGCGACGCCGTAGATCAGGAACGCGGTCGGGCCGAACAGCGCGAGCGTCGCGATCACCGCGCCCCAGAAGCCGGCCACCTGCCAGCCGATCAGCGTTGCCAGCAGCGAGCCGGGGCCCGGCGCCATCCGTGCGATCGCGAAGTCGTTCACGAATTGCGCGGTGCTCATCCAGTGATGCACGTCGACGACTTGCCGCTGGATATCGGCGATGACCGCCTGCCCGCCGCCGATCGTCGCGATCGACAGCGGCGCGAACACGCCGAACAGTGCTGCGTAACGTGCGGACGCGTTCATCGTGCGTCACTTCCGGCCGGCGCAGCGGCCGCGCGACGGTATTCGAGCGCGACGCTCAGCGTGCCGCCGATCAGCACGGTCCACACGAGCGGCCAGTGCAGCACCGCGACCGACACGAACGTGAGCGTCGTCACCGCGAACGGCAGCACGCGGCGCGGCAGCCGGCGCACCGCGGTGATCGCCATCGAGATCGACAGCCCGATCGCTGCGGCCGCCGCGCCGGCGAGCGCGACATGCGTGAGCGGGAAGCGCGTGAGGGTCGAGAACGCGACGCCGAACAGCACGATCAGCACGGCCGGCGGCGCGATGATGCCGGTGAAGCCGGCCACCGCGCCGCGCCATCCGGCGAGCCGGTAGCCGATCCAGATCGCGAGATTCTTCACGTTGACGCCCGGTAATGCCTGCGACAGCGCGAGACCATTGAGGAACGCCTCTTCGTCGAGCCAGCGCCGCTCGTGCACGAAATCGCGCATCATCCGCCCGCTGAGCCCGCCGCCGAAGCTGGTCAGGCCGATCTGCGCGAATGCGATGAACAGGGCAAGGACGCCCGGCGGCGGTGCGTCGCCTGCGGGCGGTGCCGTGGGAGTCGTGGCGAAGGGTGAGGGCATCGGGCGGGTGGCACGTGGCGATCGAGCGATCGCCCATGTTAGCAAGCGGTGCCTGTCAGCACGCTGACATTGGCGCGAAGCCTGCACCATCCCCCTCTCCGCACCGATTCGACGCGGCCGGCCCGACGCGCGCTACGCGCGCACCACCGTCACGCCCGCGGCCTCGATCGGCTTCGTCAGCGCGGCGTCGGTTTCCTTTTCGACGACGATCGTCTGCGCCAACGTGAGGTCGCCGATCACGAACTGCGACGCCGCGCGCAGTTTCGACTGCGACGCGAGCACGACCGTTTCGGCCGCGCGTTCGGACAGCGCGCGCTTGATCGCCGCTTCCTCGAAATCGCCGGTGCTCAGGCCGGCTACCGGATGCACGCCCGTGACGCCCATGAAGTACAGGTCCGCGTGAATGCGCGCGATGCCTTCCATCGCCGCCGCGCCGACCGCGACGATCGAGTGCTTGTAGAGCCGCCCGCCGATCAGGATCACGTCGATCGACGGATGCGCGGCCAGCGCCACCGCGACGCTCGGGCTGTGCGTGACGATCGTCGCGTGCAGGTCGGCCGGCAACTGGCTGACGAGCAGCGCGGAGGTCGTGCCGCCGTCGACGATCGCCACCTGCCCGGGCGCGATCATCTGCGCGGCTCGCCGTGCGATGCGCCGCTTCTCCGTGGTTTCGAGCGCCTCGCGCTGCGCGAACGGCGCGACGGCCGGCGACGCCGGCAGCGCGCCGCCATGCACGCGCTGCAACCGCCCTTCGGCCGCGAGTTCGCGCAGGTCGCGGCGCACCGTGTCTTCGGACACGCCGAATTGCACGCTCAGCTCGGCGGCCAGCACCTGGCCGTCGCGCGCGAGCGCGTCGAGGATCGCCTTCTTGCGTTGCGTCGTCAGCATCGTGTTTGCACGAAAATTCTTGAAATTGCACGAATCTGCACGTTACCATGGGCGCCGTCCTTTGTCGAACCGGAGGCTGCAATGGCTGCAACGCGGGAGCGGGTCCGCATCGTCGATACGACGGTGCTGTCCGACGACTGGTATGTGCTGCGGAAGGTGACGTTCGATTTCCTGCGCCGCGACGGGACGTGGCAGCGCCTGAGCCGCGAGACCTACGATCGCGGCAACGGCGCGACGATCCTGCTGCGTCATGCCGAGACGGGCGACGTGCTGCTGACGCGTCAGTTCCGGATGCCGGCGTTCGTGAGCGGGCACGACGGCATGCTGCTCGAAGCGGCCGCCGGGCTGCTCGACGACGAAACGCCCGAAGCGCGCATCCGCGCGGAGGCCGAGGAGGAGACCGGCTATCGCGTGCGCGGCGTGCGCAAGGTGTTCGAGGCGTTCATGAGCCCGGGTTCCGTGACGGAGAAGCTGCATTTCTTCGTCGGCGAATACGAGGCGTCGCTGCGCACCGGCGCGGGCGGCGGCGTCGCGGAAGAGGGTGAGGATCTCGAGGTCGTCGAGATGCCGCTGCAGGCGGCGCTGGAGGCGGTCGAGCGCGGCGAGATCGTCGACGCGAAGACGATCATGCTTCTCCAGTACGTCGCGCTGCGGGAAACCGCGTGCGTGCGCGCCGCATGACGCCGCGGCTCGTGCTGGTCGCCGGCCCCTATCGCAGCGGCACGGACGGCGACCCCGCGCGCATCGCCGCGAACCTGCACCGGCTGGAAGCGGCGGCGCTCGCCGTGTATCGCCGCGGGCACGTGCCGATGATCGGCGAATGGGTGTCGCTGCCGCTCGCCGCCGCGGCCGGGTCGACGCAACTGGGCGACGCGATCGGCGAAACGTTCCTGTATCCGGCCGCGCACCGGCTGCTGCGACGCTGCGATGCGGTGCTGCGCGTCGGCGGCGCATCGCGCGGGGCGGATGCGGACGTCACGCTTGCGCGGCAACTCGGCAAGCCGGTCTATTTCGCGGTCGATGAGATGCCGGTTGCGCAGGACGATTCGGCCCACTGAGCAAGCGTGGGCGCCGCGTTGCGGCATCGCCGGTGCGACGCTTGCGGCTGGCCGGTATTCGCATCGCCGGCTGTCGCACGCGCGCCGCGTCACGCAGTTGCGTTGTCGACGCAGCGCCACGCCCGAACCGGCGTATGATCGCGACGCCACTCGCGCAACGTTCGACGCTATCGCTTTTCCATCATGCCGCTTTCGGATCCCGCCGCCGCGCCGCTTCCCGCCGATCTCGTCGCGTCCGCCGTCGCCGCGCTCGCGCGCGCCGACGCATTGCTCGTCACGGCCGGCGCGGGCATCGGCGTCGATTCCGGACTGCCCGACTTTCGCGGCACGGACGGTTTCTGGCGCGCGTATCCGGCGCTGCGCCACGAACGTTTCGAATTCCACGAGATCGCGTCGCCGCACGCGTTTCGTGCGCGCGCGCCGCTCGCATGGGGCTTCTACGGGCACCGACTCGCGCGCTACCGCGCGACGGCGCCGCATGCGGGCTTCGCGATCCTGCGCCGCTGGATCGACGCGATGCCGAACGGCGGCTTCGTGCTGACCAGCAACGTCGACGGCCAGTTCCAGAAGGCCGGCTTCGATCCGGCGCGCATCGTCGAGATCCACGGGTCGATTCATGCGATGCAGTGCTTGCGCCCGTGCACGGACGACACGTGGGACGCGGCGCCGTTCGTGCCGGAGGTCGACGAAGCGACGTGCCGCCTGGTTGGCGACATGCCGCGCTGCCCGCACTGCGGCGGTCTCGCGCGGCCGAACATCCTGATGTTCGGCGACACCGGCTGGCTCGGTGCGCGCTACGACGCGCAGGAGCGCGCGCTCGAAGACTGGATCGCGCAGGCCGGGCGCGTCGCCGTGGTCGAGATCGGCGCGGGCACCGCGATTCCGACCGTACGCATGCTGAGCGAACGGCTCGGTGCCGACGTGATCCGCATCAACGCGCGCGAAGCACATGCGCGCCGGGCGGACGTGATCGGGCTGGAGGGCGGGGCGCTGGCGACGCTGAACGCGCTCGACCGCGCGTGGCGCGGCGGCTGAGCGCCGCACCGCGCGCCGAGCGGGGCCGCGCGATTACGGCCGCGCGACGAGCGCCTGCGTCACGCCCGGTACGTTGAAGTGGCTGTCGAAGCCGGTTTCGCTGCTGAATTCATTGCCGCCGAAGCTCATCGACACGACCGACGCGCCACGCTTGACCGCGACGTCGACCGCGGCCATCAGGTCGCTGAAGCTGGCCGACGCGGCCTCGACGAGCACGATCTTCGCCTTCGGCGCGATCGCAAGCACCCATTCGACGTCGAGCGAGATCTCAAGCGACCAGCCCGAATCTGTCCTGGGGCGCGAACCGTGCGCATACACCTTGGTGAAACAGCCGTTCGACGACGTGCAGGCCGGCAGCGAGAACGCATTGCTGAATACGCCGAGATCGGATTCGATCTTCGGGGCGTCGTACGCGTCGACGATCGCGACGGCCATCCCGTCGCCCGGGCTCGCGATCGCGTCGAACCCGTATGCATGCCGGGTGAGCGCCGGCGTGAGGCCGGCGATCGGGGCCGTGCTCGCGCGCGGCCGGCCCGTCGGCATTGCCGGCGCGGCGCGATTCCGCATACAGTGCAGCGTAGCCGCGTGCGCCGCGCGGCGTCGTCCTTGAGGGGTGCCCTTGTTCTATTCGATCGTCGCGATCTTCGTCGGCGCCGGGCTCGGCGCGTTGCTGCGCTGGTTCCTGAGCCTCGCGCTCAACGCCTTCTTTCCCGCCGTGCCGCTCGGCACGCTCGCGTCGAACCTGATCGGCGGCTACGTGATCGGCGTGGCAGCCGTCGTGTTCACCGTGCGCGTCGGGTTGCCGCCCGAGTGGCGGCTGTTCGTGATCACGGGCTTTCTCGGCGGCCTGACGACGTTCTCGACCTATTCGGTCGAAGTGATGACGCACGCGCTCGAGGGCGAATTCGGATGGGCGTTGGCGGTGGCTGTCCTACACTTGACTGGATCGTTCGCGCTGACGGCGCTCGGCATGTGGACCGCGCGCGCGTGGCTCGCGGCGGCCTGAGCGGGCTGCCATCGGAGGGAGCGATGGACAGGGTCTTGTTGCGTTTCTATGTGCACGAGCAGCACCGGCTGCACTGGAAGCCGCTGTGGGAATGGCTGCTGGAAGAGGCGAACCGGATGGGCGTCGCGGGCGGTTCCGCGTTTCGCGCGATGGCCGGTTTCGGCCAGCATCGCGTGC
>Ga0209370_1000748_pt1 | contig 36199 bp, 31 predicted proteins | sample AgamicAtPrz_FD_187164 | JGI IMG/M metagenome (GOLD analysis project Ga0209370, IMG submission 187164) | Agave microbial communities from Guanajuato, Mexico - At.P.rz (SPAdes) (version 2) | ecosystem: Host-associated > Plants > Phyllosphere > Phylloplane/Leaf | place: Guanajuato, Mexico...
GGTACAGGTATTTGATATGAAACGTCCAATTTATCTTGATTACGCAGCAACCACTCCAGTAGATCCGCAAGTTGCAGAACGTATGATGGAGTGTTTAACTTTCGACGGTACCTTTGGTAATGCTGCGTCTCGTTCCCACGCTTATGGCTGGCAGGCAGAAGAAAAAGTTGAATATGCACGTGAGCAAGTAGCAAATTTAATTAAAGCTGATCCACGTGAAATCGTTTGGACTTCTGGTGCAACTGAGTCAGACAACCTTGCCCTTAAAGGTGTAGCTCAGTTCTATGCATCTAAAGGCAAACATATCATTACAAGTAAAATTGAACATAAAGCTGTTCTAGATCCTTGTCGTGAATTAGAAGAACAAGGTTTCGAAATTACTTATTTAGAGCCAGAGCCACAAACAGGTTTAATTACTCCTGAAATGGTTAAGGCTGCCCTTCGCCCAGATACTATTCTTGTTTCACTGATGATGGTGAACAATGAAATTGGTACAGTTACAGATGTAGCAGCGATTGGTGAATTAACACGTGCCAATAAAACATTCTTCCATGTAGATGCAGCACAAGCGGCTGGTAAAGTCGAAATTGATTTATCTACTATGAAAATTGACCTTATGAGTTTCTCTGCTCATAAAATTTATGGTCCAAAAGGTATCGGTGCATTATATGTACGTCGTAGTCCACGTGTTCGCTTAAAAGCACAAATTCATGGCGGTGGTCATGAGCGTGGTATGCGTTCTGGTACTCTAGCGACTCACCAAATTGTAGGTATGGGTGAAGCTTTTGAAATTGCTGGTAAAACAATGCAAGCAGAACAAGAGCGCATCCGTAAGCTTCGCGACAAGCTTTGGAATGGTTTACAAGATCTTGAACAAGTTTTCTTGAATGGCCACCCAACTCAAAACGTTGCTAACTATTTAAATGTCAGCTTTAACTTTGTTGAAGGTGAATCTTTAATGATGTCTCTTAAAGATGCTGCGGTATCAAGTGGTTCTGCTTGTACTTCTGCAACCTTAGAGCCTTCATATGTTCTTCGCGCATTAGGTTTATCTGATGAGCTAGCACACAGTTCAATCCGCTTTAGTTTTGGTAAATACACAACTGAAGAAGATATTGATCACGTGCTTACAATTACCAAAGCCGCTGTTGAGAAATTACGTGAACTTTCTCCGCTTTGGGATATGTATAAAGAAGGTATTGATCTTTCTACAGTTGAATGGGCTGAACACTAATTCATTGAAATTAGTGTTTTTACCCTCATATTAATATTAGGCTGACCCCGAGGTTTGGAGAAGCGAAATGGCTTATAGCGAAAAGGTAATTGATCATTACGAAAACCCGCGTAATGTTGGTGTTTTAGATAAAAACTCTGAAAATGTAGGTACAGGCATGGTGGGTGCACCTGCATGTGGCGACGTGATGCGTTTACAAATTCAAGTAAACGATAGCGGCGTGATTGAAGAAGCACGCTTTAAAACTTATGGCTGTGGTTCTGCAATTGCATCAAGTTCCCTTGTAACTGAGTGGTTAAAAGGTAAAACTCTTGATGAAGCTCAAGCGATCAAAAATATTGATATCGCAACTGAGCTTGCACTTCCACCAGTAAAAGTTCACTGCTCTGTACTAGCTGAAGATGCAATTAAAGCTGCGATTGATGATTACCGCAGTAAAAAATCTAAAGCTTAATTTGTTACCATTGTAAACGTTGGAGTTTTCATGATTCATTTAACTGAAAATGCTGCGACTCATATTAGCAATTACCTCAAAAACCGAGGTAAGGGTGAAGGCATTCGCGTGGGTGTGAAAACTTCTGGTTGTTCTGGGTTGGCTTATGTTCTCGAATTTGTTGATTCTATCGATGAGCATGACCAAGTTTTCGAACAATTTGGCGTTAAGGTTGTTGTAGATCCAAAAAGCTTAGTCTATTTAGAAGGCTTAGAAATGGACTACGTTAAGAACGGCCTTAATGAAGGGTTCGAATTTAACAATCCTAATAAGAAAGGTGAATGTGGTTGCGGTGAGTCTTTCACTGTATAACCCAGTTCTCCTTCCATCCTTTTCATTAAAACAGTGTCTTTTTATAGCACTGTTTTAATGTATTTAATTAACGTGGACCTCCTTTCTAATGAATCATTTTGAGTTGTTCAATTTACCCGTAGAACTCGATATCGATTTGGCGAGCTTAAAATCTAGCTTCTTAAGCTTGCAGCAGCAATATCATCCAGATAAAGCAGAAGATAAAGATCAGGCGTTGATCAAATCAAGTGAAATCAATCAAGCTTTTAAAGTTCTATCGCAGGTAGATAGCCGCGCTGCTTATCTTCTTGCATTAAAAAAGCAAGACCATCACCTAGATCAATCTATTAGTGATTTTGAGTTTCTGCAATCAGCTCTAGAACTTCGTGAACAACTTGATGAAGCAACTTCACAAGAGCATTTAAGCACTCTTAAACAAGAAGTGTTTCAGTGGATTGAGGGTTTAGTTCGCGAGTTTAAAATTGATTACTCAGATGAAGACTGGGGTGAAGCTCGAGATACTGTACGTAAATTACGTTTCTTTCAGCGCGTTCTTAACGATATTGAAAAAGCAGAAGATCAATTATTGGATGATGAAGACAACTTTGATTTAGATGACGATTTTTAATTTGCTTTTTTCAATTTATATTCAAAGGATTTAACTCATGGCACTTTTGCAAATTGCTGAACCGGGTCAATCCAGTGCCCCACATCAACACCGCATTGCGATTGGTATCGACCTAGGAACAACACATTCTCTAGTTGCGACAGTGTTATCAGGCAAACCAAAAGTCCTCAACGACGAAAAAGAAAGAAGACTTCTACCCTCTATTGTGCACTATGGAAGTGATATCACTCACTATGGTGAAGAAGCAAAGCCTTTCATTATTGCTGATCCAAAAAATACAATCGTTTCTGTAAAACGTTTTATGGGACGCTCAAAAGCAGATATCAAATTTCAACACCCTTATGAGTTAGTGGGTTCTGAAAATGAGATGCCAGCTTTCGAGACACGTTCTGGTCGCAAAACGCCTGTTGAAATTTCAGCTGAAATTTTAAAACAGCTAAAAGAACGCGCTGAATCTAGCTTACAAAATCCAGTAAATGGTGCTGTAATTACTGTTCCAGCTTACTTTGATGAAGCTCAGCGCCAAGCGACACGTGATGCTGCACAGCTCGCTGGTTTAAATGTATTACGTCTTTTAAATGAACCAACAGCTGCTGCTGTGGCTTATGGTTTAGATCAGGAAACAAATTTAGCCACAGATCACAATTATGTGATTTATGACTTAGGGGGTGGTACTTTCGACGTATCAATCCTACGTTTCTCACAAGGTGTCTTTGAAGTATTAGCTACTGGTGGCCATACTGCTTTAGGTGGTGATGACCTAGACCGTCTTATTGTTAAATGGGCTAAAAAACAGCTAAACATTGATACGCTGAGCGATGAAGACTATGCCGTATTTATTGTTGCTGCTCGTCAAGCAAAAGAACAATTGTCTACACAAGAATCGGTTCAGTTAAAACTACTTGAAAACGAACTAACACTTGATCGTTCAACCTTTGAGAACATTATTCAGGTTGCTTTAGATAAAACAATCAGTGTTTGCAAACGTGTTTTACGTGATGCAAAACTTGAATTATCAGATATTCAAAACGTTGTTTTAGTAGGCGGCTCTACCCGTTCTTACGCTGTTCAACAAGCAGTTCGCAATGTGTTTAATCAAGAACCACTTTGTACAATTAACCCTGATGAAGTAGTTGCAATTGGTGCTTCCATTACAGCTAATCAGTTAATTGGAAACAGCCAAGATGGCTCATTACTTTTAGATGTCACTCCTCTTTCTCTTGGCTTAGAAACCATGGGTGGATTAGTGGAGCGTCTTATTTCACGTAATACAGCTATTCCAGTTGCTCGTCGCCAAGAATTTACTACTTATCAAGATGGCCAGACAGCTATGCTTATTCATGTAGTTCAAGGTGAGCGAGATTTAGTCGAGCATTGTCGATCATTAGGAAGATTTGTTCTTCATGGCATCCCTCCAATGACTGCTGGACAAGCCCGTATTGAAGTTACCTTTCAAGTAGATGCAGATGGCTTACTCACGGTTTCAGCTCGTGAAACAACTTCAGGTGTTCAAGCTCAAATTGATATTAAACCATCTTATGGTTTATCAGAGTCTGACACTGAACGCTTATTAATTGAAGGTTTCCAGCACGCGGAAGAAGATAAAAATCTGCGTCATTTAAAAGAAACCAAAGTTGAGGCCCTACGTGAGCTTGAAGCATTAGAACAAGCTTTAAAAGTGGATGCGGATTTACTCAATAATGAGCAACTCGAAGCACTTAAAGCCGCTGAAAATTCGCTTAAAGTACAACTTGAAGGCAATGATATTCAAGCAATTGAAAAAGCTGTAGAACAACTTAAAGTACATAGTGATGCTTTTGCTGCACTACGTATGAATCGACATATTGACCACGCCTTAAAAGGTACAAAACTTGAAGATTGGTCAAATTCAAACTAAAGGTATAGGTGATCAATATGCCCCGTATTAAAGTACTTCCTCACGCTCAATTTTGTCCTGAAGGTGCAGAATTTGAAGTTGAACAAAATGCAAATCTTTGCCAAAGTTTGCTTGATCGAGGAATTAAAATCGAACACGCATGTGACATGTCATGTGCTTGCACTACCTGTCATGTAGTAGTTCGTAAAGGTTTTGATAGCCTAGAAGAAATGGATGATGTTGAAGCAGATCTTTTAGATCGCGCTTGGGGTCTTGAACCAGATTCTCGCCTCTCGTGCCAAGTAAAAATTGTTGATGAAGATTTAGAAATTGAGATCCCTAAATATACAATCAACCACGCTTCAGAAAATCATTAATCGAGTCATTAAAAAAGCTGCTTTTAAAGCAGCTTTTTTATGCTTTATAAACTCTAAACTTGGTCTTGCGGATCTATTTCTAAAGGTTTAACTTCGTCTTCAAGTCTTAACCGTGCAATACCTTGAGTATTTACTAGAGTTTGTTGAACTTTAATTCGTTGAATCATCTTCTCAAGTACTTCTACCAATTCAGGATATTCATAGTTTTGTACTTCTTCTAAATTAAGTACCAAATGGAAGCCTTTATACTCATAGTCAAACCATTGCTGATGATCCGACTTATTCCCTGTATATTTCTCCATTACTTGCCATGTTTTTACCGCACCTTGAATACCTTTTAGGTAAATCGGTGTTTTAGGAGCACAGAGGAAATCACTCTTAATTAATTGATAAGTATCATCTGAAATTAAAATCTCATCTATTTCAGCAGCATACTGCAAACGAGCCGCTAAATTCACATCACGACCAACGATCGTATAAGCCATGCGATGTGTTGCCCCATAATTCCCTACATGACAATAACCAGTACTAATCCCCATTCGGATATGTAAGGCTGAGTAACCCATTTTTTTCCAGCGCTCACGTAGCAATTTCATTTGCTGACGCATAGCGATTGCCATTTCTACACAAGCTTTAGCATCTTGTTCTACACCTTGTGAATTTGGATCACCAAAAAATATGAGGATGGCATCCCCCATAAATTTATCGACAGTAGCCTCATACTGTTTAGCAATTTCAGTCATATGACTTAAATAATCATTAAGCAAAAATGCTAAATCATCTGGGATTAAAGTTTCTGATAACTCTGTAAAACCCTGAATATCAGAAAAAAACACCGTCATTTTTTTACGCTTATATTCAATCTTTGCTTCAGCCTCGCCGCGCATAATAGATTGCCACAACTGTAGTGGCGCATAACGGCTTAGTTGATTAGCAAAAGCAATATAACGGGTCATTTGATCATAGTAATGTTGACGCTGCTGACTGATTTTTTTAACCCAGCGATGCTGGTAATAATTTCCAATGGTAATAAACATAACCAAACCAAGGAGTGTTATTACTGTTAACTCTTGGCTAGTAGGCTCAAAATATGTATAAAAACCAAATAGGAAAAAAGTACTTAAATAAAAAATAATCGCGCCTAACAAACTCGTTAAACAAATGACTGCGAAAGAAATACGACTATTAATTGCGGAATAAAACAATGCAAAAAGTGCAATAAATGTAGGCACTAAATTAAGATGCAGTCCTGCCAAAGTAACGGCTACAACAATTGCATCGATTGCAAAGAAAACACTTTTTTGAGTTTTTTTATCGAATTGGTACTGAAGCCAGTGTTCTAACTTCGAGCTAATAAAAAGCAGAAATAGGAAAAAAGGTGGAACATAGATCTGGTAATTTGTATTCGGTGAGGTAAAAGCGTAGATCACTAAAATTAATGACAGAATTGAATATCCCATCAAACGATGAAAATATGCAAACTGCTTAGGCTCTCTATCGATAAACCTCTCTAATTGCACCCTATCCTCCACACCTCAATGTAGCCACATTCATATAAATGTGGCATTGCATTGATTTAGTCCATGCGCCAATCAAAAGGCATGTCGCCTTGACCACGTAGCGCAAGCATAAGGGTTTGACGCATATGAGCCAGCACATCATTTGTATATGGAACAGCTGGTGTACCCCAAACTGGTTTAGGCCATGCAACATCATTCTGATAACGTACAACATGATGGAAATGCAATTGAGGCACCATATTCCCTAAGGCTGCAACATTCATTTTATCAGCACGGAATACACGAGATAGCTGGCTAGATAACCAACTTGATTCGCGCAAAAACTGTTCTTGGTCGGCTTGGCTCAACTCATATAATTCTGTGATTCCCGGCACACGAGGGATTAAAATCAGCCAAGGGAATTGCATATCATTCATTAAACGACATGTTGAAAGCGGAAAATCGCCTACAAAAAAAGTATCTTGAGCAAGTTGTGGATGCAAACTAAACATATCTTTTATAAATGACAATAAACAATAATGGCTAATACTATCACATCAGTTTTAATGTGAGTATTGCTAGTGTCTGGTTTGATTACAAATAACAATGATTTTATGCACTTATTCCCCGAATAGACCAAGAAATCGTGCATAAAATTCTGTTATTAACATACAAAAGATTCTTGTTGAGTTGAAATCAATTTAAAACACGATTTAAGCATGTAATTCATTCAATAATTTCGCTAACAAATCATTAATAAATTGAATTCGTTTTTCCTGTTCTTCAAGCTGAACCATCACTTTTAAGCGCTGACCACCTTCCATACGATAATAGGTTGGATGCTTTTGCATGAGTTGAATAATACTAATGGCCTGAACAGGTGTATCAGGCGAGAATTCAATATTGCCACCTTGGGTATTAATATCGATTTTAGTAATACCTAGCTGTTCAGCTTTCAGTCTAATTTGATGGACACTAAATAAGTGTTTAACTGATTGCGGTGGAACTCCAAAACGGTCAATCAGTTCCATACGGATATTGTCGAGTTTTTCTTGGGTATCTGTATTACTAATACGCTTATAGAATAATAAACGCTGATGCACATCACCTAAATAATCATCTGGAATCAGTGCAGGAATGTGTAAATTAATTTCTGCTGTTAATGATAAAGGTGCATCAAAATTCGGCGTTTTACCTTGTTGAATTGCCTTAGTGGCTTTTTCAAGCATTTCCATATACAAGCTATAACCAATGGCCTGCATTGAACCACTTTGCTGCTCGCCTAAAAGCTCGCCTGCACCTCGAATTTCTAAATCTTCTGTAGCCAACATGAAACCAGCACCAAGAGTTGAAGCACGTTGGATTGCATCAAGGCGTTTTTCAGCATCACCTTTTAGATGCTTTATCGAAGGAACTAATAAATAAGCATAAGCTTGGTGATGTGACCGCCCCACACGGCCACGCAGTTGATGTAATTGAGCCAGACCAAGTTTGTCAGCCCTTTCGATCAAAATAGTGTTGGCATTTGGAACATCAATACCGGTTTCAATAATGGTTGAACATACCAATACATTGTATTCTTTGTGATAGAACTGTTGCATGACTTGCTCAAGTTCTCTTTCCCTCATTTGTCCGTGAGCCACTGCTACACGAGCTTCGGGTACAAGCACACGAATATTTTCAGCAGCTCTTTCAATCGTATCAACTTCATTGTGCAAGAAATATACTTGGCCACCACGTAGTAATTCACGCAAAATCGCTTCTTTAATAGATGCTTCGGTATGTTCTTGTACAAAGGTTTTAACAGCTAAACGACGGGCTGGCGGTGTAGCAATGATTGATAAATCACGCATTCCCGAAAAAGCCATATTTAAAGTTCGTGGAATTGGTGTAGCTGTAAGCGTCAACATATCTACATCTGCGCGTAAGGCTTTAATACGCTCTTTATCACGCACTCCAAAACGGTGTTCTTCGTCGACCACCATTAAGCCTAGATCTTTAAACTGTACATTTTCTTGTAAAAGTTTATGGGTACCTACCACAATATCGACTTTGCCTTCAGCAAGGTCTTCAATATTTTTCGTATGCGTTTTATTTGAACCAAAGCGTGAGAGCACTTCAATACGAACAGGCCAGTCAGCAAAACGGTCTTTAAAAGACTCATAATGCTGTTGAGCAAGCAATGTCGTCGGTACTAAAACAGCAACCTGTTTACCATTTTGCACCGCAACAAATGCTGCACGCATCGCAACTTCAGTTTTACCAAAACCAACATCCCCACAAACAAGTCGGTCCATCGGTTTAGCTTGTTGCATATCATAAAGCGTCGCTTCAATAGCATTGGCCTGATCAAGTGTTTCTTCATACGCAAATCCACTCGCGAATTGCATATAAAGTGACTGATCTATTTCAAAGCCAAAACCAGGTTTTGACTGACGACGGGCTTGTATATGTAACAACTCTGCTGCAACATCATGAATTTGTTCTAAAGCTTTACGTTTTGCTTTACTCCACGCATCAGTTCCAATTTTATGTAATGGTGCTAAGTCCGGATCTCCGCCACTATAGCGGCTAATAAGATGCAAATTCGTCACAGGCACATAAACTTTTGCCTCTTCAGCATAGTCTAATTGCAAGAATTCATAATCTTGCCCTTCAATTGCTAAAGTAATTAACCCAGCATAACGCCCTACACCATGGTCAATATGAACAACAGGAGCGCCAATACTTAATTCGGTCAAACTACGAATTAAGAACTCTTCTGAAACTTCTTGCTGACGTTTACGACGACGTTGAACTACCCGGTGCTCATATAACTGATTTTCAGAAATAACAGATAATTGATCGGTTAAAAGCAAACCACGGTCTAATGGCGCATTAGTAATCGCAATCGCGAACTGACTTTTCTGAAACTGCTCAAAACTATCTACGCTAGGAATATCTCCTAGACTGGCACGCAAACCATCTCTTAAACTTTCACGACGACCAGCACTTTCTGCAACCAATAAAACTGGATGGTTCGCTTCATCAATATATTTTTTAACTACCGCAAATGGTTTTTCTTTTTTCGGGTCAACTGCCAGCTTAGGAGGTTGTTCAACTTTGAGATTTAAAGCTCCAGCTTTTTCTTCAACTGGCTCAGCACTCACAAGCATACGTGGGAACTGATTTAAGGCACTAAGCAAGTGGTTTGGCGCAATAAATAACTCATCAGGAGGTAGAATTGGCTGATCAGCGTTATGACGTCTATCTTCATATCTACGGAAAACTTCTTTCCAAAAACTGGTTAAATCAGTGTCCACATCATTAGTTGTAATTACAATGCAATTCTTTGGTAAATACGTTGTCAGTGTACTTTGAGCTTGCATTTGAGCTTTATCAAAAAATAAAGGTAAATAAAACTCAATTCCTGGAGATGCAATTCCATCAAGAACATCTTGATAAATGGGGTTTTTCTTAGGATTTGCGGTCGGAAAAAGTTCAGAGTAACGGTCTCTGAAAATTGAACGAGCTTCTTTTAAAGGGAACTCTTTCGCTGGAAGAACTGTAAAACTTTTTAAAGTTGTGGTGGTTCTTTGCGTTTCTGGATCAAAGAATTTTAATGTATCAATTTCATCATCAAACAGGTCAATACGGATAGGCGCATCCTGACCAGATGCAAAAATATCCATAATGCTGCCACGTACAGCAAACTCACCGTGATCATAAACCGTGTCTACTAAATGATAGCCTGCTTGTACTAACCGTAACTTCTGTTGTTCTAAATCAAATTTTTGCCCCACATGAATATCAAAATGCTCACCTAAAACCCAAGAATATGGTGCAACTCTCTGAGCTAAAGTACTCGCTGAAATGAGCAAGACACCCTTTTGCGGCATATTAGATAAAATTGCGAGACGTTCCGAAACAATATCTTGATGAGGTGACAAACGGTCATACGGCAAAATCTCCCAATCAGGGAAAATTGTCGGTTTTACGCCATAAAATTCAAGTTCACTTTCTAACTGAGCAACATGTTGGTTATTTCGAGCCACCACCACGAGCAAAGATGAATGCTGAATAGCAATTTCTTTGAATAATAATGCAGCAGATGAACCTAATAACGACCCTACCCAACGCTTTTCACCGGCTTTGAGCTGTTGTAAATTCAATTGAGAGATTTCTTGTTGAAACATGTATATGGCTTTTATCAGCTAAGAAGATATGAGCTCAATAGTAGCATGATGTTTTTAGTGAAATGAGTTATTTTTTTGAAAATCAAACTACTACTTCGCTCTAATTTTTATATTTTTTAATCAATCAACTATGATTATTTATCACGCAAAAACAAAACGTAATATTGATTTAATATTTGTATAACGGATTTAAGTTCAAGTAACTTTTGTTCTGTATTTCCTAACCTTTCTACATAGCGTTGCGTTGCAATCTCTAAATCAATTTTTTCATTAATTTGTGGCGTAATTTGAAATAGTTTAGGTAGATTATCAAAATTCTGTAGTTTACGATTTGAAAAATACTCAAGATGCTCTGACCACTTTTCATTAATCACGACATTTTTAATCACCGGGCCGTGTTCGGAATTAAACCTGAGTTGATTCTCTTGTAAATAAATTTGCTCAGGTGTCTCTTTCGAGCCTTGGAAGATTTGTGTTAACTTTTTAAACATTTCATCACATCATATTAATTTCAATGTACATAGTGGAGGTAATCTATTCACCTCCACCATTAAAGCTTATTTTTAATGATTACTCATCACCTAAATCATCCAGAAAATCCACAGTTGGTACGAAAAATAGAGTTCCAGTTTGGGCAGTACTAAAATCAAGTAATCGGTCAAGATTACCTTGCTCATTTCCTAAGAACATATTTTCAAGCATTTGTCGGGTTGTACTAAATTTACGCGAGTAGCCGATAAAGAATGTGCCATATTCATTTCTAGAAGGATTCGAAAAAGGCATATTAGCTCGCATAATTTTAAGTTCATTGCCTTCTGCGTCGTGAGCTTTACTTACAACATTATGAGCAGTTAAAGGTTTTTCATCATCGCTGAGCTCAATATCATTGAACTTTTTACGGCCAATCACTTTTTCTTGCTCTTCGTCAGTTAATGAACGCCATTTATCCATATCATGCGTATATTTTTGGATAAAAGCATAGCTTCCGCCCATAAAATCAGGATCTTCATCACCGACCAATGCCCACTGCGCTGCAATAACGGGTTCAGGGTTCTCAGTCCCATCCACAAAGCCAATAATTGCCCGTCCGTCAAAATAACGGAAGCCATGAACTTCATCAATTGGATATGTTACTTTACCAAGCTGTTGATTAATTATATTACCCAGCTCATAACATAAAGTCTGGCGATCAGCACGAATATGAAAAAATAAATCCCCTGGAGTGGAAACAGCTGTATATTTCGGACCTCTAATTTCTTGAAATGGTTGTAACTCTTGGGGCTTTGTTTGCTCTGGAAATAAAATATCCCATGCATTTGAGCTAAAACCTAAAGTAGCATTAAATTTACTATCTGGATAACGATTAAAGAGACTTCTAGTTAATGCTGAAAAATTAGCAGCAAAATCTTTTACTTTTTCTATTACAGAATCACCTTGAGTCAGCCCCAACACAATAAATAATGCATTTTCACCGGGAGCACTCATTACAGGCTGAATTCTCATACATTCCATAAAATATGCCTTTTTAGGTATTTAACCTCGTTAATTTAGCATATTCACTTTCTTTTCATACATACCTTCATAAAATCTAATATTCATAAGAGTTTAAGTAAAATGCCTTAAACTCTTGCTCACATTAACCTTAATTAATGTCCGTACTGCTTTTTTAAATATTTTACGATTTGAGCAGATTCAAACATCTTCACTCCCGTATTTGGATCTACCAAATATGGCACTTGCATTTTACCTTGCATAATAGGCAATAGCTTTTCTCTTTTCCCATCTTTTAAAGGTATATATTTCCCTGGTTTTAAGCGAAAAATAGCAGGTCCCATATCTTGCCATCTCTCTTTTGCCACATTATGCAAAATATATGGAAGCTCAAGTTCAGAGAGTAGACTTCTTACAATTCGTGAATACGGACTCGCCTCAAAGCTCCACAACTCAAGTTTTTGCGCAGGCGCAGCTCTATCAACAATTTTTTTATTTATCCAAACTCCACGAGCACCATTTAATATAGTCCCTGCAACTGCAACATAAGGCATGTTTGGGTAACTCGAAAATTTCTGAGGTGTTTTCCCTGTCTTACCATAGTGTTTAAATAAATGATCAATAATATCTTGTGATTCATATAGCTGATCACCAGTATTTTCATCAATTAAAAAAGGAAATTGTAATTTGCCGCCTTTTTCTTTTACAACTGATCGATACTTTTTTCCTCCCTTAGGGCATGGATAAATTTCCACGTCCAAATTCAAAAGTGTAATTACTTCACGAACGCGACGGCAAAATGGTGAACCTTCAAATTCATATAGTTTTAAAGCTTTTACAGGTTGCTGTGGAAATGCTGTTCCTGTAACACCTCTACCACCTTCGGCAATTGCAGATACAACTGCTTGAACTACTTTAATTTGATGAATCACCATCATGCGTTCCTTTGTATAAGAGAATTAGACTAATTTTTCTTTTGCAATCACAATTCCATTATTATCCGCATAGATAAAATCACCAGATTGAATTGTGACTCCTGCAAAATACAAAGGAATATCTACTTCACCAATGCCTTTACGATTACTTTTTTGGGGAATTGCAGCCAATGCATGTACACCTAAATCCAAAGTTGCAAGTGCATCAACATCACGTACACAACCGTAAATCACCACGCCATTCCAATTATTTTTAACCGCTGATTCAGCAATCATGTCACCCATAAGCGCACAACGCATAGAAGCCCCACCATCTACCACTAATACTTTATCTGTACCATCTGTTGCTAATAACTCTTTTACTCGTGAGTTATCTTCAAAGCACTTTACGGTTACAACCTGCCCCCCAAACGTTTTACGCGCCCCATAACTTTGAAAGAACTTTCCGTCCATTGATGGAATTACGACCTGCAAGTTTTTTTCAGGGTTATCATCTAATAAATCACAAGTTACAAATGGTATTGTCGACACTTAAATACTCCATTATCGCGTTTGTTGTATGCTCAGATTATCATATCGTTTAAAAGCTTCAATTTGCGTTAGCGCCGCTACGACCATCGTATGAGCCAATTGCTCTGCATTTACAGGCTTATATTTGAATGGTTTTTGCAATTTATTCTCAATAAACTTAAAAAGACTTTGCCCTATGTCCTCAATAAACCGTACATCACTACGTTTACCGATCAGTAAAGACGGTCTAAAAATAGATAATTTTTCGATTTCTAAACTTTCAATATAATCCTCTAATTGTCCTTTCACTTTATTATAGAAAATTAGAGAGTTTGTATTTGCGCCAAGAGCACTCACTAGCAGTAAATGAATGTGCTTGTCTTGCACTAGGTCTGCTAAATGAGCATTGATTTCATAATCCACGGCGTAAAAGGCCTGTTTTGAACCAGCGATTTTTAATGTTGTTCCTAAACAGCTAAATGCATGAGTATGTCCACTCACATCTTCGTCATTGAGCAATAAAAAATCTTCTATAACGATTTGAGTAACTTTTTTATATGTATTAAGTAGTTGTGATTCTTTTCTCACGACTACTGTAATCTCTTCAAATTCGGGCGTTTGCTCAAGCTGTTCAACAAGAGCTAAACCCACAAGTCCTGTAGCACCTATCACAATTGCTTTTTTAGCACTTATAGTCATTTTTTATCCAACCCTCTTTAAGTTTGTATCAAATTTAACCTTTTCTTACCGTTTTAGCAGCCCCTAAAACCGCTTAAAATGCTCGCAAGGCTTGACTTCACGGTGTTGATTCATCACAATATGGCACTTGTTTACGGGCTGGTGATGGTTACATCAGTTTACTGAATTGACCACAGCCCGCCCAGACCAACTTATTTTCAAGGAGTGCAAGAGTGGCAAACTCTGCTCAAGCTAAAAAACGTGCGCGTCAAAACGTTACAGCGCGTAAACACAACGCAAGCTTGCGTTCTATGGTTCGTACCTATATCAAACGTACTTTAAGTGCAATCGCTGGTGGTGATTATGCTGTTGCTACAGAAGCTTACAAAAAAGCTGTTCCTGTAATCGACCGCATGGCTGATAAAGGCATCATCCACAAAAATAAAGCTGCTCGTCATAAGAGCCGTTTAAATGCTCAAGTTAAAGCGTTAGCTAACTAATTTGAACATGTAAAAAAAGCCCAATAGGGCTTTTTTTATTATCTATCGTTTTTGAGCTTATAGTACTTTATGAAATTTAGCCACATTCAGTTCATAGGCCTTTCCTCTCCAAATCCACTTTAATTTACAATTTGGAAACTCTTCACCTTCAAACCATACAAATAACCCTTCCATCATTTCAGGCCAATCTTCTTTCTTAATTTTATTCTCACCTGAAATTACAGCAACAATTGCAGCAATAATCGTGTCATGGCTGACGGCTAAACTAAGGCCACCTTGAGTTTTAGGATGAGTTCGGTAAATAAGCTCTAGTACATCTAAAACCCCAGTAATCGGATGTTTCATGCCAGGCAATGCATTATTTACAAAACTATTAATAAAACCTAAAGCACCCTGCTTTTTAAAATAAGGAGCAGCTTGTTTTATATCCAAAACAAAACTACCTGGTTCAACAAGTAGACCTTGCTCAATAATTTCAATCGTATGCGTATTAGATTGAGGGCTTACATCATCAGCCCCTTCAATCATGAGCGCAGCCGTATCGACACAACGCTGTATTGGACTTGAAATACAATGCTGAATAACACGATCTGTATTTTTGATTAAATAATTACCCCATGCCTGTGCAAGCTCACGCCCCTGAGGAGTAAGTTGGAGATCATATCCAGCCAAGCCCTGCCCATCTACAAGTTCTCTTAAAGAATGGCGCGTAAATAAGGTTACAGGAGTTGAAGCATCGGGCAATAAATCAATTGCTTCAAACATACTTTTAGGCAATAAATCGAGTGCCATTTTTATCTTGTCATCTTTTTTCAATACTTTGCCACTATAACATGTCTGGCATAACTCTCAATCTATAACACCTGATTGGGCTAATGCTTCAAATGCTATTTTTTTGCTTTCCTCATCACGAAAAGCGATAAAGCCCTTATTTAAAACCGTGCTTCTTTGGTTATATTCAAAAGGCTTTCCATCCAGAGTAAGTAAGCCGCCACCTATACTTTCCAATAGCCCTTGACCTGAACTTGTGTCCCATTCAGAAGTGGGATGGAAGCGTGGATAAATATCTATTTCACCTTCTAGCATCATACAAAATTTGTAGGCGCTCCCAGCTTCTCGTCGAATGATGCGATGTTCTTTTTCAATAGGTTGAATAAATTTTTGGTATTTTGGATTTTTACTACCGTGACTAAGTCCTATTTGTATAGGCGCATCTAACGAAGTTGAATTGACCTGATATTGATACCATTGTTTTTGGCTAAAGCTATATTTAAAAGGTAAATCTTGCAGATATCCTAAGTACACCACTTGTTCGCATGGCACAGCAATAACCGAAAAAACGGTTTCTTTACCCTTAATCAAGCTTAAATTAATCGTAAACTCATCACGTTCATGTATAAATTCTTTGGTTCCATCGAGTGGGTCTAACATCCAACAAGTAGACCATTCATGGCGAGCACTATAATCACTTTCTTCAGACAATACAGGCAACTCTGGAGTAATCTCTGCAAGATGTTTTAGTAAAAATCTATTTACCTTTAGATCTGCTTGAGTTACAGGTGAATCATCTTGTTTTTCATGAATAGTAAACTCATAACCCGCAGAATAATTTTGATATTCTTCTAATAAAATTTGGCTCGCCTGTTCCAAAATAGGCAGAAGTTGATTAATTAAATTATCTTGTGGACGTGTAGTTGTTATAAACATAAATATGCTCTATATAGTTTCAATTCTATTATAGGTGAATTATGAACAATTCAATATTCGCCAACAGTTTGATTTACTAAAATAGTAATCTATCTTAATCATTAGGCGAGCACTGCTTTGAGCGTACGCTATATAGTTAATATTAGTAATTATAATGTTTATAAAAGCTTTTATTCCGTACAAAAAACAATCTATAAGTTATGAAAAATAAACAACTTAAATCAGATTTATCCATTTCCTTTTCATATATTTCTTGGTATGTTCAAAGACACAATAACAAGATGGAAGAAAGTGCACATGATGCTATATGGATATCATTTCTCTACAATAGAACATAACTGGGAAGACCTTAAGCCCTTAACTGAGTTTCTACAAACCTTTGCAGATGATGATGGTGACGTCTCTCAACGAGATAAAGAATCACTTAAAGAAATCATAGCGAAATCTGATACGGCCTTGGCTTTAGCTAGAGAAATGGGTTGGGATGGGAGTTATACAGGTTGTCCTTATCTATTCTGGTTACCAAGTAAAAATAGCCAATCTTTTGAATATGGCTTCGTATTTAAACAGACCTCAGATAATACGACTTTTGTGATTTCGCCTATTGAATTGAGTTATTTAGCTGAAGATACTGAAGTACAAAAATTAAGTAAAAATATTGAATAAAACATAGAGGTTATTGATTCAAATTGAGATCAATAACCTCCTCTTAGTTTTAAGTAAGTTAGTCAAACATACTTAACTGTGGTGTAGCTTTTATAATTTTTTCTTTTGGTACATGAGAGCATTCAAATTCTTCGACGGGAAAGCCCTCAATAAAACTCGAAATGTCAGGCGATTCTAAACTTAACCACTCTTCCAAACGATCATGCGGAATCACAATCACTGATCTTTTAACGTCACCTGGTTCGTGAAAGTCTTTCATCATTGGATGGTCTATAGCATCCATGGTCAACATGCTTGCAGAACGAATAATCATTTCATTTATTTTGCAAATTTCATAGATCGCTGCAATAAAAAAAGCCTGCCCATCTTTACGGCGCACACCCCATCGCTCTGGCTTATCATTTATATATTTACTTTCATAAAACTCAGTCACTGGAATCACACCGAACTTACATTTAAGCGCAGCTTCTTGAAAACTCGGTTTTTGGAAAATTGTTTCATGACGAGCGTTATAAGTATGTTTTGCTATATTGGTATCTTCAGCCCATTTTGGAACCAATCCAAACATCACTTCACGCCATTCAAGGCCTTGCGATGATTTGAATAATAATGGCATTGTCCCACCCGGATAAACCTCATCGGCATAGCTAAAGCCGACCACAGGCAACTGAAGTTGCTGCAATTGGGCAAGCGTTAAAGGCTTAAAGTTAGCGCACATAGCAAGAATAAAATACTCTATATTTACTTTTTATATTTTATAAGCATTTGCCCTATAAACCAAATAAAAAGGCACTCGAAAGTGCCTTTAACGACATAACTTTACGCTTACAAAACGTGCTGAATTCCTTGTGGAATGGCCTGCAATAGCCGTTTGGTGTAGTCATGTTGCGGATGTGCATAGAGCTCATCCGAGTTGGCGATTTCAACAACTTCACCATGATTCATGACCATCACTTGATCAGAGATGTATTTCACAACCGATAAGTCATGTGAAATAAAAATATAACTAAGCCCAAACTCATCTTGTAAGTCTTGTAATAAATTAAGTACTTGTGCCTGCACTGAAACATCCAAGGCCGAAACCGATTCATCACAAATCAAAATTTCAGGCTTTAGCGTTAAACACCGTGCAATGGCAATACGTTGGCGTTGTCCACCTGAAAACTCATGCGGGTAACGATAATAAGCTTGCTCAGGTAAATTGACTCGCTCAAGCAATCCAAGGGCAATCTGTTTACGTTCAGCGTCATCTTTACCAATACCATGAATTTGCATAGGCTCCAATAATATCTGCCCAATGGTAAAACGTGGATTAAGAGAAGCATATGGATTTTGAAAAATGATCTGAATCTTTCGTTGATATTTAGCAAACTCTTTTTCAGTTAATGAAAGAATATCTTTACCTTCGATGAAAGCCTGCCCACCAGATGCCTGATGTAAACGCATGAGTAACAACCCAACAGTCGTTTTACCTGAGCCTGACTCACCGACTAAACCTAAAGTTTTTCTCTTAGCAAGCTTAAAGGAAACGCCTTTTACGGCCTGAAACTCTTCTTTGCCAAATAGACCTTTACGACTATAAAAGCTTTTTTTCAGGTCTTTTACTTCTAAGATGATTTGCTCATCGCCATCTAACCCCCGTTTACGCTGAGGAATGTCTGAAACGTCAAAACTTTGCTCGACCAATATATTGTCTTCTTGACGCATAAAATCGCTGGTCACAGGCAAACGATAAGGTCGTTGTGACATTTGCGGGCGACAGTAAAGTAACGCTCTCGTATATACATCTTTAGGTTGTTCTAAAACCTGTTCAGCCACGCCTTGCTCTCTAATCTCGCCATGACGCATCACAATAACTTTATCTGCAATTTCACCGACCAATGCCAAATCGTGAGTAATAAAAAGCATCGACATTTGACGGCGCTTACGCAATGACTCGAGTAAATCAATAATCTGTTTTTGGATCGTGACATCAAGTGCAGTGGTCGGCTCATCGGCAATGAGTAATTTAGGCTCACACGCAATCGCCATAGCAATCATGACACGTTGTTGTTGACCACCCGAAAGTTGGTTTGGATAGGCATCAATTTTAGTTTCAGGTGAAGGAATACCTACTTCTTTAAGTAATTCTAAAACGCGTTGTCGGGCCTGTTTACGGCTCAACCCCATATGCAAACACAACACTTCTGCAATTTGATTGCCAACCGTAAAAACAGGATTTAATGATGACATCGGCTCCTGAAAAATCATGGCAATATCTTTGCCACAAATTTTACGCATCTCTGTACGAGATAAGCTCAGTAAATCTTTACCTTCAAATATAATTTTACTTTGCTCATCAATTTTACTCTGACCTACGGGCAGTAAACCCATAGTTGCCAAAGAAGTAACCGATTTGCCGCTACCCGACTCACCTACTAAAGCAACCGTGGTGTTTGCAGGAATATCAAAACTAATTCCCTTCACGGTTTCAATATATTGTTTATCTTCACCTTTAAAACTCACTCGTAAATTTTTAACATGCAACAACGGCGCATTCTGATTTTCATGTTCTGACATTAGGATTTCCTCTTATTTTAGTTTTGGATCTAATGCATCACGAAGTGCATCAGTAAACATTGAAAATGCCGTTACCAAAACAGCCATCGCGACAGAGGCTGCGACAAGCTGCCACCACTTACCTAAAAGAAGTTCACTTTGTGCTTCATTTAACATACTTCCCCAAGACACTACGCCTACTGGCACACCAAAACCTAAGAAACTCAAGATGACCTCAGATTTAATAAAAGACACCACCAGAATTGACATTTGGACCAAAGCAATATGGCTGACATTAGGGAAAATATGAATGAACATACGGCGGAAGTGTCCAACGCCAATTGCCTTAGCAGCAAGAACGTACTCACGTGCAGTATGTTTCATATATTCGGCACGTATTAAACGATAAACACCCGTCCAGCCCGTTAAACCTAAAATCAGAACAATAGATAAAATGCCTTTTTGTTGAAGTACAGCAGCAATAGCGAGGACTAATAATAAATATGGAATTGAGGTAAAAATGTTATAAAACCAGTTAAGAATATCATCCACCCAACCACCGAAATATCCAGAAATTGCGCCTAAAAGTGTACCGATGCCTACCGCAAGTAAAGCGGATATCACCCCAACAATGATTGAGGTTTCAGCACCTTTAATAGTTTTTTTGAGGACGTCTTGTCCCCATTTGTCAGCTCCAAATACAAGTGTGCTCTTAAGTTCACTTTGCTGATCAAGTAAATGTCCTCCCAGTTGCTGATCAATTGCTTTCATATCATCAGCTAATGGGTCTACAACACCATAATAATCAATTGCACTTCCCGCACTCTTTTCTTGTTTAATTTCAGCCTTAAGTTGATGAATTACATCTTTTAAGGGATCGACAGGATTTTCTGGTAATTCCTCATCAACCACCGCAGCATTTTGCCCTGCACCTGTTGTCTTGTCTGCGCCTATAAATGTAGGTGGTGCATAACTTACTGCAACCTCTTTATTCCAGTCAGATGCAATCACACCTGTCATTGATAGAACCAGAATAATAAAATAAAGCAATACAATCACTAGCGATGACATTGCGATCTTGTCGGCCCGAAGACGGTGCATGGCAAGTTTCCACAGGCCAGATGAATGAGCTTCGGCTTTTGTTTGTTGTTTTCTTTTTGATAAAACGCTCAGCATAGTCCACCTACTTCAACTGTACACGTGGATCAACCACTTTGTAGACCAAATCGGCAATCAAGTTAAAAATCATGGTTGCAGCTGCGATGTAAACTGTAATTGCCTTAATAACAGGAAAATCACTCCGCTCAACTGCAATAATCACCTCTCGACCAATCCCGGGAATGCCAAAAAAACGTTCAATTAAAAATGCGCCTATGAGCAATGCAGGTAAAGTTGACATCACGTCGGTAATAATAGGAATTGAAGCGTTCCGCAGTACATGTACACCTAAAATTCGGCTTTCACCTACACCTTTAGCACGTGCTGTTCGAACATAGTCCTGATTAATTTCATCAAGCACAAAGCTACGATATAAACGCAAAGTCGGTGCAATACTCACCACCAGCATGATGAGAATCGGCAGTAAGGCAAACTTAAATAAATTGTCAGTAAAGCTATCGCTCCAGCCTTGTACTGGGAACCAACTTAGCTGATACGCCAAAACATATTGAAAAACGATAATGTAAACTAAGATGCTGATCGACATGCCGATAGTACATAGCATCATGACCATACGGTCGGTTAGAGAACCACGTACCGCTGCGACAGCCAAAGCTAAAATAATTGAAATAACGGTCTGTAAAATAGTCAGTGGAATTAGAAGCGTAAGCGACGGTCCTAATCGGGTTAAAATAATTTGGGAAACAGGTTCACCCGTACTCCAACTCGCTCCATAATCAAAAGTGAGAATCTGCTTAATAAAAATCCATAGCTGAACGTAATAAGGCTGATCGACACCAAGCTGCTTACGAATGTTTTCGATCTGCTCAGGATTAGACATCTTGCCAGCTAAAATATAAGCAGGATCGCCACCTACCCAGTTAAAAAGAATAAAAATAAGTAAGACTACCCCCAACATAGTTGGAATCATCTGCCATAAACGCCGAATAACATATGCCAGCATAGTGATAATTCCTTATTTAACCCGTTGTCCGGTAATTTCATTAAAGAACGCTTTGTTATCAGGTTCACGGCCAAGGAAATCTTTAACTAATTCAGCTGCTGGTTTTTGGCTACCTTGTGACAAAATAGTTTGACGGTAACGTTGTCCCACTTGCGGGTTATTAAGGTTATCCCCATACGCAGAAAGCATGTCTAAAGCTAAAACCTCAGACCACATATAGCCGTAATAACCGGCTTGATAACCACCCATCAAATGCCCAAACTGCCCAGGAAACTCTGTTGTTGGTACATAACCTAACGCTGTAGCAGCTTCCATTTTTTGCCAATTTTCTAAAGGCTTTACTTTTAATGCATCGGCAGTATGCAATGACATATCGTACTGTGCATAAAGAGTCTGACGCGCATAGCGCAAGCCACGACCATAGTTATGTACAGCTTTTAAACGGGCAATGAGTTCGTCATCAACACGTGGACATGCTGGATCACAGTAATCAGCCACTTTAGATAATGTTTCTTTACGGCGTGCCCACTCTTCATACATTTGAGACGGTGCTTCTACAAAATCACGCTCTACGGATGTTCCTGACTGACTGGCATAACGTGTATTTGATAAAATGCCATGTAAAGCATGGCCAAACTCATGAACAAAAGTTTCTAGCTCGTCACTATTTAAACCTTTACGGTTAAAGTTCGTGACTAGTGCTGAAACTGGCAATCGGTTGGTTAAAGTGCTGCCACCATATACTCCCCAAACCGCAGCATGGCCATATTTCCCTTCACGAGGAAATTTATCCATATACAGACCACCAAGAAGCTTTCCTGTTTTTTTGTCAACTACATCGTAATATTCAACTTCATCCTGCCATGCTTTCACTTTGACAGGTTTAAAATCAATACCATAAAGGTCAGATGAAATGGCAAACAACCATTTTTGAGCAGCTAAAGTTGGGAAATAATCACGAAGTTTTTCCTGATCAATCTGATATTTATTCTTACGAAGTTTTTCGCTCCAGTAAGCTTCACTCCAACGTGTGGTCTCGGTTTTCTCTAAGGGCGTTTTTAAGGTTTGTGCTTTAAATTCACGAAGTTCTTCGACTTCTTTACGTTCAAGTGGCGCTACTGTTTTTTGGACTTCTGCTAAAAATTGATTTACAGTCTCAGGCGTTTTAGCCATACGGTCTTTTAAAACCCAATCTGCATAACTTGCTTTTCCAAATAACTGTGCAAGCTCATAACGCAAATCTATTGCCTGTTTAAGTAGTTTTAAATTTTGTTCAGTACCACGTCGCGTAAAGGCAATTTGATATCTTTTTCGGGCATCATCATTATCCGCGAGCTCCATAAATGGACGATATTCTGGATATTCGAAACCTAATAAATAGTTGCCTTTAGCATTTTTCTTCAATGCTGAAATATAACTTTGAGGCAACCCTTTCATCTCTTCAGGAGTAAACTCAAGTTTTTCCGGATTATCTCGGACATTACGTGCATATTCTTGTTCGAGTTTGGTCAACTCATCCAGAATAGCCTTCATTCGTGCACGTTTTGCTGGTTCTAATTGAACACCAGTATCTTCAAATTGACTGAGAATATCTTGGCGGTATTTTTGGTCAATTGGATCTGTTGCTTGCGTATTTTTAATTAAATTATAGAGCTTTGGGTTCTGAAATATATCAGTGTGAAATTGATTAATTTTGATTTCACAGTCCTCTGCGGCCTTACGCAATTTTGCATCTGGATCTACATTACTATATAGACTTATCGGACCTGAAAAATCTTCAAAATGGGCAAAAATTTTATCCCATTTTGCCAATATAGGTGCCGCTGCTGCATTATTAGTAACAGGTGTTTTTTCAAAAACTGTAATCTGCTGTTGAATCTTTTTTAAATTTGCATCACACCATGCTGGAAGTTGTTGTGCTGTCAGTAATGGCAAAGTAGCACGTGTTGTCTCTGCCGTTACAAACTGACTTACACCCATGGTCAACATACATAAAGTTGTCATTTTCAGTGCATTGTTTTTCATTTTATCTCCAATTTTTTTCATTTAATGATTAGATTTCGTATTTGTATCAATATCGAAATACATCCACTCGGCATGTAAAATTGGATGTTTTTTATATCCAATGATTTTTGGTTGAGCCAGCATATTTCGGTAACGTGCATAAGAGATTTGAACAGGCATATACACTTCTAGTAGACGTGTCATTCTGCGATAGAGCGCATCTCTTTCAGTGCCTGCTTGCATTTGTTGCGTTTGGCGATATAACTGATCAAATTCTGGTGTAGAACCACAAGACCAGTTGGTCATGTGTGTATTAGGTCCATAAAAATTTTGCATAAAATTATCCCCATCTGGATAATCGGCTATCCATGCAGAAGACCCGAACATCCCTTCACATTGTTTTTGCGCACGAATAAGATCTGCAAAAAGCATGGGTTTAAAGACCATACGTATATTCAAACTATCAAAATTTTTCTTCCAAAGTTCAGCGCTTTGCTGCCCGATACTGTCACTACGCGCCATATATTCAATGACAAGAGGTTTCCCGTCTGGTTGTGTACGCCAACCTGAGGCATCTTTTTTATAATGATATCGATCTAATAGTAAATTTGCTGCTTTCACAGAATATGGGGTACTGGTTCTGTATTGAGGGTCATTACCCACTACACCTGGTGGAATTGGAAAATGTAGACGCTGTGCATCATCATTTCTTACTAGTTTAATTTCTTGATCTATCGAACGAGACATCGCTATCGCACGACGTAAAGCAATTTTCTCTTTACTCATTCCCCCAACAACTGGATTTTTAAGATTCCAATAAATATAGCTAATTTCGGGGTCAACAATGCGAGATAACTGCACACCTTCTTTAGCAAGTTCAGGTCTTAATTTACCGTCTTTAACCGCTTTTGCGACCAGTTGGCCTTCAAGCTGAAATATATCAACCTCACCACGCTGAAATGCTAGCCACCGCGATTGGTTTTCTTCCATCACCTGAATATCAATTGTGCCGATTTGGGGCATTTTTTTACCTTTAAGTCGCTTCACAATTGCCTGATCTTCAGGGCTGCTGGCAGTAAAGTTCCAAGTAAAGCCGCGATAATCAGGATTCGCTTTTAAAACAATGCGCGATGCTGGTACCCACTTGCTCAACACATAAGGACCTGTACCTACAGGGTGGCCCATTACATAACCGGCTTTGTCTTTATACTTTTCGATGACTTCACGTGCCACTGCACCTGTCGGGTCATGGGCGAGTAATAAAGGAAAGTTATAGTCTGGCTTAACTAAACGAATCACCAAAGTGTATTTATCAGGTGTTTGTAAACCACTTACCTTTTGATCATAGTTAAATTTTCCGGACTTATTGGCTGCTTTGACTAACGCATCCATACCTTCAATTTTGTTTTCTAATAGCCAGCTATTTGGAGAGCGCAGATTCGGGTCCAATAAACGCTTAAAAGAATAAGCATAATCATTGGCTGTTAATTCTCTAGGTTTGCCTTTAAAAACAGGGTCTGGCGTAAAATAAATTCCCTTTTTAATGCGAATGGTATAGCTCAAACCATCAGCACTGACTTCTGGCATAGCAGTTGCTATTTGCGGAATAAGCTTTGCCGGCCTTGCTAAATAATCATAGGTATATAGAGTTTCAAATATCGATGTGGTTACATGCGCCGAATATAAATCATGGATATAAGCCGGGTCGAAACCTGTCTCAGCTGTTGGAAATACGTAACGTAAAACTTTATTCGGATCGGCTGGGCTTTTCGCAAAAATACTTGTAGATCCCGTTAAGGCCATACTAGCGAATAGCAAGCTGATACTACAATGCTTGAGCTTTTGTTTTAAATTTTCAGTCATCATGATCTTTATCTAAAATTATTTTTTAATAGGAGTAATATCAAGATATTGCCAGTTTGTATTCATCATAGGATGGGGTTTAAAACCCTGAACTTGTGGTCGTACTAACCAGTTACGAATACGGGTTAGATGAACGATCCATGGATTATCAGCTTCAATCTGGCGATTGAGCTTTTCATAATATGGCAGGCGTTGTTGCGGTGGTAAATGAATGGCCTGAGTATAAAGGGCATCATACGTTTTGGACTGATAACAAGCGTGGTTCCCCTGCCCAGCATTTGGTCCATAAAGCAACTGTGCAAAATTATCTCCTTCAGGATAGTCAGCAATCCATGCCCCACTCCAAATCATATATTTACATTGAGTTGCGGCTTTTAAGTTATCTGCAAAATTACTTACCTTAAAGTCAGCTCGAATGCCAATTGCATCCAGATTCTTTTTCCAGAGTTCGGAGTGAATAACTGAAGCCGAGCTATTTTCTGTATTGATTTTTAAAATCAAAGGTTTCCCGTTTGGCTGGGTTCTATAACCATCAGCACCTTTTTTATAACCATAATAATCAAGTAATTTATTTGCTAGCAGCGGGTTATATCCTACGCTACTTTTATATTTCGGATTATAGCCATTCACACCTTCAGGTATAAACATTTCAGCCCGAACAGCTTGCCCTTTATAAGCCTGTTTTATACTTTCTTTTTGGTTGTACGACAAAGTAATTGCTCTACGAAGAGCGATCTTTTCTGGGCTAAAACCACCAATCACTGGATCACGCATGTTCATCATCGTATAGGTAATTTCAGGTTCCTTATATGGGAAGTGTTTAATTCCTCTCTTCTTAAAAGAAGCTTTAAGCTGATTTCCATCTAAAGCTTGAGGAACAGCATCTGCTGTAAGTTTGTCAAAATCTAATTGACCCGACTGAAAAGCTAACCATCTTGACTGTTGTTCTTCAATAATACTGACCACCACCTTTCCAATTTGTGGCATTTTCTTTCCAGACATTTCCTTAACAAGCTGGTTATCCCAAGGTGTTCCTGTCGACTTAAAGTTCCAGACAAAACCACGATAATCAGGATTGGCAACTAACTCGACCTTACTTCTTGGTACATACTTACTTAACATGTAAGGGCCTGTACCTACGGGATGCATACCAATACGGTCACCGTAATAATCGACAACCTCTTTAGCAACTCCGCCAAAAGTAATATAGGCAAGAATATAAGGGAAATTATAGTCTTGGCGAGTTAAGGTAAATTGTAAAGTATATCGATCAAGTGCTTTGACTCCTGCAATTGGAGCGGCATAATCAAATTTTCCAGTTTTCTTTGCTTGGGCTACAACCGCATCGGCACCTAGTAACTTACCATCAATGAATGAAACAGACGGTGCTCTATTTTTAGGGTCTAGAATCCGTTTAATTGCATATACATAGTCTTCTGCCACAAGCTCACGGCGCTTACCTTTAAAAGCAGGGTCCGTAGTAAAATAAATACGGGGTTTAATTTTAAAAGTATAAACTTTTCCCTCTTGTTCAACTTTAGGCAGGCTTTCAGCCGTATAAGGGACTAACTGTAATGGGCTTGCTAAATAATCATATTTGAGTAAAGGCTCAAATATGGCTTCAGCAATACTCGCGCTATAGAAATTAGTAGTCTTGACCATATCGAAACCATCATCTGGGGCTTCATAGGCAACGTGTAAAATTTTGTTTGGTTGTGCTGGCGTAATTGCGTAAGCACAAGGGACTGATGTAATAGCCAGACTTAAAATGGCGAGCTTAAAAAATTTTAATTTCAAGTTCATACCCACGTAATTAGTTTTTTTAAAAGATATTATCCTTTTGAGTAACATCTAAATCTGCATAAGAAAAGTTCTTTTTCGACAGATAGGCCTATTTAGGTTTTAAAATTCACTTTCCTTTATCATCTTTTTATTTGATCAAATGGAAAAATAAACTCAAATACCTAGAGTTTTATAACTATTGAATATAAAGCGAATTTCATGCCATTTATTAATATCCATCTTAAAATATTTTAAAATATTAAAAATTCATATTTTTATTAGATACTTAAAAACATTTGAACTATATAAATAAAAGTAACTTTTTGCCAAATATTATATTCATATAAGTTAATCACCTCATACCTTAGATGCACAAATAAAATACATTAAAAATTAATTATGATCCACATTAGAACCAGCTTACTTTACACATAATTTTTAAATAATTTATTGATTAATAATTAAATTATAATTACACCACATAACTATAGATATTATAACATTACCTATTAAAAAGCTCTAAAACGATACATTTTTATTTAAAAAGCATGTGAAGAGTCTAGTAATGTATATTTTTTACACAAATAAATTTGAAACTTTTCGCCACCATCAAATTTTTTTCCAAATGGAAAATTTATTTTTATCTCAAAAAAGCTAAAGCACCCTACTCAATCATAATAAAATCAATATATATCAATATTTTGCATAAATTAAAAAAAGAAAAATATATAGTTGGCACTTGCTTTGCTTAAAAACTTTCCAGCAATATCGCTAACGACAACAAAAAGGGATCAAATCCACGATGAAAAAAAAATACAATGTTCGATCTCAGGTAACCCCCAAGATTGGCAAAACAATTCTTAAATTAAGCACCCTTAGTTTAAGCATGATGTGTCTTACCATGGCACAAGCAGCAGAAACAGAACAATCAAGCAATGATGAAAAACCAACAAAAGTCGTAAAAGTTGCGGTGACAGGTTCTTCAATTAAAGGGGTTGCAGCACAAAGTGCTTCGCCCATTACTATCGTAAAAGTTGACGAAATTTTAAAACAAGGGGTGACAACAACCGAAGAGGCCTTAGCAAAAATCAGTGCAAATCAATCAAGTTTTGTTACTGCGCAAAATGTAGGCGCTAGTGGAACTGTAGGGTCAGCAGCAGATCTCCGAGGAATTGGTGCCAATAAAACCTTAATCTTACTTAATGGTCGTCGGTTGGCTGCAAATGCATATGATAGCGGCGTCACAAACTTAAATATTATTCCACTCGCTATGTTAGATCGCATTGAGGTCTTACGAGATGGAGCATCAGCAATTTATGGTACAGATGCGATTGGTGGTGTAATCAACTTCATTACTAAAAAACAATTTACTGGTTTAAACATCAGTGGAGGTTTGACACAACCAGAGCAAAATGGGGGGGATACACAAGATGTAAGCGTATTTGGTGGTTATGGTGATCTTGATGAAAATGGCTTCAATATCTTTGGTGTCGTTGATTATCGACATGGTAACGATGTTATGGCTAAAGATCGTAAAGTTAGTAAACGCGGAGGATTATTGCCAGAGTTAGGTATTACAAAAGGTAGTAGTGGTAGTTTTCCTGCTAACTTTTATGACACAAAAACTGGTACCGAAGGAAACCCGTATGCAGCAACTGGATGCGGGAATAACCCGCTCGTGTACGCTCAAGGTGGATTCTGCCGCTATAACAGTCAAGCAGTGATTGGAATTGTTCCAAAAACTGAAGATATCTCAGCATTGGGACGCGCTACTTTTAAGCTGAATAACAATTTAAATGCTGTAGCAGAATATGTTTACGCACGCAATGAAATTACTACTTCTGTCGCTCCAGACGTTTTCTTCGATTTAACATTGAATCCTGATAGTAAATATTATCCAGGTAATGGAATTACACCTGCTATGAATAAAGTCAGTGGCCCACTTGAACTTTATATTCGTTCTCAAGCTGGTAATCGTGTTAGTTCTAGTATTAATGAGTCACATCGAATATTCGGTGGTTTAGAAGGCGAAGCTTATGGTTGGGATATCAATACCGGTATTACTTATGCTCATAGCGAAGCAGAAGACCGGCTAAACAGTGGATATCTTAACTACAAAAAAACTCAAGAAGCTTTAAATAATGGGATTTTAAACCCTTTTGGTCCACAAGCACCAGAAGATGCGGGTTTATGGGATACACTGGGCGTAACTGGTACTTATTTAAAAGCAGATGTTGATTCAACTACTGTTGATTTCACTGCTAGTCGACCTATATTTACATTACCAGCAGGTGACGTTGGTTTTGCAGTAGGAGCTAGCTATCGCCATGATGAATGGACCTCAAACGTGGTTTCTGAAGTGGCTAGTCAAGCACCAAGTACAGGGGTTGATCCTGATGAACCTACAAATAAAGGAAAAAGAGATATTAAAGCAGTCTTTACTGAACTGCATATTCCATTACATAAAACATTAGAGGCTCAACTTGCAGCCCGTTACGATGATTATAGTGATTTCGGAGATACGTTTAATCCTAAATTCGCACTTCGCTGGGAACCAATTAAACAATTAATGTTTCGTACCTCTTATAGCACAGGATTTAGAGCACCAACTTTATGGGAAGTAAATGCTCCTAACTCTATAACAAATACTTCAGCTTACTATAATGATCCTGTACTTTGTCCGAATGGCCCTCCTAAAAATCCAGGAGATACTCTTCCACCTGGTGGTGTTGCCAGCCGTGATTGCGAAACCCAATTTGACCGCAAAAATGGAGGAAATAAAGATCTTGATCCTGAGGAATCAAAATCGTTTACAGCTGGTTTGGTTCTAGAACCAATTAAGAATTTAGTTCTAACTTTAGACTACTTTAATATTGAAGTTGAAAACCAAATAGCAGCATTACCTGAAGGTGATATTTTTAACAATCCAACAAAATATGCCGATAAGTTCGTACGTAATCCAGATGGAACACTTAATCATATCATTACAACTCAAGACAATATGGGTGACTTAAAAACTTCAGGAGTTGATGTAAGTTTAAACTATATAACACCAATGACAGCAACAGGTCGATTTGGTTTTGGAATTGATGGAACTTATGTCATTAAATATAAATATCAAAATGAAAAAGATGGGGAATGGATTAGTAGTTTAGGAGCATATGTTGGAGATGCTCCAATTATTCGTTGGAAACATACTGCTAATTTATATTGGAATTACCAAAACTGGGGTGTAAATTTCCAACAACAATTCACTCGTGGTTACGATGACCAAAATTCAAGTTCTTCTGTTGCGGAAGGTTATCGCGATCATAAAGTAAGCGACTATACAATTTATAATATTTCAGGAACATACAAAGGCTTTAAAAATCTAGAAGTTACAGCAGGTATTAAGAATATCTTTGATGAAGACCCTCCTGCTTCAAATGTTGGTGACAACTTCCAAATGGGATATGACCCACGTTACGCAGATCCTTTAGGACGTACCTACTTTGTACGAGGTACATATAAGTTCTAAATGGTTGTTCTGCAAATATAACTCTCAACAGTTAGTTTGCAGAACAAATACTCATTCTTAGCCAAACAGTCATTTAAAAAATTGTTTGTCTACAGTTTCAGGAGTAACTATGGGCATGACTTTTACAGACATAGAAAATAAATCTGCCAAACGCCTAATTGGTATTGCTGCAGTCATTTTTCTGCATCTTCTTGTTGCCTATATTCTGATGTCAGGTTTAGCAAACAATATTCAAAAACCAGCAGAAAAACCTGTGGAATTACAAATTATTCAGGATATTAAGCCGCCTCCTCCACCAAAGCCGGAAGAGCCTAAACCAAAGGAAAAACCACCTGAGCCACCCAAAATGGTGGAAAAAGTTGCCAAGGTTCCAGAGCCGCCTAAACAAGTAGAGAAAGTGGCAACACCGGTACAAAAAACGACACCAGTGGCTCAACCGACTAAAGTGGCTACCCCAGTTGCTGCGGCACCTAGTACTCCATCTCCAAGCCCTGTTGCTGCACCTGCTCCAGTGGCTGCTGCGCCGGCACCAAAACCAGCTGGTGTAAGTCGTGGAGTTTCGGAAGGCTCTGCTGGCTGTGAAAAACCGGAATATCCTCGTGAAGCACTGATGAATGAAGAACAAGGTACGGTGCGTATACGTGTTTTGGTTGATACATCCGGCAAAGTCATTGATGCCAAAGTAAAAAAATCGAGTGGTAGCAAAATTTTAGATAAGGCGGCAATTAAAGCTTACAGCTTATGTACGTTCAAACCAGCAATGAAAGATGGTGTGCCTCAGCAAGATTGGTATGAAATTGAATATCCATTCGTAATTGAATAAACAATTGAATTAGTAAGAAATTAAAAAATATTGGAGATATATGATGAAAAAATCAACTCAACCTTTAGTTCGTTTCGCATCTGCAAGTCTAATCGCAGCTTGCTCGTTATTTCCATTAAGTTCAGTTTTCGCAGAAGAAACAAGCAATGCACCTGTAGCCACAGCAACCACTGAAGCCACATCAAATACAAATACTCCAACCCCACCACCGAAGCCCGCAACGAGTGAAACTGTTAAAAATCCTTATGGTCTAGAAGCCCTTTGGCGTGAAGGTGACTTAGTTGCTAAGTCTACATTATTTATTTTAGTACTCATGTCGATTGGAACTTGGTACATCATCATTTCTAAACTATTGCAGCAAGGTAAAGTCAAACGCCAAGGCAAAGAAGCTGAAAAACATTTCTGGGAGGCTACTTCCCTTGATAATGCTGCAGAAGGTTTAGAACAAAGTAGTGCTTATCGCTTTATTGCAGAAAAAGGTATTAATTCAACTAAATCACACGGCGGTTCTTTACTTGAACGAATCGATTTTAATACATGGGTAAGCATTTCTATCCAACGCGCAATTGAAAAAATACAAAATCATTTAGGTGGTGGTTTAGCCTTTTTAGCAACGGTAGGTTCTACTGCACCATTTGTTGGACTTTTTGGTACTGTATGGGGAATTTATCACGCATTAACAGCCATCGGTATCTCAGGTCAAGCATCTATCGATAAAGTTGCGGGCCCCGTTGGTGAAGCTTTAATTATGACAGCTATTGGTCTTGCAGTCGCAGTACCTGCTGTACTGGGATACAACTGGCTTACTCGCCGCAATAAAGCTGTTATGGAAAATGTCCGTTCATTTGGCTCAGATTTACATGCGGTTTTATTAAGTGGAGAAATTAATACCAATAATTCAGTTAACCGTAATATTAAATAATCAGGAGCAAACATTATGGGTATAAGTGTTGGTTCTGAAGACGATGACGAAATGATTGGAACAATTAACACGACACCTCTGGTAGATGTTATGTTGGTTTTACTTATTATTTTTCTTATTACTATTCCAGTAGTTACACACACAGTTCCAGTGAAACTACCAGAAGAAAAAAATACTCCGTACGCAACCACGCCTGAAAATATTCAACTCTCAGTCAATAAGACAGGAGATATTTTCTGGAATGAAAGTTATGTACCGAATAAAGAAATATTGTTAGCAAAATTACAAGCCGTGGCACAAAAAAGACCACAGCCTGAGGTGCATATTCGAGGAGATCAGCTTACCCATTTTGAAGCGATAGATCAGGTCATTAGTACAACCAAACAAGCTGGTATTGGCAAAATTGCATTTGTTACTACCCCTCCAACCTCCCCGTAATGAGTTTAAGGAGAATTTTATGGGTATGAATGTCGGTTCAAATAATGATGACGATGTAATGTTGGAAGTCAATATGACACCGCTTATTGATGTCATGTTGGTACTCATTATCATGTTTATTATTACCATACCTGCACCAAACAACGCGATTAATATTAATTTGCCAAATGGCACACCGCCACCAACAAATGAAAAGCCACCTGAAGTGATTGATGTAAGAATTGATGCAGCAGGCAAAGTATTTTGGAATAACCAAGAGGTTTCTGACCGCAAGGCTCTAGAGACTTTATTTCAAGGTGTTGTTGCCAAAAAAGATCAAGACCAGATCAAACTCAAACCAGACCAGATGGCTGAATATAAAAATGTAGCGATGGTCATGGCTACAGCACAGCGTTTAGGTGTCACTAAAATTGGAATTGTGAGCAGTAACTAATATTGCTTTTAATCTATTTAACTCTATTAACTCCTGCGCTAACTTGAATCTTCAGTTAGCGTTTTTTGAAACGAAATATTCAACTCTAAAATAAGATCGCCGCATTCATCATATTCTTCAGTTTCTATAAAACCCAGTTTTTTATAAAGTTTTCCAGCCACATAATTGGATGACTTATACATCGTTCGAATTCGTTTAGCTCCTTTTGCAGCCATTTCATCGATTGCCATTTGCAATGCTATGGTACCATAACCGTTAGCTTGATGATCTTTGCCAATCATAAAACGAAATAACCAAAATAATGTCTTATCAGGTGGATCAATTTCGACACAATACATTAAGAATCCAACAACTTCATCATTAAAACAGATCACTCTTGGACAGTAATGTTCTTCCACTTTAGACTCAGCAATAGAATATACATTTGGTGCAACATAGTCCTTTTGGGCTTCATCCAACGACAACTTTGCACATTGAATCCAATTCTCACGATCGAGATTTTTTAAGTTAATCAAACTTGAAATCCTTTATTTGTAAATTCATGCCTTATCTGTAAACACAAAATATACCAAAATAAAAAAAGCCTCCGAAGAGGCTTTTTTTATAACAGGTTAAAATTAGTCACCTGTATAACCTTTTAACTTCAAACGAGCAGCGTGTAGTAACGGTTCAGTATAACCTGAAGGCTGTTCACAACCTTTAAAGATAAGGTCAGAAGCTGCTTGGAAAGCAATATTCGTTTCAAAGTTAGCTGCCATTGGTTTATACAATGGGTCATTCGCATTTTGCTCATCAACAATTTTTGCCATGCGTTTAAGCACTTCTTCAACTTGTTCACGAGTTACAATACCGTGACGTAACCAGTTAGCAACGTGTTGGGAAGAAATACGTAATGTTGCACGATCTTCCATTAAGCCCACATTGTTAATATCAGGAACTTTCGAACAACCCACGCCTAAGTCAACCCAACGAACAACGTAACCTAAAATACCTTGGCAGTTATTTTCAAGCTCATTGTTAATCTCTTCTGCTGTCCAGTTAATTTCTGGTGCAAATGGAGGTGTTAACAAGTCATCTAATGACAACATTTCTTCAGCTTTTAACTGATCTTGACGTGCTTTTACATTCACTTGATGGTAATGCATCGCGTGAAGTACAGCACCTGTTGGAGATGGTACCCAAGCACATGAAGCACCCGCATTTGGATGTGCAGCTTTGGTTGCTAACATATCTTTCATGCTATCTGGTTTTGGCCACATGCCTTTACCAATCTGTGCTTTACCTTGTAAACCACATTTCAAACCAATTGCAACGTTACGGTTTTCGTAAGCAGCAATCCATTTTTGTGTTTTAACAGCTTCTTTACGAACAACTGGCGCAGCTTCCATAGAAGTATGGATTTCATCACCTGTACGGTCCATGAAACCAGTATTAATAAAGATCGTACGGTCTTTAGCAGCAGCAATACAGTTTTTCAAGTTTACAGATGTACGGCGCTCTTCATCCATAATACCGATTTTTAACGATTTAGGTGGCAACCCAATTGCCTGTTCAGCACGTTCAAATAGCTCTACAGCAAACGCAACTTCTTCTGGACCATGCATTTTTGGCTTAACAATATACATAGAGCCTTTGCGTGAGTTCTTATTTTCGTTTGTACTACGGATATCAGCAACTGATAACAATGGTGTTACCAATGCATCCATAATACCTTCAAAAATCTCTTCCCCATCTACTAAAATAGCTGGGTTAGTCATTAAATGACCTACGTTACGAAGTAACATAAGTGAACGACCATGAAGTTTTGTAGTTCCACCAATTAAGTTTTTAATTTCGCGATCTTTATTTAAATCACGAACAATCGTTTTACCATTCTTTTCGATAGATTCTTGAAGCGTACCCTTCATTAAACCTAACCAGTTACGGTACCCTTCAACTTTTTCTTCTGCATCCACAGCCGCAACGGAATCTTCCAAATCTTGAATTGTGGTTACTGCCGCTTCAAATGTTAAATCTTTAACACCAGCAGAATCAGTTTGTCCAATTGGGCTAGATGGGTCGATTTCAATAATGACATGAAGACCATTGCTTAATAGTACGACTTCTGAAGGATTTGCTTCTTCACCGTTGAAACCAACGAACTGAGCTTCATGAGCTAAACCTGTTTTTGAACCATCTTTCAAAGTTATAACAAGTTTATTTTGCTCAATCGCATATTTTGTTGCGTCTGCATGTGAACCTTGCGCAAGCGGGAAAACTTCATTTAAGAAATTTTTAGCAAACTCAATAACTTTTGCACCGCGTACAGGGTTATATCCTTTTCCTTTTTCAGCTCCACCTTCTTCTGAAATTACATCGAAGCCGTAAAGTGCATCATATAAAGAACCCCAACGTGCGTTTGCTGCATTTAAGCAATAACGTGCATTACGTACAGGTACAACTAACTGTGGCCCTGCCAACAACGCAATTTCTTCATCAACATTTTCAGTTGTGATTTGGAAGTCTTCAACTTCCGGTAATAAATAACCAATTTCAGTTAAGAACGCTTTATAAGCACCTAATTCAAATTTGTTGTTACGGTGCCATTCATCAATTTTTGCTTGTAATTCATCACGCTTAGCCAATAATGCTTTATTTTTTGGGCTAAGATCGACAACAACTTGCTCAAAGTTCTTCCAGTAAGTTTCACTATCTAAA